>Ga0187890_10000941_pt1 | contig 21135 bp, 17 predicted proteins | sample June2016WEW_21_1_FD_133005 | JGI IMG/M metagenome (GOLD analysis project Ga0187890, IMG submission 133005) | Peatland microbial communities from SPRUCE experiment site at the Marcell Experimental Forest, Minnesota, USA - June2016WEW_21_10 | ecosystem: Environmental > Terrestrial > Soil >... | reverse complement strand
TTCCGCCCCTGAACTGCTGAGCCGCTCAAACGACTTCGGAAAACCAACAGCAAAGCCCCGCGGCCAACCGAAATCACCCCGGCGCGAGTCGCGGCGTGGCGAAAATGCCCGCGCAAAGCTAAACTCCGGCTCCTCTCACGCTCCAGGACGAGCCACCGCTCAACCAAAGCAGCGAAGAATGCGATTTCGCCCCAGGTGCGCAGGGGATTTTGCAAGTGGCTCAGCTTGCAGGTAATTAAATGGTTATGGTTCGTCGCTCGATGGATCTGGGTCCAATTCGAGGTAATCCCAGAACGAATCGATCAGTTCGGCTCCCAGTTCGTTGGTCATGCGCCGGGCCGCGCGCTCTACCTCTTCGATAAGCCCGTGAAGATAATCGCGCGACCGCGAAACAGCAACCACTCCGATGGTTGCCGACTGCCAGGTCACCGCCTCATCCAATTCGGCCACGGAGATATTGAAGCCCTGGCGTAGTTGATCTTTCATCGAGCGCACCACCTGCCGCCGGTCCTTGAGCGACTGGGCGTGCTCAATGCGGATTTCGAGCGTCAAGTAGGCCACCGGCATTGGCATCACACAGGTTACACCGATAGTGTAGGTCGGGTTATGGCGTGCGAAAAGATTTTATTCTGAGCGGCCCGAGCGCCTCAATCTGCGAACTGTTCCAACTGCTTCGCCGACGGCTTGGCGGTAAACAGGCTGACCACGATCATCGCCGCAACGGCTCCAAAGAGCGCGGGAAAGATTGCGTCTCTGTCGGCCAGAAGGTGCGGAAAAAGGCCCTTCACACCGGGCAGATCCCAGGCCAGGGTAACCACCGTGCCGGTTCCGATAGCCGCCACTGCGCCCCAGGCCGTGACCCGCTTTGAAAAGAACGCCGCCAGCACCACAGGCGTCAGCGCGGCGGAGTAGATGGTGTAAGCCCACAACATTTTTTTGAGGATGCTCTCCGCATAGACAGCCTGGTAGAGCGCCCAGCAGCCCAGCAGCACCACAGCCAGCCGCGAGGCAATCAGAATCCGCTTGTTCGAAGCTCCTGGAGAGATGTAACGAACAAAAACGTCCTCCACCAAATTAGTCGCCGGCGAGAACAGATAATTCGAGGCCGTAGAAATGACCTTGGCAAAGACCGCGCCCAGCAGCACCGCGCCCATGAATGCGGGTAGCCCGTGGCGCGCCGTATAGGGAATGATCTCGCGGGGATGCAGAGCCACTTCGCCGGTGGGATAAAGCGCTCGACCGAAGACCGCGATGGCCACGATCAGTGTCTCGAGCAGCATCGTGCCGAGAATCCAACCTACGACTGATATGCGAGCGTCCTTCTCCGACTTTGCCGAGAAGAACTTCTGGTACATCACCTGGTTGCCCAGCATCAGCAGCATCGTGGGCACCAGGAATTCGAGCGCGCGAACCACGCCCATTCCTGCCGATTGCCGCACATGTTCGGGGCTGAGCCGATAGTTGCCCAACACTTCGAAGTATTGGGGCGGCAGCGCAGCGTGTAGCCCGGCCCAGCCGCCGGCCTGCAAGAAAAGATAAGGCGCGGCGATGATGCAGATTCCGGTCACCAGCGAGCCAATGACCGTGTCCATGTGGACCACCGACGACATACCGGCCAGGGAGGTAGTCACAATGACAAAGACGGCAATAATGTACGTGCCCAGCAGCGGTGTCACCGTCTCGGGAAAGATCAGGTGCAGCACGTCGCCGCCGCCGCGAAACTGGTAACTGGTAATGCCGATATAGGCGAAGAGGATAGCGATCGTGCCTAGCACCCGCGCCGTCTGGTTGTAGCGGACCTCAAGCAGATCCGGCAGTGTGAACTGCGCAAATTTGCGCGCTCGGGGCGCGAGGAAGTAGATAAGCAACAGGCCAAGCCAGCCACCGGCCGGCTGCCAGAGCGCGGCAAAGCCATTCTTGTATGCGTTCTCAGCCCCAGCAAAGAGGCTGCCTGCGCCGATCCATGAGGTCAGCAGCGTCAAAACCAGCACGGCCGCCGGCAGCGACCGCCCGGCGACGAGGTAGTCGGCTTTGGTCTTGACTTGGGTGGAGCGATAAAGCGCGACCGCCAGCAGCACAACCACAATGATGGCCAAAACAACAACATAAAGCAGAGACATTTACGGGCTTCCTCGCCGGCGATCCGGGATTCTCAGCAGTTTACCGGATCGAGGCCGCGCGGCGTTCGCATGCGCAATAAGCAACTCGACGGAGTGCTCGCCGTCCGTTCCCTTGTTCGGGTCACGGCGCTCGAATCTCAAATCTCTGGTGCAGTGCGTTTGGAGAGTAATTCCCACTCGACGGTCCAGCGAACGCCGCCGAGTGGGATTGGTTTTATGAATAAGTATTAGTTTATGAATATTTGGGATGAACCTTAGTTGTAAGCCTGTCCGTGGGCATAATTTGCCAGTGCCGCGCGGCTTGGAATTGTCATCATGGAACCTTGGAAAGCCACCAGACGCCGGTTTTTGAAGTTGTTGAGCGTGCGTGTCACGGTTTCGCGCGAAGTGCCGATGAAATCCCCAATTTCTTCATGGGTCAAGGAAAAACGCAGGCGGCTTCCGGCCTCTTTTGTCTGCCCGCGATCGCTCCACTCCAGCAACAGACGCGCGAGTTTCTCGGGTGCGGTAGAGCACAGCCCCAGGGTGCGCAACTGCGAACAAGCCTCGGACATGTGACGTCCAAGCTCTTCAGTCACAGCCTGGTAGGCTTCTGGGTGGCGCGCCAGAAAGCTCAGGAACTCACGGCGCTCGATTGTGGCAATCTTTGAGGGGTAGAGTGTTTCGGCTGTCATATCGTACGAGGTGCCAGTGAGTGTTGACGACAAACCGATAATGTCGCCTTCCCTTGCGATGCGCAGGCTCAGACGCTTTCCTTCGCTCGAGTTGATCGAAAGGCGAACCTCGCCGGAAAGAACAACAAACAGTGCCCTTACCGGATCTCCCTCTGCGAAAAGCACCACATTAGCCGCATAGGGCGCCGGGCGCTCCATAGCGCGAAAACTTTCCAATGCCGAATTCGGTAGCTTGCTGAAAAACTCTCCGGTACGATTGAACTGGCTCCTGCAATTTCCTTCGCGTGTCGATTCCATGAACGGCCTCCGATTGAACTCAGTTTGTTTTGGGGGAACTGATTTCCTGGGCGAGATACTTCGTTAAGGGTGTGCTGGAAGAGATCTCTGCGTTTGTTTGCAGGACAATTTCTCTCAGCGCTTGCTTGCCTTCCTCATTCGAGAAGGTCAAATCGTGCAGGTTCAAGAGCAATTTCTTGCTCCCAAGGCGTTGAGCGGTTTCTCTCCACGCCTTGTCGAGTTCAGCCACCCACGGCCCAGCGAGCCGTCCTTCCAGGGTTAGCTTCACCAATCTTTCATCCTCGTGAACGGTAATCCTTAGCGACATGCACACCTATGTGCACGGGCTATGCCAAACCGCTTGAGGTTTTGTTCGTATATGACCAGCTTTATGATAGGAAATGATTTAGTTAAAATCAATCTCGATTTATGTTTGAACCTTACAAAAAAATTGACGGACTGACGAAGACGAGATTTCGTCACTGGGACTAAATATAGTCACTGCGCAGGATGCCGAGCTTCTTCATTTTGGAATTCAATGTAGTTCGTTTGAGGCCCAAACGCGCCGCCGCACCATCGTCGCCCGCGATCGTGCCTTTGGTGGCGCGAAGCACTCGTAAGATGTGCTCTCTCTCGGCTGCTTCATAGGTTGAGCTTTCAACCGTGGCGTTCTCTTCCGGCTCCGCTTCGATTTCCAGTTCTGCCACCGGGATGTAAAGCGTTGAACCGCGGGTGAGAATCACCGCCCGTTCAAGAAAATTCTCCAATTCGCGAATATTGCCAGGCCATTTCCACTTGGTCAATGCTGCCATTGTCGCTTCTGAAATGTTCTCAATGGTCTTGCCCATCCGCCGGCTGTGCAGGCTAACGAAGTGTCGCACCAGAATGGGGATGTCGTCGATTCGTTCACGCAAAGGGGGGGATTGAATGGGGAAGACTTTTAGTCGATAGAAAAGATCCGCACGGAATTCTTTTTCGGCAACCATCTTAGCCAGATCGCGATTGGATGCTGCGATGAGGCGCACATCGATCTTGATGGGCGTGGTTCCGCCCAGCCGCTCGATCTCTCTTTCCTGTATTGCGCGTAACAGCTTTGGCTGTAGTTCGAGCGGCAATTCTCCGACTTCATCCAGGAAGAGAGTCCCTTCATGAGCCAGCTCTAGACGGCCCATTTTGCGCGCAATGGCGCCGGTGAAGGCCCCTTTCTCGTGGCCAAACAGCTCGCTTTCCAGCAGCCCCGCGGGGATGGCGGCGCAATTCACCTTGATGAAAGTGCGTTCATTGCGCGGGCTGAGCTTGTGAATTGCGCGCGCCAGAAGCTCCTTGCCGGTACCCGTCTCGCCTTGGATCAACACTGTTGCGCCGGTGGGCGCCACGGTCTCGACATCCCGCAGCACTTGTCGAAGCCCGGAACTCTCTCCCACGATGTCCTCGAATCGATTCTCGACGTTGATCTCCTCTTCGAGGTATCGTTTTTCTTGCGTCAGACGATCGCGCAACTCGGCAATCTGTCGGAACGTCATTGCGTTGTTCACGGCGATTGCCACCTGGACTGCAACCTGAGTCAGCATTTCTGCGTCGCGTTGGACAAAAGCAGATTCAAGCCGGCTGGCAACCGCCAATGTACCTATTAGCTCGCCCCGGTAAATTAATGGAACCCAGCAACCGGATTGCATTCCCAGTTCTGTGAAATGGCGCACGGACGCTTCAGCAAAGGGGGAGCCCTTGATCTTGTCCTGCAAGACGGGCTGTCGGGTGCGAAATACCTCGCCGGCCGGCGAGCCTTCAACGGGCAAGCGTATCTCAGCGCGGCGATAATCACCTTCCTCAAGGCCCAGGAACTGCACTAACATCAAATCAGCAGCCGCGTCATATAGGCCCAGCGTCGCAGCATCGTGAGGGATCACTTCATGGAGACTCGCCGAAATCGCTCCCAGAAGTTTGCGTACATCCACATTGGCTAGCAGGGCACTGGTCAACTGCATCATCACTGCTTCTTCCGCGCGCTTGCGATCGGTAAAGTCCCGAGTCACCTTGGCATAGCCGGTCACCGTGCCGGCGGTATCCCGGATCGCGGTAAGGATGCTGTTTGCCCAGAAGCGCGATCCATCCTTTCGCAGTCGCCAGCCTTCTTCTTCAAATCTTCCATGCGCCCCTGCCAGACGCATCAGCTCCGCCGGATGGTCTCGCTCCAAATCCTCGCGAGTGAAAAACCGCGAAAAATGCTTGCCAATGATGTCGTCCGGCGTATAACCCTTGATGCGTTCGCCGCCGGGGCTCCATGTGAGGACATAACCCTCGCTGTCCAGCAGGTAGATGGCATAGTCGCGTACGCTATCAATAATCGAGCGCATCTGCTGGTCTTGGCGTCGCATCGCGTCCTGGGCTGCCCGCTGCTCGGTTGCGTCGCGAACAAAGCTGAGGACGGCAGGACCATCTTCGGTTTCCAGCGGTTTGAGCATGATATCCACTGGAAACTCGGTCCCATCCTTGCGCAGACCCGACAATTCCATCGCCGCGCCCATCTGGCGTTCCCGCGGGTGGGCATTGTAGTTCTCACGATGGCCTGGGTGACGCGCTCTCAGGCGCTCCGGGACCAACTCGTCGACCTTCATGCCGGACAGTTCTCCGTGAGTGTAACCAAAGAGCTCCGTCGCACGAGGGTTTGCGTCGCGAATCATCCCATCGCGATCGGTGACAAAAATAGCGTCCGGAGAAATCTCGAACAGGTTCTCCAACGCTATCCGAGCGAATTTGGAGGGGGTATCCAAGGGTGTATTCAATTGTTCATTCGGCAAACGGCCTAGAACAGTTGGGGAAGTGTACTAAGGTCCATTTGAGCGTAATTCTACAAGGAAACGAGTACCGAGTCTACGCCTCGATTGGGCTTCGCCTGAACGGGGTTTCACCTGGACGTTCTGCGAAGGCAATCTGTTCCACACCAGAGGCTGAAACGGTTTATTTGCGGACATTTCCAAATAGATCTGGAGGAGTGACTGCGGAAAAACAGCCTTCGGTCTACTGCGCTCTCGATCTTTGTTACGGATGCTTTGCCCTGATCGAGACAGGAGTTCTCAGAATTGACGAGACAGATGAGCGTTTCAATGGTGCGGCTGCCAAGCCCCCCATGATGAGCAGATAGGGCAGAATCATTGCACCGTTGAGCAGGTTGTCAATGGCCACCATCAGGATAAGTGCGGCCATGGCCAGGCGAAGATTCGGATCGTTTTGGGCGCTCGCTCGCGCGGGCGGCCACATTGCGCGTTCGACCGGCCAAAGCAGTATGAGTCCGAATGACGCGAGGCCGACCAATCCGTACATTCCAAAGACAAGCAGCCAGAGGCTCCAAGGCCGGGAATCGCCGTTCCGCCACCAATTCCATTCCCCAGACCCAAGCAGAGGCCGCTCGAGCGCCACTTTGATATGGCCTTCGTCTCTGGCCAAGCGCCAGACGAGTGAATGCCGCCCCACGCTTGTCAGGGCGCCCGAAAGCGAATGTACTACCCCGGTGCGCTGCGCCAACGCGCGCAAGGAAACGAGATTCGTCATCCGGAAGATTGTGAGTGCCAAGATGCTCACAACCACAACTGCGACGAAGACCCGCAGGAACGAGCGCCGCTTCAATAGCGCTAAAGGGAGTAGGAAGAGGAGCAAAAGAATACTGCCTGCGGATTGGCAGAGTAGGGTCACACACGCCAAGCCCGTTGCGATCCATCCGATTGGCAAACCTAAAAGGCGGCTCGTCAGCCGATGAAGGGAAAGGAAAACGGCAACCAAGGTCGCAACTCCCATCCAAATTCCCAGTTGATTGCCGTCCTCCATAAAGCCGATGGGACGGAAGCCTATATAGCGTGCGGCGCCGATCCAGCGATAAGGTTGATAACCGTAAAAAAATGCGTAGAGCTGAGGTCCCACGCAGATTTCGAACAGACAGATCGGCACATAACAGATGCCCGCGATTACGCACGCTTTGGCGGCGAGCAGCAGCGAGGCGTCGTCGGAAAAGTAAATGCGGCCCAGGAACCAGGGAACGCCCCAGGAGACTGTCTGGTAAATTGACCCCCTAATAGCTTCAGGAAATGTGTTCCAATGTGCAGCCGCCGAGAGCAGAGGAACACAGCACCATATAAACATGGGAAGATCGCAGATGCCCGGCCTGAACTTCTTCAAATCCGAGAAATAAAAAAGAAAAATTCCCGCGATCGCGGCCAGTCCAGTGGCCGTAGCCTTGGTAACAAAATGATCAGTTGGTAGGCAAACGCCGAGAACCCAATAGGGAAAGGAGTCGCCCGTTGCCTGGTAATGGGCCCCCGGTAGGATTGCCCACCCGCCAATAAAGTTGGCTAGAATTGCAATGCGGACGGGATAGCGGCGGAAGAGATACACGCTGAAGGGTATCCAAGCGAGAAGGGTGGCGAGCGGGGAGATGTGCATGGCGTTCTCGAGAAAGCCTCCTTGCAGGGTCTTAGAACACATGTGGTGCTTTTGATTGGATGTGAAGAGGCAATCGCTGGCTTTGCCCGGTCGTTGTAGCTCGCATCATTGTTCAGATCAGGATGCCGGCGCACCAAAAGGACATCGAATGCTCCTCTATTCCGAAGCAGCAAGACTCTCCTCCAAGTTATACAGATTTAATTATGCACACTGTTGTGTGTAATGAAATGTCCACTCCTATAAGTTATTCTATTTATGCTATTTATGATTGAACCCCTACCAGAAAATGCCTGTTGGTCGCGCAGAAGAGACACATCAAAGTTACCAAAGTTTTGTGGCAAAAACTTGTCGTTTGACATACTCTTGGCTAACTGCGAGTTTAGCGGCGGCGAAATGTGGCTCGCTGTGACGGCCGACACATAAGTTGTCACGGCATTCACTAAGTAACTGACCGCCATCAAGCAAAAAGGAGAGAAGTATCTACCCGAATCTCAAGCTGCGAATGTACACGACCGGCATGCGTCAGAATCGACTGGCGAAACTGGTGGGGATCGATGAGGCCTATCTTAGCCGCATCATCAACGGAGTGCGTGTGCCCCGGCAGCAAATGCGACAAGAGATTGCTTGGGTTTTGGGGTGCGATGCGGATTGGCTTTTTGAAACGGTTATGAAGGAAACCGACACTATTAAGGCAGGAGTGACGGTGGGTGAAAACTTCATCACCAGTAATTGATGATTTGGCGTCACTGGATGTTGTTGTTTAGTGCCAGAAGTGTTTCGCTTCTCCACCTTCTTTGTTTCGACTGAACAAACAGAAATGTAACTGTAAGCGCTCAAAACCAATTAATTGATCGATTGCCTCACTGGTTGTTTTTAACTGATTGATTGCGTCACCTGTTGGTGTAACTGTAGTGCTCGGAGCGATGCGCTCTAGCACCTTCCCTTTTTCCACCGGACAAAACAGAACAGATTTTTTCAGCGCTCAGAACCGAGAATTGTTCCATTGGCTTCACTTTGCTGTTGTTGCTTTGGTGTCGGGAGCTACTCGCTCTTGCACCTGTCCTGATTCGATCGACAAAGAAAAAACAGAATTGTCAGCACTCAGATGGGGGTGACATGGGCGAAGCCTGCTTTAGCGTCGAAACTGGAATCGGAAAGTTGCCCTTACGGGATAATACTGACCAAGCCTGGTACGCAGTGCAGACCGGTTACCGCTGCGAGCAGCGCGTTGCTTCCGGTTTAACCGCGAAAGGATTTCGGACTTATCTTCCATTGCTGCGAGAGATACATCAATGGAAGGATCGCCGCAAGGTTATTGAGGTGCCCGCATTCAGCGGCTACCTTTTTATTCACTATGAACCGAGTTTACGTAACCGGGTGAAGGTGCTGGAGACGAACGGCATTGTTCGTCTGCTGGGCGGAAACCACACACCAAGCCAGATTTCCGAAGTCGAAATAGAGGCTGTTCACCGAACCCTCGGTAGCAACATTCCCTGTAATCGCTGCGATGCATTGACTGCCGGGACGCTGGTGCAGGTTACTCGAGGTCCCCTGGCGGGAATAAAGGGGCGCCTGGCGCGAATCAAGAACAACCTTCGTCTCATCGTTACCATCTCAGTATTCTCGCAAGCTATTTCGGCCGAGCTTGCCTTGAGTGATGTAGAGGCCGTTCATGAGCGATCCGGATCAAATAGTATCGACCGAAACAATTAACCTCAACCATGAAACGCAACTAAGTAAAGTCGCACTATGGAAACAGAACAGAAAGCAACCAGAAAACCGGGGAATGCTAACTTATCCCGTCATGCCGGAATCATAAGCTGTTGTGAGTCGCTCTTCGTTCAAACTTCCCAGAATGTCGTGCGATTCTCTAACAGGAATGCCCTCACCGTCCATGTGAGGGGGTGTATTTTTTACCGAGAACCGCCATAACCACCGCAATTCGGGCGCCTTCCTGAGGAACGCGTCTACGTAAGCTTCCCTTTTCATCTTTACCGGTCATGAGACCGCCGTAACCTCGTTTCTTCCCTTCCACGGGTTCGATTGGTCTACAGATCAAATTGAGAACAGTAGGCAGGACCCGTCGCAAGCAGAAGCACTGTGGAGCGATCACCATGGCAGAATGCAAGGATCCCCGTGTTGCCATCCTGGGCGTTGCTGTTGACAACCTGACGATGGAAGAAGTTCTCGACGCAGTGGAGGCCAACATCGCAGAGGGCGGCTTCCATCAAATTGCGACCGCAAACGTCGACTTCCTGATGAAGTCAATCCACGATGAGGAACTCTACGAGACGCTTGCCGGTTGTGATCTGGTTTTGGCTGATGGAGCGCCACTCGTGTGGGCATCGCGGCTCCTGGGTGCGGGGCTGAAGGAACGGGTGGCTGGTGCGGATCTCGTTCCGCAGCTCGCGAAATTGTCGGCTGAACAGGGCTATCGACTCTTCCTGCTCGGGGCGGAGGAAGAGAGTTCTGCTGGCGCAGCAGCGTGGATGGAGAAGAACTATCCTGGCGTCTGCATTGTGGGACGATATTGTCCGAAGCATCAACCACTGGAAGAGATGGATCACGAGGGTATCCTTGATAGGATCGAAGCCGCCCGTCCGGACATTCTTCTGGTTGCCTTTGGAAACCCCAAGCAGGAAAAATGGTTGGCCATGCATCGGCACCGGCTCGAGGTGCCCGTTTGTGTTGGAGTCGGCGCATCATTCGATTTTCTCAGCGGCAAAGTTTCCCGCGCGCCGTTATGGATGCAGCAGACCGGAATGGAGTGGCTCTACCGCACAATGCAGGAGCCATCGCGGTTGGCCAAGCGCTATGTCGGCAATGCCATCGGTCTGTTGCGTTATCTCCCGGTCCAACTTGCCGCGATGGCGATGCAGGGGAAGCGGCGCAAAGAGGCGCGGATTTCGCAACAGATGTCAGGCTCGGCTCTCGTGATCCGCATCGATGGTGATTTCACGGGCGCAATCTTGCCGCAATTTGAATCCGACGTCCGCAGCGCGGTTCTTGCAGGTTTCCATGTGGTTCTGGATATGGGCAACACGGCGTACATTGGTGCGGACGCGCTCGCCTCGCTCATCTATGTCATGAACGTTGCTCGATGCTGGAAACGCGAACTATGGTTGGCAGGGCTTGATCGTCTTCTGGCAAATGTGCTGGAGGCTTCACGGCTGCGTCTTTTCTTTCGCACGGCGCCAAAAGTCGCGGGGGCATTGCGGCGCATCCAGCCGGAGACGGTTCCGGTTTCGCAGTTCGGGAAGGACTGGGCGTACTGCCGGATTGGCGGCCAACTGGTTCCGATTCACGCCCAGGAGGTCCCGTCTGTATACCGTCAGGTACAGCAACTGCTTAGCCGGGGATTTGCTGTCGATTCTGTGCCGGCGATGCCCCAAAGCGGACGCGACCTCGATGGACTGATACAAAGTTTGACACCGGCCGACGCGGCATAGAAACCAAATACCGCGACCGCCTACAGGCTTAAGACACTCAACTACTATCGGCGGATGATTGCCAGCAGTACCTCCTCACAAAATGGCTTCGTCACTGCCCGGACAATCGGAGATCAATCCTATGTTTTTATCGCGAGCGCTTGACGTCATTGGGATCGCACTGGTACTGGGCACGGCTCCTTTGCTTGCGGAACTGCTCGTGCTGACCACTGCATCTTTGCTGCCACACGCGCGGAAAAAAGCAAAACAGGTGGGCTCAACGGAGGATTTTGCGATAACAATCCTGGTTCCGGCCCATAACGAGGAGGCTCTCATCGGGCGCTGCATTCGCAGTTTCGCTTCCTCGGTGGGTCCTGGCGTGGACCTTTTAGCGATCGCCCATAACTGCACAGATAGGACTGCATCCGAAGCCGAAGCCGCTGGAGCAAGAGTTTTGATGTTGAACGATCCCGAACAAAAGGGTAAGGGCAGTGCGCTCAGTTTTGGCTTCGCTGAAGCTCTAGCTGGGCCCTCAAAGGCCGTGATGGTCATTGATGCGGACTCTGTCGTAAGCCCGGGCCTGATTGATGCTGTTCGAGAGAAATTTCTGTGTGGCGCGCAAGCCGTGCAATGCCGTTATGAAGTTTATAACAGTGAGCAAAGCGATCGCACACGGTTGATGACTCTCGCCTTTCAAGCATTCAATGTGATTCGCCCGCGTGGACGCGACCGCTTAGGTCTTTCGGCGGGGATCCTGGGCAATGGTTTCGCATTGCGCCGCGAAGTGCTGACGCGAATTCCGTACTGTGCCTATTCCGTCGTTGAGGATCTTGAATATCATCTCGCTCTCGTACGAGCCGGCATCCGGGTGGAGTTTGTTGACACTGCCGCAGTAAGCGGCGAGATGCCGCAGTCGGATCAAGGGGCACGCACACAACGGGCTCGCTGGGAAGGAGGCCGGCGGAGAATGACGAGACAGTGGGTTCCTCGGCTTATGGGAGACTTACTGGGCGGACGAGTTCGGCTTCTGGAGCCACTGCTCGATCTGCTGACGTTGCCGATCGCAACCGAAGTTTGTCTGCTGTTTCTTGCTGCCTGCCTGCCTGTTCCGTGGCTCAGGCTGTATGCGTCGGTAGGGTTTCTCGTCCTCACATTGCACGTAACGGCTGCCGCCGCTTGTGGTTCCGGTTGGCGGGGAACGATAAGAGTTCTAGCAGAGGCGCCAGCCTATATCTTCTGGAAGTTACGAATTATCCCCGAGGTCTGGCGTGCTTCCCGCGCCGATTCATCATGGGTACGAACTGCTAGAGACACTCCGGGAGATAGCCAATGAACGAGCGCAGCATTCGGCGTGCAGCGTCGAATCCAATTTATGCTGTTGTGGCAGCGCTTGCCGGCCGCGTCTCTAAGCAATCCGCCAAGCGTTTGCTGAAGGAGTTATCTGTGAATCTGCCGATTCAACGTCAAGCGCTTAAGCTATGCGGCATCACTCTCTTTGCACTTGGCGCGGTCTGCACGCAGCCGGCTGAAGCCAAGGGAGCAGACGGTCAGACGTCGGCCAAGGACTCGCCCCGCAGCGATCAGTCAACTGGAGGTTCGAACCAGGAGAATCTGCCTGACCCACAACTGAAACTGAGCCCCATCGAGGCCCTACGCAAGTTCGAGCCTTCAGTGGATGAGGAGTACACGCTGGGACCGGGGGATGAAATATCCATTCAGTATCCTGGCAGGACCGATTTGGCAAGCAAAGATGTGATTGGTCCAGACGGTCGGGTGACGCTCCCGCTCGTCGGGCCGATCAAGCTTGCTGACCTGACTCGCGAGCAAGCGGGGCAGACGATTGTGGAGGCGATGTCCCCTTACTACACAAAGCTCGCCGCGACCGTCGAGGTGGAGAAATATGGCTCAAATCATGTCACTTTACTAGGAGACGTGAAGAATCCCGGCATGGTGAGCTTTGAACAAACGCCCACTCTGCTGGAAGTGCTCTCCAGAGGCGGCATACAAGCACGCCCCGATGGCAGCATGCCAGAGCAGTGTGTGATTTACCGCGGGGATCAAGTGTACTGGGTTGAATTACAACAACTGCTGACATCGGGCAGTCCGCTCGCAGATCTGCGATTACGACGCAACGACGTAGTATTTGTGCCCGCGTTGTCGACAAGAACCATAACCATTATGGGGCAGGTGCAGCATCCTGGGCCGGTGGCCTTAAAGCACGATTCAACTGTCGCTTCGGTTTTGGGCGAGGCAGGTGGGGTGAACGATTCCGCAGGTGGAAATCCGGAGATTCAGGTCGTCCACCGTTCAAAGGGGGACAAGACTCAATATGTCCGTTTCAAAGATCTTTTGAAGCCAAATGGCGGCATGGAAGTCTCGCTTTATCCCGGCGACATCGTCTACGTGCCCAAGAGTGGAATGGCCAAAGTGGGCTTCGTGATGCAACAGTTAGCGCCATTCGTGACCATGGCAAGTTTTGCGGCCCTGGCTGTTCACTGAGTTGGAAAGGCTGATCATGATCAATACAACATCCGACAACTCGCTTCCCGGAAGCTCCAAGAGCCTGCCATCGGCACCTCTGCGCCGGACCGGCGGTTCAAGTGAAGGGTCGCGTCCAGTTATCGACGTGTTTGGCAGTCTTCGCCGTCACTGGTACGTCGCGGCGGCACTGTTTCTTGTCTTGGGCGGCTGCGGGACTTTTGCTATCTGGAAAAAGGCGAAACCTAATTATGAATCACACAGCGTGGTTTATCTGTCGCCGAAGTTTCCGAAGATGCTGGTAGGAGACACTGAGGTTGAACTTCCGTACGATTCGTATGTTCAGGACCAGATCTCGACGGTGACACGGCACGACATCATTGCGGATTCCATCTCCAGACTTCCCTATGCAGTGCGATACCGGAGAGGTTTGCCGCGGTCCTACCAGGGTCCCGCATTGCCATACGAGATTGAGGTCTTGCAATCGGAGCTTGAAGTTAAGAGACTCGGCGCCACGTATGAGATGGAAATCATCCTGCATGGCACGACGCCAAACGATCTCGCTGAGGTTGTAAATACTGTAACCGACACCTATGTAGAGCGAATGAAGAACGAGGAGTTTTATGGGCTGGACGATCGCTTGAATACTCTTCGGCAGGAAAAGGTCCGGCTCCAGAAGCAGATGGATGACGGTCTGTCGGAACAAGCGCAGCTGATGCAGCAGCTCGGCGTTGCCACGCTTTCGGCCCAGGATGGCGGAAGCAATGTCTATGATTCGACGCTGCAAAAGTTGAACGAGGAGCAGGTTAACGCACGCATGCAGCGCGAAGCGGCAGAGGCGCAATTGGCAGCCGTATTGAAAGGAAGCAGTACGGGGGGACCGAATGCGATGGAGGCGGACGAAGATCAGGCGATCGCCACCGACTCAGGATTGTCTGGAGTGAGGACTTCTCTGAACAATCGGAGAACTGCCTTGATGGAAGAAATGAGCGGGATGCGGCCGGATCATCCAATCTACCAGAAAGACAAGGAAGAATTGACTTCAATCGACGGTATGATGAACAACCTGCGACGCGAGGCCGGCGAACACCTTCAAGACAGGATGCGCCAGGAAGTAGCGCGCACGCGCATGATTGAACTTCAATTGACCCAGGAACTGGCGCAAAAGACGCACACGGCTACATCTGCAGCTCCGAAATTTCAAAGAGCCGCGGCACTTGGGCCAGAGATTGATAGTCTGCAAAAGGCGTATAGCGCAGTCGACGACCGCATCCGCGACCTCGAACTTGAAAGCAGTTCTCCTGGGTCAATCCATGTATCCACAAAAGCGCTCACTCCGCTCAACCCGGAGACAAGCCGGGAGCGAATCTACTTTCTTGGTCTTTTTCTGTTGAGTCTAGCCTTCGCCGTTGGCACTCCAGTCTCAATCGATCTGCTGGACAATAGAATATTCACCGCAAACGACGTCGAGCGAGTCATGGGCTTCTATCCGCTCGGAGTTCTACTTGACAATCGGGAATTCCGCCGCGAAGTTGCCGGCGAATACTATCTGCGATTGGCGGCAGGCATCGACCATGCGGTCAGGAATGCGGGGGCGCGAGTCTTTCTGTTTACGGCTCCATCGCATGGCAGCGGTACAAGCACTGTTGTGAGGGAGGTGAGCGAAAAGCTGCGCAGCCTCGATCTTAGAACACATACGATCGTGGCGTCGGCATCCGAAGGAGCGGAAATCACCCCCGGTAACAACACCTGGCGTTCTCAATTCCTATTGCAAAAGCGGAACAAGAACGACGAAATCCGACTCGCCGCCCTCGCACCGATCGCGGCTACTCATAGTCGCCCGGAATACGGAATGGGACATGAGGCTTCAACGCTCAATCCAGTAATGCAGGGCTTGCATCACGCGAGCGAACAATACGACGTAATTCTGATCGATGCGACTCCGTTGCCTATCTCCGCGCATACCGAGTATCTTGCTAGGGTGTCAGATGTGACCGTGCTTGTAGTGATGTCGAGCACCACGACTAAGCAGGAACTGGATCGCGCGGCAAGGCTGCTCGAGCGTCTGGAGGTCTCCGGAGTGGCAGTGGTTTTGAACAAGATTCGTCTGGAGCGAGCGGATCGGGCCTTGAAAACAGAACTCAACAGGTATGAGCAATCGTTCAGGCAACGTCGTTCAACGCCGGCGAAGGACCCGGCAAGGCGAGAAAGGGTTCGCGCTTGACTTCGAGATCAAAACAAACCCGCTTCATGAGGATAACTTCGGGAGGAAGGCTATCCCGGGCAAAGGACGTTGTCAATCGATGCGCCCACTTGAGATCGTCCTTGTTTTGATAGTCGCCGGAGCGGCTGTTTGCTTGCTCATGAACCACTGGCCGCGAACAGGCAATCTGCTCATCGCGGGTAGCCTGTTGACCACGATCGCGCATGGGGCTCTTGAAGGGGCTCACTGGCAGATGGCTCCCGCGTACGCAGCCGTGGGTATTCTCTGCTTGGCAATCTGGGGAACGGCCAGCCCTCGGATTCAATTCAAAAGATTCACAGCATGGTCCGCGTTGTTGCTCGCTTCCGCCAGTGTTTTATTGTGTCTTCTTCTACCCGTGTTCAGGCTGCCCGAACCCACTGGTCCTTATCCAGTCGGCACGTCGATCCTGTACCTGAAGGACACCTCTCGCATCGAGGATGCAGTACCCGCCGCAGGTTTGCCACGAGAATTGATGGTGCAGATTTGGTATCCGGCCCAGCCATCGCGCAATCGCTTCGCCCCTTACCGTGAACCTCAGGAAACCAACGCTCTTAGTTCCTACCAGAGCTTGATTCTCACCCATTCGCGGCTCGATGCTCCAGTTGCGTTCATGGGCGCGCCGTTTCCGGTTATCCTTTTTAACCATGCATGGGGGGGCAGGCGGACAAACGACACGTTCCTTACTGAAGAGTTGGCGAGTCGTGGCTATGCCGTGGTTAGTATCGATCACACCTACAATGCGCGGCTCGTTGTATTTCCGAATGGGCGAGTTGTGCGTGGGACCGCGGCAAACGCGGTCAATGATCCGGAGTCCAGCACTGCGGAGCATGTCAGAGCAACCTGGGACCAGGAACTCGCGAAGTCGGTAGCTGATCAACGCTTCATCCTCGATCGCCTTGAGATTATGAACAGCATGAACGGCTCACCATGGTTTGGGCGGCTGAACACCAACGTAACTGGATCCATCGGTCACTCATTTGGTGGAGCAGCAGCCACCGCAGTGTGCGCGGAGGATCGCAGGGTTCGTGCAGCGGTAAACATGGATGGATGGTTCTTCGGCGCGATCCGCGCTCGAGGTCCGAACCAGCCCCTGCTTGTGATGGACGCTTACAACGTAAGGCCTGGCGAGACTTCCGATCCGGCCAAAAAGGTGGAAGCGACTCTTGACGCGACGGACTTCGCGGAAGTGGAGAGATCGTTGCACGAGTTCGGCGGATACATGTTGTCAGTGAAGGGCGCTGCGCACGACGACTTCACCGATCAGCCGCTAACTTCTCCGCTGCGCTCGATAGCGCATCGGGGCGCGCTCCCCGCCCGGCAGATTCAGAACATCGTGCGAAGCTACGTAGTGGCGTTTTTTGGTATGACGTTACGAGACGAGGATCCGGAGATCCTCAGAACGCGCTTTGGCCCATATGCCGAAGCTTCGTTGGAAGTACAGCCGGTAGGCAAAAAGGGGATTGTGACTTCGCTCAATTCCGACGGCCAATGAGACGCCAGAGTAGACCGAACTTAACCGACGCCGGTTTCGTCCAGCCCAGTGGCGGACCCGACCGCAAGAGTCTCAGACTCGCAACCAATCATTTAGCCCCTCACAGGAGGGCCATATGCCCGATGCCTCTGATCGCGTAATCCAGTGCGAACCCGGCATGTTTAAACAGAACTTCAACCGGCTTCCCTACGAGTTCGCTCATACTCTTGCCGGCAATCCGCTGTTCGAACTCTCCCGGTTGGTGGACCTTGCCGAGAAAGTCGCGACCCGCAGCGCTCCGCACTTGACCGGGGGGGACGTGTATTTCAATGATGGGATCATTGAGCCAGACGAAAAGCCGTTATCGCCGAACCTTCCACGAACGGCAGCTGTCGACTTTATACGCAAAATCGATACCGCACAGGCATGGATCATCCTCAAGCATGTAGAGCGCGAACCTGCCTATCGCCAAGTGTTGGAAAACTGCATACGCGATATCCTTCAATTTTCCGGACCGCAGCTTTTGCGCAAAATCAAATGGTTCGAGGCAATTCTCTTCATCACTTCGCCAAATCGTGTTACAGAGTATCACTTAGATCGCGAGGTCTCCTGGATTCTTCAGCTGCAGGGCGACAAAGAGATTCATGTGTTCGATCGTGCCGACAAAGACATTGTTCCCGACCAGGAACTAGAGGTTTACTGGACCGCCGACAATCGCGCAGCGCGTTATAAGCCGGAATACGAATCCAGAGCGATGATTTATCAGATGCGCCCCGGCTCCGGAGTTCATATTCCTATCAACTCTCCGCACTGGCTACGAAACAAAAACAATATTTCAGTAACTCTGAATGTTAATTTTCAATTTCACGACCGGCATTGGGCAAATGTTTACAGGGCGAATTACCACCTGCGCCGGGCGGGTATCATACCGCATCCACCTGGGAGCCACCCTTTAACCGACCGTCTGAAGAGCGCGGCTTTTACCGTCCTTCAGCGGGGAAAGGAGGTGGTGAAAGGTCGACCCCACATCCCTGCGGAAGCACGCGAGCAAAACAGAAGAATCGCACAACTGGCGGGGCTGCGCCAACCACTAAGCGGTCAGAGCGCAGACGACGACTACGCCCCCGTGACTGAACAGTCGTGAAAGGCAAGAGACAGGCCACCTGCAAATAGTTGCAAATGCTCGCAACATCGGCGCGGGGTTCAAGTCTTCGTCAGTGCAGGTGATCCCACTCTTCAAGGTTTGCGGAGACCGATTGCAACATAGGTCCGTGGGGAAAGAAATGGCCTCCGGGAAAGACGTGCATCGCGAAGCGACGTTTCGTATGACGTTTCCAGGCTATCAACTGATCCCAACTGACGCTTGAGTCCTCTATTCCTGAGAAGACCGTAATAGGGCAGTTGAGCGGCTCATCCTCCAAAAAACGATAACTCTCGACCACCGCAATATCGGCGCGCAAAATCGGCAGAAGAACTTCCATGAGTTCATCGCTCTGCAGTAGCTCCTGAGGTATTCCGTTGTAGACGCGAGTCAGTTCGTTAATGAATTCACGATCGGGGAGCGGATGCAAAAGTGCACTATCGCCCGGTAAATCCGGTGCGCGACGGCCGGAGACAAAGAGCCAGACAGGTTGGGAAGATGCATACCGCTTCAATCGACGCGCCCACTCGAACGCCAGCAACGCTCCCATGCTGTGCCCGAAGATGGCGTAGGGAATGTCGATCCATGGTCGTAGTTCTCGATCCAAATCCTCCACCAGTGAATCGAATTGGAGGTAAGGAGACTCTGAAAGGCGCGTCTCCCGGCCGGGCAGAAGAACCGGACATAACTCCACGAAGGGCGGCAGTTCGGCGAGCCATGAGCGATATGCCGTTGCCCCACCTCCCGCATGGGGAAAACAGAACAAGCGCAAACGTGAAGTCCCCTTCGCTGAGCGGAACTGAAGCCAGGACGTAGTTCGATTCAAGCGGCGTTCTCCCGGGTTAGATTCTACTTGATGAACGCGTCACAATATTTGGAAGCGAACTATGAGGAATCGCCCTTAGTCCAGGAAAATCCTGAAGTGTGCATGGAATTACTTTGAAACGATGCGGAGGTCCGGGTCCCCATTGGAGGCAGCTTTGGCTCTTTCCCCGATGCTAGAAATCCGAATTACAAATCTTCCCCTGAATCTTTGAAACGCGAGGTCTTCGGAATAAATATGGCGACAACAGGCTTTTGGCAAAGAGTTACCGCAAACATGTCTTCCTCCCAACCATGGGCGGAAAGGCCTACGGCAGGTTCGTCGCACAGTTCGCACGGCATGGTTACGCTGTGGATGATCCTGGATGGGATCACGATCTTGGCGTCCGCAGCGCTCGTCACGCTCTATGAGCGGCACACCGGGCACATTGCCGGTATCAGAAGCCTCGGGCATGGCGGTCTTATGCACGGTAGTTCGATGGAAATCCTGCTGGCTGCCCTGTGCGGGTACGCCTTGTCACTCATCATAACCAGCCGACGTATGCATTTGTATACCCCGAAGCGCCTTAACAGTTTTCTGCATGAGCAAACTCTCAGCATTCAGGCCTGTTTGATCTCAGGGTTGCTACTAACTGGCGCTCTCTTCCTACTTCATGCTGAATACATTCCGCGCAGTATTGTGGTCATCACGATTTTACTGGTCACCTTTGGGCTGAGTCTCCGCAGGTTCGGTTACCGCTTTCTGCTTTATCACCGATTCGAGCGCGGCATAGGCAGCCGCAACGTATTCATCGTCGGAACTGGAACTGAGGCTCACGCGCTCCGTAATCATCTGGATCGCATCCGGCATCTTGGCTACAACTTCAAGGGTTTCATCGCGTTTCCAGGCGGCTGCTCCCGTGCTGACGACCTCTCCACAGATGTGGTGGGCACGCTCGACACGCTGTTTCAACATACTCGTAAGCACTTTGTGGATGAGGTATTCTTCACCGCACCTTGCGAGCAGCGCGGCGTCGTCAAGGACATGCTGGAGCAGTCCCGTGCTAATGGCGTGGACGTGCGCGTGGTTCCCGACATGTACGATGGGCTGGTTTGGGACAGCCCCATCGAGTATATCGGACAGTTCCCGACCATTCCGCTGCAACACGGCAGCGTGCCGGAGATTGCTCTACTCTTCAAGAGATGGATCGATATCATCATCTCCAGTTTGATCTTGATCGCCATTTCGCCGGTGTTGCTGGCCATCGCCATCGCCATCAAGATGGATTCGCCTGGTCCCGTTTTCTATTTATCTGAACGGATCGGCAAGAAAGGGCGTGTCTTCGGCTGCATCAAGTTTCGCACCATGGTGAGCAATGCGGAGAGGCTGCGCGCCAACATTATGCACATGAACGAACGCGACGGGGTTCTGTTCAAAATTACCGACGACCCCCGCATTACCCGGCTCGGCCGCTTCCTGCGCAAATATTCGCTTGATGAACTGCCGCAGTTCCTCAATGTTCTGCACGGTGACATGAGCATCGTCGGTCCGCGTCCACCGCTCGCCAGCGAGGTGCAGGAGTACAAACTCAATCATCTTCGTCGTCTCGACGTGACACCCGGGATTACCGGCCTCTGGCAGGTGCAGTCGCGCCAGGATCCCTCCTTCGATAGCTATATCTCACTGGATGTGACTTATATCGAGAATTGGAGTATCTGGCTTGACTTCAGGATCATTTTACGCACAATTGGCGTGGTGATTGCTGGAACTGGTTCTTAGAGAAGTTCACAGTTCAACACTGTGCATCGTGGGACTCAGACTGCGCGCGGGGCGCCGCTCATCGTCAAGCAGCTTCATGGCCATCGACTAAAGTTTTAACAATCATGTTGACCTTCCACAACACAGAGCTTGCGCCGTGGAACGAGGTGATTAGGGATGCTCTTGAATTCGCCAATTATCGTGACGGGCGGAGCCGGTTTCATCGGTTCCAACTTTGTATTACAGTGGCTGGCCGGTCAACGAACGCCGGTGACAGTTCTGGACAAATTGACTTATGCTGGGAGTCT
>Ga0187890_10000936_pt1 | contig 21199 bp, 18 predicted proteins | sample June2016WEW_21_1_FD_133005 | JGI IMG/M metagenome (GOLD analysis project Ga0187890, IMG submission 133005) | Peatland microbial communities from SPRUCE experiment site at the Marcell Experimental Forest, Minnesota, USA - June2016WEW_21_10 | ecosystem: Environmental > Terrestrial > Soil >... | reverse complement strand
CGAACGTCCCTCCAACACATGCGCCTCGACCAGATACCGCGCCATCTCCACAGAAGACCCCCATCACGTTGGTGTCTCCTATGTCCTGACACATGTGTCGCCTATCAGCTGCAACCACACACCGTCCGCCGCTTCTCCCGACCCGCCACTCCACCCGGCCCGCCCTACCGCCGCTCCTCGCTGGGCACCTCGCCCGACTCGTCCGCGAGGCCCGGTGGCGGCCAGGACCCGCACCAGTTGTCGCGCGCGCCGTCCAGCGTGACCGTCGAGCCGCTGAACGCGCGGCCCAGCGGCGACGCCAGCAACGCGATCAGCCACGCGTGCTCGGAGACCGTTCCCAGCCGCTGCAGCGGCACTGTGCGCGCGGCGCCAGCGCGCACGCTCGCCGGATACTTGGCCAGCACCTCCGTGTCGAAGTGCCCGGCAGCTACCGCCGTCACGCTCACGCCCGTGTGCTGCCAGCGACCCGCGAGCTCTCGCGTGAGCGCCTCTACGGTCGCGCGCGCTGAGCCCGAGTGCGCCATGCCCGGCATCCCGTGATGGGGCGACAGCGTGACGTTCACGACCGTACCCGCGCCCGCCGGCTCAAGCGCCAGCTCGAACGCCGTCTCGGCCATGTTCAGCATGCCTTCCACGTTCAGTCGCCACACCGCCCGCCAGCCCTTCGCCGCTATCAGCTCCGCCGGGCTGAAGAACTGGCCGCCCGCGTTGTTGACCAGCACGTCCAGCCGCCCGCGGCGCTCGAGCACCGTCTGCACCAGCCGCTGCGCCTGCGCGCGCTCGCGCACGTCGCACGCCACCCAGTCAGCCGTCCCCGCCGCCTCGCCCACGGACGGCCCTGCGTGCGCACCAGCGTCCGCGTCAGCCACAGCGCCCGAGCCCGCAAGCTCGCCGATCTCCGCCGCCGCCTGCTCGAGCACCTCGCTTCGCCGCCCCGCGATCGTCACGCTTGCCCCGCAGCGCGCCAGCTCCAGCGCTGTGGCCTTTCCGAGGCCCGTGCCGCCGCCCGTGACGAGCACCACCCGACCGCTCAACAGCCCCGGCGCAAACACCTGTGAATGCTCGCGCGCGCCATCCATTGAGGCGATCATAAGCGTCCGTCCCCGAACACCTCTAGGGTAGGTGCGTGCCCCACAGACTGCTGGTCTTCGTTTCCGGGCTCACCGTCGGCGACTACCTGCTGTGGAACTGGTCGCTGAGCGGCAACCACGACGTGCTCGCGCTCGTCTCCGGTCTGACGCTGCCGCCGCTGGCGGTCGCCTGTCTGTGGCTGCTCGCAATGAGCGCCGCTCGCCTGATCGCCCGCACCGCCCGTCGCCCGTCAGGGCGCGCCGGTCGAAGCGCACGCGGCGAGCGCGAGCATCCTCGCCGCGCGGCCGCAGCCGGTCTGCCGTTGGAGGAGCCTCCCACCTCGCCCACCCCCGCCGGCAGCTCATCCCGCAAGCTCGCTGCTTGAGCGGCGCCCCGAGCCGGTGAGCGACCACCGCAGGCGCGCGCTTCCCGGCTCCACGCGCGTTCGCGCTGCGCTTGGCGCGCTCGTCGTGCTGCTCGCCGCCGCCGCACTCGGCGGCTACCTGTACGAGCGCCACCGCACAGGCAGCATCTACCACCCGCACGCCCGCTTCGTGCCTCAGCCGACGCCCACGCTGCCGGCCCGCGGCCCCGCGCGGTTCGCCTGGCCGTTCTATGGCTACGACCAGGACCACACACGTTTCTTCCCCGCGCCCGCCCGCGTGCGCCCTCCCTTCAAGCGCCTGTGGGTGCATAACAGCGGCGCGCTGCTGGAGTTCCCGCCGGTGATCTACGGCAACTACATCTTCCAGATCGCCGACGACGCCGTGCTCATCGCGGTCGACAAGCGCACAGGGCACGTCCTCTGGTCACGGCGCCTGGGCCAGTTGTCGGCATCTTCCCCGGCCGTCACCGCCAACACCGTCTACGTGACCATCCTCTCCAGCGGACATCACGCCAACCCGGGACGCGTGATCGCCCTCAACAGCGCCAACGGGTCGATCCGCTGGTGGCGCGGCCTGCCCAGCCCCAGCGAGTCCTCGCCCCTGCTCGACCACGACCACCTCTTCTTCGGCTCTCAGAGCGGGCTCGTGTACGCGCTCAACGACCGCAACGGAGCCGTCGTATGGACCTACCATGCCGCCGGCGCGGTGAAGGCCAGCCCCACCCTGTCTGACGGCGTCCTGTACTTCGGCGACTACTCCGGCCACGTACAGGCCGTCTCCGAGCAGACCGGGCGGGCGCTGTGGGTCAGCAGTTCCGAAGGCGCTCTGCTCGGCAGCGGAACCTTCTACTCCACCGCCGCCGTCGTCTACGGACGCGTCTTCCTGGGCAACACCGACGGCCGTGTCTACGCCTACGACGCCTCCACCGGGAAGCTCGACTGGGCCGTGCAGACGGGCGCCTACGTCTACGCCTCGCCAGCCGTCACGTCCGCCCCAGGCATCGGGCCGACCGTCTATCTCGGCTCCTACAACGGCACCTTCTACGCGCTCAATGCCCGCTCCGGCCAGATCAGCTGGCGGTTCAACGCCCATGGGCGCATCTCCGGCTCGGCGACCATCGTCGGGCGTATCGTCTACTTCGCCGACCTCGGCCATCACCGCACCTACGGCCTTGGGATCTCCACCGGCCACGTGCTGTTCGAAATGGGCACCGGCGCGTTCGACCCGGTGATCAGCGACGGCACCAACGTCTACCTGACCGGCTACAGCGGCCTCTACGGGCTCGGGCCCGACTAGCGCTGGCCCGGGTTCGCGAGCACGTGCGCGAGCAGGTTGCGAGTCATCGCCACTACGCGCGGATCCGGAGCCGAGGGCACGTCGGGCGAGGCCTGGGGAATGGGCGAGAGCCCGTACTCCCAGCCGAGCGTCCCCGTCGCGAACACGACCGCGCCCGAGCGCGCCGTGTAGAGCGTCGTCTCGGACACCCTGCCGCGAGCCGGCGACGGCTCGGCCTCCGAGCCACACCGCACGCCCGTCCCCGCACCTACCAGCACCGTGCCCCGAGGTGTCGCCGGCGTGCGTTCGTCGAGCTCGTAGCCCACGATGCCCGGGATGCTCGTCGCAGCGGTGATTCCCGTCCCGGCGAACAGCCACCCCGGCCGCAGGCTCGGCGACGGCCTCCACGCGTAGTAGCGGTAGACCGGTGGCCCGAGCACCGGCACCCGGGGGGTGATGCAGCCGTCGTAGGCGCTGCCCACGAGCCGCGCGCCGCCGAGCAGGAACAGGCCCGTCGGCTGCGCGCGGTCGGGGTCCAGTGCGGCGAACTCCTTGTAGGCGACGATCCGGTGGTCGGGCTCGCCCGCCTGGCTGGAGGCCGCCGTCGCCGGCGCGAAGCGAACTCGCCAGGCCATCGTGTCGGAGCTGATGAAGATCAGGCTCGTGCCGCCGTCGCGAGCGCGGGCGAACGCGCGCTCGTCGCCCGCGGACCAGTACTCGGAGTGGCCCACGTCGATCAGCGCCCGCGGGTGGGTGGGTCCCAAGACCTGCGCGGGGTCGCCGTCGATCGACTCGATCGTCGTGTACCCGACCGGATAGCCGTAGCGCTCCAGGAAGCGCACCATCGCCACGTCGCGAATGAAGAACTGCCCCGCGCCGGTCTGACTTTCGTACGGTCGGTCATAGGACACTTCCACGCCCTGCGTCGTCCCGGTCACGCCCACGCGCCTGCGCCCGCCCGGGTACAGGCTGTCTCCTCCCCAAGCGTTGTATGCCTCGTAGCTGGCCGTCGGTATCTCGACGAGCAGCGGCGTCGGTCGCGAGGGGCGCAGCACGAACAGGCAGTCGCTCTGCGCGCCCGTCGAGGCGTGCAGCTTGACGAGGTATACGCCGCTCGCCAGCGCCGTGGGGATCGGGAACGTGAGCGTGGCGTGCCACCGGCACTCGGTCAGGCCCGTCGCGAAACGGTGCGCGCACGGCGGCTGGCTCCTCGCCGGCAGCGGCGCGCTCTGCAGGACGAGCCTGCCGCCCCGGCCCCCGTACCAGCCCATGCGATACACCTGCACCGTGACCGTGCGCGCGTGCGGCGCGCTCACGTAGACGCTCTCCGACTCGCCCGCCGCGATCGCCTGCTCGGCCACATACCCGGAGATCGCGCCGCGAGCCGCCCCGCCGATCAGATGCGACGGGCCGGGCAGCCGCCACGCGGTCGTGCCCGCCGCGCGGTTCTCGACCGCAACCGACGGCGGCGCGCCCTCGGTCCGCACCAGCCAGCGGTAGGACGCGGATGCGCCCTCGCGCTGCGACGCCGACTGCGACCCGGAGCCGTCTCCAGAGCTCACATGCACCCCGTCGGGACTCGCGTGCGATCCGCCTGCGGCGCTCTTGTGTGATCCGCGCGCAGCGCTCCCGCAGCCCGCGGCCACCGCCACGCACAGCAAACCAGCGCACAGCGCGCGCGCACGTGTGACGGGAGATCGCACGAGCGTTCGCAGCTGACGACCTTCTCACAAAGACCGGCTCGAGCTGCACGAGCCGCCCGATCCAAAGGCGCGCGCGAGCGAGAAGCTGGCCGTGACGACCGCCGTGCCCGGCTCGCTCAGGCTGACCGCCGTCCAGCCGCCGGGCGCCTGCGCCACGCAGCCGCTTCCCCGGGTGATCGTCCAGTAGCGGGTGAAGTGCACGCGCACGAGGAAGTTGCCCGGCGCGCTTGCGCTCAGCGCGAACGAGTCGTGCCCCAAGGACGTCAGCCGTCCGGGGCCGGATGCGAGCGGTGTGGCTGCGAGCACCCGGAATATGCGCCAGTGCGCGCTCGCGAACACCTCGCGCAGGTACGGCAGCCCGCGACGGATCAGCCGTCCCTCCTGCGCGCTGGAGGGATCCAGCGGCACGTCCGGGAGCGCCACGTAGGCGACCGCCTGCTGGCGCAGCCAGCGCTCATAGCCGGCCGCCGTCAGGCCGTGAGCGAGCAGCGCGCCGTCGTAGCGGGCTTCCATCTGCTTGTCCCAGCCGCGCGCCAGCGACACCGTCGGCGCGAGCAGCGCAGCCTCCCAGTGCGAGCGCGTCAGCGGCACCTCCACGCGCACCGGCGAGCCGGGCGGAGCCTCGACACGGGCGACGAAGCGCTCGACCGGCACGTAGTAGGCGGCGCTGGTCGCTTCGCTGCCGGCGACCGCCAGCGTCTCGCGCGCCGGGCCCCACACCACCCACACCGCGGTCACACACAGCGCCACCGCGGCCGCCGGCGTCAGGCGCCCACGCGGGAGCGCGCTCGCACCGTTGCCCGGTGACGCAGCCAGCCGCGCGCACAGCAGCAGCGGCCCCGCCAGCAGCACCGCATAGCGCTCGATGTTGCTGCCCATCGGCGAGTGCACCGCCAGGCACGCCACGCACGCCAGCGCATACACGCACGCACCGATGCGCAGCAGCCGCGCCGCCCGTGGCAGCGCCCACAGGAACGCCGCCACAACCAGCATCGTCGCCGCGAACGACAGGATCGGATAGGGCTCGTAGCCGCCTTCGGGGAACAGCGCCGCCACCACCAGCACCACAACCGCGGCCGGCCCCGCCAGCACCAGCAGCACACGCGGCGCGCGCCACGCAAGCGCCACCGACAGGCCCGCCAGCCCCAGCAGCACAGCCGCGACCGGGCTCGCCGTCGCGCACAGCGCCGCCAGCAAGCCCGCCCACAGCCAGCGCTCGCGCGCCAGCGCCAGCCCCGCGGCGAGCGCCAGCGAGACGCCCAGCGCGAACGTCAGGCGCCCGATCCAAACGTCGCCGAGCGCTGCCACCGCGAACAGTGCGCCACCCCAGCGCGCGTCGCGCCCGTACGCCGGGCGCAGCAGGCGCGCGAACAGCATGCTCGACGCCAGAACGCACAGCGCCCCAAGCAGCCGCATGCCCAGCAGCGACGCCAGCGGCGGGTAGATCAGGCTGTATCCCGGCAGGCTGTGACCGTCGTACCAGTGCTCGTCCCACATCGCGAAGCCGAGCTGACGAAAGAGGCCCACGCGGTAGACCTGCGCCGCGAGGTCCGGCGTGCGCGGATCGACCGCCAGCCACACCACGATCAACGCCACCGTCAACAGCGCCAGCCCGAGCGGCACGCCGGATGCCGACGCACCGCCCGCATGCTCGGTGGGAAGATCGACCGGGGTCCGGTGTGCTACCCCACCGGACCCCGGTACATCCGCCGAGATCACGGCGGGGTCGCACGACCGTGAACAGTCCGGGGGCGCGGAAGTAGCTGTGCTTCTGCTGGGCACGCCAAGATAATGACGCCCATGACCACCACCGCCGCCCGCAACGCGCTCCGCCGTACCGGCAAAGCAGCGCTTATCCCGGCGGCGATCTGCGCGGCTCTCGCCGCGAGCGGCTGCGGCACGAGCCAGCCACGACCGATCCTCGCGAGCGAGCTCGCCGAAGCGCAGACGTTCCCCTACTACAGGGTCTACTGGGTCGGCCCGACGTTCGACGGACGCCAGCTCACCGCCGCCGACGGCCTGAAGGGCTACATCACCACCGTCGGCGACAGCGTCTACTACGGCAACTGCGTCCAGAGCAAAGGCATCTTCGGGGGCGGCAGCTGCCAGCTGCCGCTGCAGGTCACCACGGTCGTCTACGGGCTGCACTCCAACCGCGCGCTCGGGCCGCAGAGCAACATGCTCGTGCGTGGCGTGCCGGCGACCGTCTACGACGAAGGCCACGCGATCGAGATCTACACCGGCAGGGTCGCAATCGACATCTTCTCCGACACGTTCGCCCACGCGCTGCAGGCGAGCGACGAGCTGCATCCGCTGAACGCGCCGGGCTCAGCCTCCGGCCCGCTGCCGCCCCCCGTCTACTGCCCTGGTCTGTACGGAGCCCAGAGCGCAAGCCTCACGCGCGTGATGGCCAACCTGCCCCGCCACGTATGCCAGCAGACCGCCGTCCAGCAGGCTTACACCAAGGCGATCACCGGCTAGGCGCAGCACCGCGCGCCCAGCGCCATGACCACGTCTGCGGCTAACCCGGAACTACCGGCGTGACCGGCTTGCCGATCTCGCGGCGCAGGCTGAGGAAGGCGATCGACCCGATCACCGCCGGAAGCCACAGCGAGATCGCGCGGTAGACGACCACCGCCGCGATCACCAGCGATGCCGGACGGACGTCGAACAGCAGCAGCATGCCGACAAGCCCGCCTTCCACCGCCAGGAAGCCACCCGGAATGGGAAGCGAGTTGGCGAGCATGCCCACGAGGTAGGCCATCGCGACCACCCAGAAGGACGGTGCCGGGCCGAAGGCAGCAAGGCACGCGTACAGCACGAGATTGTCGAACAGCCAGTATCCGACTGCCCCCAGCAGCCTCCAGTTGTGCTCGCGGATCAGCTGCAGGGCGTCGTGCACACCCCCGCTCACCGCCGTCAGCGCCACCGCCGCACGGCCATGCTGCAGACGCCTGCTGTCGGCCGCGCGCTGGGCCCAGGACGCCAGCGCGAGCGTGCCCGCGATCGTCGCGACTGCGGCCGCCGCGGGGACCAACGTGAGCAGCGCGTCCCGCGAGCCGGGGATCGCCCCCAGCCCCATCGGCACCCCGATCACCACCACTGCGCCCACGTTGACCGCGCTCGTGAGCACGAAGATCAGCACCGAGCGCTTGGCGATCCGCTCCACCGACAGGCCCTTCGAGCGCAGCACCCATGCCCCCAGCGCGATGCCCGCCAGGCCGCTCACGGACACGACCGAGTTGACGGCGAGCTCCGCGAGCGACAGCCGTGAGCTGAGGCTGCGCCCAAGCCTGCCGAAGACGAGCTCGAACAGGACGACGTAGCCCATGCACGAGAGCGCCTCGAGCGCGATCCCGGCGAGGACCCACGGCGTGTTCGCGTGGGCGATGCGATCCGCGGCTTCATCCAGGCCGGGCACGCCGATGAGCAGCGCCACCACCAGCGCAAAGAAGATCGCCAGGCTGATGATGCTGTTGCGCAGGGTGCGCGACTGAGCCGCAAACGCGTCGACGCCGTCCTGCAACCCGATCTGCTGCTCAGCGATGGCGCCTTCCCCTTCGCGATTCTTAGCGTTCTCTTCGCTTTTCCTTACCCGGATGTCCCGGCCTTGCATCACGCTAGCCTCATAACTGCGTTCTCCACGCCCAACCCGGCGCCGGCAGCGGCGCGGGCGACTCGCGGCGACGCTTCGATCATGGCCGAGCAAGCACGCATACTGGTCGTCGACGACGAGCCCGCCGTACAGAACGCGCTCTTCCGAGCGCTCACGCTCGAACACTATGACGTGACCAAGGCCGGCGACGGGCATGAGGCGCTCGAACAACTCGGCTCGGCGCCGTACGAGGCGATCATCCTCGACATCGCGATGCCGCGCATCGACGGCCTGGACGTCTGCAGGCGCCTGCGCGAAGGGGGCGACAGCACACCAGTGCTGATGCTCACCGCGCGCGGCGAGATCGATGACCGCGTCGCAGGCCTCGACGCCGGCGCTGATGACTATCTCGTCAAGCCCTTTGCGCTGCGCGAGCTGCTCGCGCGCGTCCGCGCGCTGCTGCGCCGCGCGGGCGAGGAGGATGGCAAGGAGGAGTCGCTCACGTTCGCGGATCTGCGCCTGGACCTGCGCGCCCACGAGGCCTGGCGGGGCGAGCGCATGCTGTCGCTCACGCGCACCGAGTTCCTGCTGCTCGAGCTGTTCCTGCGCCACCCGCGGCAGGTGCTCACACGCTCGACCATCTTCGAGAGCGTGTGGGGCTATGACTTCGGGTCGAGCTCCAACTCGCTGGGCGTGTACATGGGCTATCTACGCCGCAAGACCGAGGTCGGCGAGGAGCCGCGCCTGCTGCACACGGTGCGCGGCGTGGGCTACGTGCTGCGCAGCCCGCAATGAGCTTCCGCAGACGCATCACGATCGTGTCAGCCGCCGCAGTGGCGATCGCGGTGGTGCTCGCGTCGATCCTCACCTACGTGCTCACCTCCGGGCAGCTGCACAGCCTCCTCGACACGCAGCTGCGCGACCGTGCGCATGCGCGCAGCGGGCTCGTGCGCGCGCTCGACGCCAATGGCCTCGGAGGCAGTGCATTCGGGCGCCGCGCACAGCTGCGGATCGCCGCCGAACGGGTGCTCGGATCGCCTCCGACGGGAGCCACTGGCTCGTCCCCCGCCGGAGCGCTCAACGTCCCTCACCACAAGCCGACCGCCAGGCCTCGCGCGAGCACCGGCAACGTCTTCAGCGGCCTGCCGCCAGGTCCCGACCAGGTACGTGGCTACCAGCAGATGATCAACGCCAACGGCGCGATCCTCATACGCTCGGCGAAAGGAGTATCGCTGCCGGTGGACGCCGGCACGCGAGCGCTGGCAGCGCATGGCGGCAAGCCGTTCTTCCGCGACGCGAATGTCAACGGCATCCACCTGCGCGTGCTGGCCGAGTCGCTCGGCAACGGGCACGCCGTGCAGTTCGCCCAACCGCTCACCGAAGTCGACAGCCTGCTCGCCCGCCTGCGCCTGATCCTCGCGCTGCTCGTCGTCGGCGGCATCGCGCTCGCCGCCGTGCTCGGGCGCCTGGTGGCAGGCGCCGCGGTCCAGCCGCTGAAGCGTCTCACCAACGCCACCGAGCACGTCGCGCTGACCCGCGATCTCAGCGGACGCATCAAGCCCTCGGGAGACGACGAGCTCGGACGCCTGGCGAGCAGCTTCAACGAGATGCTCGACGCCCTCGAGCGCTCGATGAACGCGCTGGACGCGTCCGTGCACGCCCAGCGCCAGCTCGTGGCCGACGCGTCGCACGAGCTGCGCACTCCCGTGACCAGCCTGCGCACCAACATCGAGATCCTGCAGCAGCAGGGACAGGACATGGACCCGGAAGAGAGCCGCCGGCTGCTCGGCGACGTGGTCGAGCAGATCGAGGAGCTCACGCTGCTGATGAACGACCTCATCGATCTCGCCCGCGGCGAGGAACCGCGGTCCGACGCCGAGGAGCTGCGGCTGGACCTGCTGGTGACCGAGGTCGTGGAGCGCGCCCGCAGGCACGCGCCCGCAACCCCGCTGCAGGTGCAGCTCGAGCCGACGATCGTCACGGGCGTGCCCGCAAGGCTCGAGCGCGCGGTCGGGAACCTGATCGACAACGCCGTCAAGTACAGCCCGCCGAGCGAGCCCGTCGAGATCCGACTGCAGGCGGGAGAGCTGTCGGTGCGCGACCACGGGCCGGGAATCTCGACCGAAGACCTGCCCCACATCTTCGACCGCTTCTATCGCGGCGCCGAGGCGCGCGGCCGACCCGGCTCGGGACTTGGCCTTGCGATCGTGCAGCAGGTCGCCGCCCAGCAGGGCGGCAGCATTACCGCTGAGCCCGCCCCCGGGGGCGGGACGCTCATGTGCCTGCGCCTGCCCGGCGCCGAGGTGGTCGAAGGCGTCGACGACGACGGGCAGCGCGCGGCCGCGGACGGCGAGCTGGCAGCCGTCTATGACCGCTCCTCCGCCTGAAGCGCCGCCTCGCGAAAGCGCGCCGGGGACAGCCCGTAGCGGCGGCGAAACGCGCGCGCGAAGTGCGGAGCCTGGCTGTAGCCGACCAGGCGCGCCACGTGGTCGACCGGAATCGAGCGCTGCTCGACGAGCAGTTGTGCCCCCACCGTCATGCGTCGCGCGAGCAGGTCCTCGCGGAAGGTGGTCTCACCGAACTGCTCGAACGCGCGCTGCAGCTGTCGCGGTGAGCTGGCGAGGGCGCGCGCAACCACCGCCAGCGTCAGCTCACGGCGGTAGTGGCGGGCGATGACGACCCGCGCGAGCAGGTACAGCCGCCTGCGTTCGGAGACGGTGCGGGGGTGCACACCCCCCACTCCGACCCGATCGCGCCCGCGGGACGGTGAGCGTCAGCCGGCGTAGCGCAGCGCGACGCGCTCGGCCGCAGCCGCATAGGAGCCGCCGAACAGCAGCGCGTGCACGAGCAGGGGCAGCAGCTGGTAGAGCTCGACCCGCTCGTGCCAGCCGTCCGCGAGCGGCGCGAGCTCCTCATACGCCGCGAGCACACGCGCGGACGGCGTACCGAACAGCAGCAGCATCGCGAGGTCGATCTCGCGATGCCCGCCGTACACCGACGGGTCGATCAGCCACGGACGGCCGTCAGCGTCGGCCATCACGTTGCCCGACCACAGGTCACCGTGCAGGCGCGCGGGCGGCTCGGGCGGGCCCGTCAGCTCGGGCAGGCGCTCGCACACGCGCTCGACGGCCTCCACCCCCGCCCCTGACAGCGCGGCCCGCTCACGTGCGAGCCGCGCCAGCGGCAGCAGCCTGCGCTCGGAGTAGAAGCTCGGCCAGTCGCCCGCCGGCTCGTTGGGCAGCCGCAGCCAGCCGAACCCGCCGGACCCGCCGGACCCGCCCGCCCGGCCGAAGCACGGCGACCCCGCCTGGTGGGTCAAGGCGAGCCCTCGGCCAAGCTCCTCCGCGCCGGCGTCGTTCAGGCGGCCCGACGGCGCGGGCGCGATCCACTCGAGCGCCAGATAGCCCTCGTCGACGTCGAGCACCGCCGGCGTGCGCAGCGCGCCCGGCTCCGCCAGCCAGGCCAGGCCGGCGGCCTCGGCCGCGTACTCGCCGGGGGCGGCGTCGGGACGGGTCTTGACGAACGCGTCGCTGCCGTCCGCGAGCACCACGTGGAAGGCCTCGTTGATGTCCCCGCCGCCTACGCGCGTCACGTCGCGGGCGCCAGCGGGGAGCGTCACGGCGCGTACTCCATCGCGGCCGGCTCCGTCACGGCGCCGGGTCCGTCACGGCGCCGGCTCGGTCACGGCGCGCTGCCGGCGCGAACCTGCTCGAGCAGGCCCTCGCACGCCGCCTGCACGAGCTCGAACACCTCGTCGAAGCCGCCCGCCCGGCCGAAGTAAGGGTCCGGCACGTCGAGCTCCCGGGTGTCGGCGCCCGCGCTCGCGGGGTCGAACTCGCGCAGCAGCCTCACCTTCGCGCGCTCGGTCTCACCGGGCGCCAGCTGCCGCAGCTCGCGCAGGTTTTTGCCGTACATCGCAAGCAGAAGATCGAAGTCGTCGAAGTCCTCCAGCGTGACCTGCCGCGCGCGCCCCTCGAGCACGACCCCGCGGGCGAGCGCCGCGTCGGTGGCGCGACGGTCTGGAGCGCTGCCAACGTGCCACGCCCCGGTGCCCGCGGATTCGAGCTGAATGCTGCCCTGCAGCCCCTCGCGGCTGACGAGCGCGCGCATCACGCCCTCCGCGGTCGGCGACCTGCAGATGTTGCCCAGGCACACGAACAGCAGGCGCGTCGCCGGGCCGCCTGCGCGACCTCCAGACACAGCGCCAGCCGCACGGGCGCCGGAGGCGCCCACTTAATCCTCTCCCAACTCGAGCACCGCCAGGAACGCCTCCTGGGGCACCTCCACGCGCCCGACCTGCTTCATCCGCTTCTTGCCCTCCTTCTGCTTCTCCAGCAGCTTTTTCTTGCGCGTGATGTCGCCGCCGTAGCAGCCCGCGATCACGTCCTTGCGAAACGCCTTGACCGTCTCGCGCGCGATCACGTGCGCGCCGATCGCCGCCTGGATCGGCACGTCGTACTGCTGGCGCGGGATCCGCTTGCGCAGCTTCTCCGTCAACGTGCGTCCCATCTCATACGCCTTCTCGCGGTGCACCACCATCGACAGCGCATCCACCGTGTCGCCCGCCAGCAGCACGTCCAGCTTGACCAGATCCGAGGGCTTCATGCCGCTGATCTCGTAGTCCAGCGACGCGTAGCCGCGCGTGCGCGACTTCAGCTGGTCGAAGAAGTCCAGCACGATTTCCGCCAGCGGCAGCTCGTAGGTCATCTGCACGCGCTCCGGCGACAGGTAGTGCATGCCGGTGTGCTCGCCGCGACGCTCCTGGCAGAGCCCCATCACCGCGCCCACGAACTCTTTCGGGGCGATCACCGACGCCGTGATGAACGGCTCGCGGATCTCCTCGATCGTGCCCGGGTCCGGCATGTCCGACGGGTTGTGCACCTCCAGCTCCTCCCCGTTCGTCAGCGTCACGTCGAACTCCACCGACGGCATCGTCGCCAGCAGCTCCAGGTCGTACTCGCGTTCGAGGCGCTCTTTGACGATGTCCATGTGCAGCAGCCCGAGGAAGCCGCAGCGGAAGCCGAAGCCGAGCGCGTCCGAGGTCTCGGGCTCCCATGAGAGCGCCGCGTCGTTCAGCACCAGCTTCTCCAGCGCATCGCGCAGGTCCGGATAGTCGTCCGAGTCGATCGGGAACAGGCCGCAGAACACCATCGGTTTGACCTCGCGGTAGCCCGGCAGCGGCTCGCTGGCCTCGCCGGGATGAGCGCGCCCCGCCGAGCCGCCGGCCTTCGCGCGGGTCGTGAGCGTGTCTCCGACGCGCAGCAGCGTCACGTCCTTCAGGCCCGTGATCAGGTATCCCACCTCGCCCGCCGCCAGCTGGTCGGTGGGCATCATCTGCGGGCTGAAGAAGCCGATGTCGTCGATGTCCGCCTCCGTGCCCGTCGCCATCGCGCGGATCGGCTCGCCCTTGCGGAACACGCCGTCCACCACCCTGATGTAGGCGATCACGCCGCGGTACTGGTCGAACTCGGAGTCGAAGATCAGCGCCCGCGCCGGGCCGTCCGGGTCGCCCGCCGGCGGCGGCACGCGCGCCACCAGCTCCTCGAGCACCTCCGCCACGCCCTCGCCCGTCTTGCCGCTGATCTTCAGGATCCCCTCCGGCGGCTCGCCGATCAGCTCTGAGACTTCGCCCGCCACCCGCTCCGGCTCCGCGCCCGGCAGGTCGATCTTGTTCAGGCACGGGATCAGCTCCAGCCCCGACTCCACCGCCAGGTACGTGTTCGCGACCGTCTGCGCCTCCACGCCCTGGGAGGCGTCCACCACCAGCAGCGCGCCCTCGCACGCCGCCAGCGAGCGCGACACCTCGTACGTGAAGTCCACGTGCCCCGGCGTGTCAATCAGGTGCAGCTGGTAGGTCTCGCCGTCCCGCGCCGTGAAGAACACGCGCACCGCCTGCGCCTTGATCGTGATCCCGCGCTCGCGCTCCAGGTCCATCGAGTCGAGCAGCTGCGCGCGCATCTCGCGCGCAGCGACCGTGTGGGTCAGCTCGAGGATGCGATCCGCCAGCGTCGACTTGCCGTGGTCGATGTGCGCGATGATCGAGAAGTTGCGGATGTGGGACTGGTCCATGGGCTCCGCTACAGCCTAGATGGCGCGCGGCCAGGTGCGGCGGTCGCGCCCCGCGTGACGCCGCGGCCGTGCCGCGACGGCGCGGCGACAGCGTGACGGCGGCGCCAGACCCGCTAGCGTTGATGGTCCGGCGGATCGCCAACTCGACAAGGATCCACTCAGCCGCGGCAACGCGCCACGCGAAAGCGTGGCGGCCTGTCCAGGTGTCGAGAGTGTTAAGCCGCCCAGGCGAAACACACAGTCCTGGGACGTATGTAGTAAGCGGCGATCTATGTTCGGGCGCAAGCCGGGTGGGCCTAGGCTCACCCGGCCTCTGCTCGGCGTGTCGGTGCGTCAGGTTGATCGCCCGAGAAGCACCCGTATAACCATGGTTATACGATGAACGCAACGCGAGGCAGGTATCACGCCCGCCCCAGCCGCGCGCGGATCATGCCGCTCACCTGGTGTGCCTCGGGGATGCGCATGATCAGCACTGCGCGCACGTACACCGCGAGGCCCACAGCAGCGGCGCCGCCGACGCTCACGATCTGCGCGGGCAGCGAGGCCCCCAGCAGATCGTCGAGCAGCCTCCACACCCCCCACGAGACGCCCGCCAGCAACGCGGACGCGATCAGGATCCGCGTCGTGATCATCGTCGTATGCGCGCCCTCCAGACGGCCGTTCAGACCGGCGCGCAGGCGGTGAAACTGCAGCGCCGTCATCACGATGTTGGCGGTGATCGTGCCGATGATCAGGCCCGCGATGCCCAGCGGCTTGTACAGGGCGATGCTGACGATGATGTCCACGACGATGTTCATCGCCGCGAGACTGGTGGGGATCCACGGGCGCTGGACCGCGAAGAAGCTGCGCGTGAGCAGCAGGTTCAGGCCGCCGAATGGGAGGCTGAAGGCGAACCAGAACAGCGCGATCGAGACGAGGTGCGTGGACTCGGCGTTGAATGCGCCGCGCTGGAACACGAGCCGCACGATCGGCGTCGCGAGCACGAGCATGAACGCCGCCGCGGGGATCAGCAGCAGGTTGATCTGGCGCATGCCGCTGCCCACTGCGCGCCGCATCGCGGCGGGGTCGCGCCGAGAGGCCATGCGGCTGAGCGCCGGGAACAGGACCGTCGCGACCGCCACGCTGAACACTCCCTGCGGCAGCATGTAGATGCGGAACGCGTTGTTGATCGCGCTCGGCGCTTCCGCGGAGACGAGGCTGCCGAAGGCCGCGTTGATCAGCTGGTCGAGGTTGACGATCCCGAGGCCGAGCATCACGGGCAGCATCAGCGCGAACACCTGCCTGATGCGCGGGTCGTGCCAGTCGATGTGGACGCGCAGGCGAAAGTCGATCCGGCCGAGAGCCGCGAACGCCATCAGCATCTGCACGACGGTGGCCGCGAGGATTGCGATGGCGAACGCGTAGATCTCGTGTTCGCCGTGGAAATGCGGCGCGAGCAGGACCAGCAGCACGATGATCACGATGTTCCATACCGCCGGCGAGAGCGCCGGGATCGTGAAGTGGTCGTAGGACTGCAGAACGCCCACGAGCAAGCCGTTGAGACCGAGCAGCAGGATCACCGGGAACAGCACCCGCGACAGTCCGACGGTCAGCGCCGTCTGCGGCACGAGCTTCGGCCCGATGAACAGCGGCATCACGATCCCCGCGGCGAGGATGAACACCGCCGTGATCGCCCCCAGGCCGATCAGCATGATCCAGAACAGCGTCGATGCCAGCCGCACCGCATCTTTGCGGTGTCCCTTCTGCAGCAGGTCCGTGAACACCGGCACGAACGCGGCCGACAGCGCGGATTGGGCAAAGAGCTGGGCGATGTAGTTCGGCACCTGGTAGGCGATCGCGTATGCGGACGCGAAGCCCGTGGTGCCGAAGTAGCCCGCGAACACGATTTCGCGCAGCAGCCCCACGACGCGCGAGAGGCCGGTGAGGAACGAGAAGATCGCCGTGTTCCGCGCGATCCCTCCGCCCGTGCCGCCGCCGTCCGGCGGCGCGGGGACGACCGGCTCCTCGCCGAAGGCTTCTGCGCTGGCGGACAAGGCCGCTATAGTACGGCTCTCCGCGGCGAGCCCTGGCCGTTGCTACGGGCGCGCGCGGCACTGTTTATGGCCAACATCCACTCACAGAAGAAGCGGATCCTGCGCTCCGAGCGCGAGCGTCTGGAGAACCGCCGCTACACGTCCACGATCAAGACGTACTTCCGCAGCCTGGAGTCGCTGGTCGAGAGCGGCGACGCGACCGCAGCGGACACCACCCACCGCGAGCTCGTGAGCACGATCGACAAGGCCGTCAAGCGCGGCGCGATGCACAAGAACACCGGCGCACGCAAGAAGTCCCGGGCCGCGCGCACGCTCGCCTCCAAGCAAGCGTCCTAGCCGGCGATTCCTTCGATCGCGCGCAGCGCGATCGTGTCCTCGGCGAGGCCCGCGAGCGCGGTGCGACTGCTCGCCAGCGGCGCGCCTCCACGCGTGTCGAGCTCGAGGTCGGCGAGGGCGGCGAGCGCCATGCGCAACTTCCCGAGGTCGCTGCGCGCGACGTCCGCCACGAAGCGCTCGGCTGCGCGCGCCGGCATGCGCAGCCCGCGCTTGATCTCGGCGACGGACTCGCCCGCCTGCAGTCGCAGCGCGACCGCGAGCGCGTCGCGCAGCCGCTGGGCCATCAGGTAGGTCAGGCCGGACAGGCGCTCGCCCTGCTCGCGCAGGCGCAGATACGACAGCGTCGCCTCGCGCCCGTCCGCGCCGACGAGCGCGTCGGCCAGCGCGTATGCGCGCCACTCGGTCGAGTGCGCTGCGCGGCGTTCTATGTCCTGCACGCCGACGCGGCGGGGCGCGCCGGCGGCCGAGCCCACCGCCGCGGCCGAGGTGCCGGCTTCGACGCCGTCGGCGTCAGACGAGCCGCCTTCCAGCGCCAGCTTCTCCAGCTCTCGCAGCAGCCGCTGCTGGCGCTCGCCCACCTGCGCGACCAGCGCCTTGGCTGCGGGTGCGTCCAGCGACAGACCCAAGCGCGCCGCCTGCTCGCGCGCCCACTTGGCCAGCTCCCACGGCTTGACGGTCATCTGCGCCACGACCTGGCCGCCGGCGCGCTTGACCGCATCGTGCAATGCGGCTGGAGCCTTGGCGCGCGCCTCCTCGCGGGCGAACAGCGCGAGCGTGGTGTCGGGCGGCATCTGCGCGACCGCCGCCGCGAGGTGCTTCTCGACGTCGTCCGGGCGCCAGCGCTCGACGCCTTCGACGATGATCACGCGCTGCCCGATCGCAAGCGTCATCGCGGCTAGCGCGTCGGCCACCCCAGCGGGCGTCGCGGCGTCGCCCTCGAGCACCTCCACGCTCGCGCCTCCCCCCTCCTGCCCTTCGGCAAGCGCCCGCAGCCCCGCCCGCCGCTCCGCCACCGCACCGTGGTCGTCGCCGTGGATCAGGTACGCGGGCTTGAGGTCCGCCATCAGCGAACCACGAGATTCACGAGCTTGCCTGGCACGACAATTTCCTTGACTATCTGCTTGCCGTCCACGTGCGCGCGCACGTTGGGCGCGGCCCGGCACAGCTCCTTCAGCTCCTGCGGACCAGCCTCGGCGCTCGCCTGCACGCGATCGCGCACCTTGCCGTTGACCTGGCACACAAGCTCGTAGACCTCGCGCTCGAGCAGCGCCTCCTCGGCCTGCGGCCACGGCTGCTCCCACACGCGCTCCCCCGTCAGCAGCTCGTACACGTCAGCGCTGACGTGCGGCGCGAACGGGAACAGCAGCGACGCGGCGCTCGCGAGCGCAAAGCGCAGCGTGTCCGTCTGCACCGCGTCGCGCAAACGCGAGCAGTCGTTCAGCAGCTCCATGACTGCGGCGATCGCCGTGTTGAACGCGAACCGGCGCAGGTCGCCGCTGACCTTGTCGATCGCCCAGTGGGTCTTGCGCAGCAGGCGCAGGTCATCTCCCCCGGGCTCCTGCTCGCCCGCGGCGTCGATCACTGTTCCAGTCGGCGCATGCGCCGACTGGCGGGGCGGCACATGTGCCGCCCCGGACGGGGCCGCATGCGGCCCCGTCTCAAGATCCCCAGCTGAGACAGCACCAGCTGAGCGCGCTTCTGACGTCTCCGCAGCCAGCCGCCACAGCCGCGACAGAAAGCGGTGCACGCCCTCGACGCCCTCGTCCGCCCAGTCGGCGTCCTGGTCGGGCGGGCCGACGAACAGGATGTAGCAGCGCGCGGTGTCCGCGCCCACGCGCTCGATGATCGCCGCCGGCGAGACCACGTTGCCCTTGGACTTGCTCATCTTGGCGCCGTCCTTGGTCACCATGCCCTGCGTGAACAGCGCCTGGAAGGGCTCCTGGAAGTCGAGGTGCCCGAGGTCGGCGAGCGCCTTAGTGAAGAAGCGCGCGTACATCAGGTGCAGGATCGCGTGCTCGACCCCTCCGATGTACTGGTCGACGGGCATCCATTCGCGCAGCGCCGCGGGATCCCACGCGGCGCGGTCGTTGCCGGCGTCGCAGTAGCGCAGGAAGTACCACGAGGAGTCCACGAACGTGTCCATCGTGTCGGTCTCCCTACGCGCGCTGCCGCCGCACTCGGGACACGTCGTGTTGACCCAGTCCTCGGCCGCCGCCAGCGGCGAGCGGCCCTTCGGCGTGTAGTCCTCGATGTCGGGGAGCTCCACAGGCAGCTGGTCGTCGGGCACCGGCACCATCCCGCAGCGCTCGCAATAGAGGATCGGGATCGGCGTGCCCCAGTAGCGCTGCCTGGAGACCAGCCAGTCGCGCAGGCGGTAGTTGACCGACGCGTGGCCCTTGCCCTCACGATCGAGCCACGCGACGATCGCGCCGAGCGCCTCGCGGTTGCCCATGCCGTCGAAGTCCGGGTGCGAGTTGATCAGGACGCCGTCGCCAACATATGGAAGCCCGCCCGCCCGGCCGTCCTCGCCGGGAGCAGCCTCCACGGTGTCCTCGGCATCGGGCGGCACGATCACGCGCCTGATCGGCAGCCCGAAGGCGGTCGCGAAGGCGTGGTCGCGCTCGTCGTGCGCCGGCACGGCCATGATCGCGCCGGTGCCGTACTCCATCAGGACGTAGTCGGCGACGTACATCGGGATCTGCTCGCCGTTGACGGGGTTGGTGACCGTGCGCCCGAGCGGGACGCCGGTCTTGGGCTTCTCAGCGTTGCCGCGCTCCTCGTTGGTCTCGTTGAGCGCGTGGTTGACGTAGTCGTGCACCGCCTGCTCGTACTGCGTGCCGCGCGCGAGGCGCATCACGTCCGGGTGCTCGGGCGCCATCACGAAGAAGGTGGCGCCGAACAGCGTGTCGGGACGGGTGGTGAACACCGGGTAGTCGACGCCGATCTGCTCGCAGCGGAACGTCACCTCGGCGCCCTCGCTGCGCCCGATCCAGTTGCGCTGCATGGTCTTGACGTGCTCCGGCCACTCGATCGCGTCGAGGTCGTTCAGCAGCCGCTCGGCGTAGTCGGTGATGCGCAGGAACCACTGCTCGAGCTGCTTGACCTCGACAATCGCGCCACAGCGCTCGCAGCGCCCGTCTGCGTCAACCTGCTCGTTGGCGAGCACCGTCTGGTCTTTGGGGCACCACTTGACCGCCGCCTCCTTGCGGTAGGCGAGGCCCGCGCGGAACAGCTCCAGGAAGATCCACTGCGTCCAGCGGTAGTAGGACGGCTCGTCGGTTGCCAGCTCGCGCGACCAGTCGATCGAGATGCCCCAGCGGCGGAACTGGCGCTGGAAGGACGCGATCGAATCCGCGGTGGACTCGCGCGGGTGCACGCCGGTCTTGATCGCGTGGTTCTCGGCGGGCAGCCCGAACGCGTCGTAGCCCATCGGATGCAGCACGCGCGCCCCCAGGCGGCGGTGGAAGTGCGCGATCGCGTCGCCCACCGAGTAGCACTTGAGATGGCCGATGTGCGGCTCGCCGCTGGGGTACGGAAGCATCTCAAGCACGTAGGAATTCGATGCCCGGGCGGGCATCCAGTTCTGCCCGCCGGCGCCGGCGGGCCCGGCGCCGCGGCTCTCGCGCGCATCCGCTGAGGTCTCGTTGGAGACCTCCCACGTGTGCTCATCAGCCCATACGGCCTGCCAGCGGGGCTCGATCTCGTGCGGGTCGTAGCGGTGCTCTGCCATCGGCAGTCGCAGGTTAGCGGGCGGCCTGGGCCTCCTCGTGCTCGCGCGCCTCGAAGCGGCTGCGGCTGCGCAGCAGCTCGACGACCTCCGCCGGCGCCTTGTGCGGCGAGCCGGCGTCGAACGGCGGCTGGGGGTCGTACTCGATGCCCAGCTGAATCGCCTGCGCGACCGTCTCGCCGGCGATGCGCGCGGCAAGCGTCAGCGCCATGTCGATGCCCGCGGACACGCCCGCGGCGGTGACGAGCTTGCCGTCGAACACGACCCGCTCGGCGACCGGCTCCGCGCCCAGCCGTCGCAACTCGTCGAGCGCCAGCCAGTGGCTGGTCGCGCGCCTGCCGTCGAGCAGCCCGGCGGCGGCGAGGATCAGCGAGCCGGTGCACACGGACGTCGTCCACGTGCTCGTGCGGTCGGCCGCCCGCAGCCAGTCGAGCACAGCGCCACCCGCACGCGCGCCGACCTCGCCGGGCCCGCCGGGGACGAGCACGATGTCGGGCTCGGGCACCTGCTCGAGCGAGCGCTCGGCGATCAGCGTGAGCATGCCGTTGTCGGTGCGCACCGGCCCCGGCTCGGCGGCGACGAACGCCACGCTGGCGCCGGGAAGCCGGCTGAGCACCTCATAGGGCCCGACCGCGTCGAGCGCGGTGAATCTGTCATAGAGGACGATCGCGATGTTCATGTGACTGTCTCCTTGTTTTATGGGGAGTGCTTGGTGGCGGGACGGGGGCTGCGTGCGCTGCGGTGGGGCGGCGCAGTCTCGTGCGCGGCGTGCGCGTGGAAGCGCCGGCGGTACTCGGCGGGACCGACGTGGAGCGTGCGCAGGAACGCGCGTCGCAGGGTCTCGGCGGTCCCGAAGCCGCACTCGGTCGCGATCGCGCTGAGCGGCTCGCTGGTGTCCTCCAGCCGCCTGCGCGCCGCCTCCAGGCGCACCAGCTCGACGTGGCGGGCGGGCGTGACGCCCGTCTCGGCGCGAAAGGCGCGAGCGAAGTGGCGGGGGCTCATGT
>Ga0187890_10000935_pt1 | contig 21233 bp, 29 predicted proteins | sample June2016WEW_21_1_FD_133005 | JGI IMG/M metagenome (GOLD analysis project Ga0187890, IMG submission 133005) | Peatland microbial communities from SPRUCE experiment site at the Marcell Experimental Forest, Minnesota, USA - June2016WEW_21_10 | ecosystem: Environmental > Terrestrial > Soil >... | reverse complement strand
GGTGCAACGGGTGACACTGGCAATACGGGCAACACCGGTGCAACCGGTAACACTGGCAATACCGGCAACACCGGTGCCACTGGTGCAACAGGCGACTCCGGTACCCCGCCCCGCTAAGGGAGAGTCCAAGGATGCCAAGGATTAGCACTCGCGTGGATCACGCGATGCTGATCCGTTTCGGGCGCCAATATGTGTAGAGGCTATGGGTTCGGTTCGTGGTGGCCGTGGTAAGCGATCGACCAACAGCGTTCTTGCTTTAATTGCAAGGTTGCCCCTTTATCGCCTTCAAATACTCCATGACGTCGCGGCGGACAGGAACTTGCGCGTCGTCCTGGCCACCGATGAAGAATTGCATATAGAACGCCGCAGGGAAGCTTTGCCCGGTGGCTTGATGCAAGAAGGCTTCTGGCCCTTCCAGGTAGTCATATAGATTTTCGTCTGTCCACATCACGCCAGCGTTTCGCGCGGCAATCATCGGCGGGTGGTATTGGTATTTATATTGAAGAGATTGCGTACCGGCGAGTGGCACCCTTAGCCCATTGCCTTCCGCGCGCCGCGTCCGCTGATAAAATGCATTCTTGGGGAGGAGCCGGGTTAGCCGCACTGTCACTGCTATTCCGAGGGAAAGGATACCAAGCGTGCCCACGATTATCGCCAGATTGATGAGCTGAGGCCTGACGAATTTCATCGGCTTGGGGTGACGGGCTCGATAGAGAAGTTACGGCGCGTCGCCGTGGCGTTTGAACGGCAGCAATTGCTCGAAGTCCTCGACGGTTCTTGCTTTCGGCAACGCCGCGAAGAGATTGCGCAGATACGCATACGGCTCCAAGCCGTTGGCACGGCTATCCAGAGTGGCGTTGCTTTCGCGCCCCTCACAGTATCGGCGAACAACCAGTTGCGCCCGAGCGCAACCGGGCGGATCGCATTCTCGGCCAGGTTCGTGTCGATGGCCAAAGACGACACTTCGGAGGTAGGTCTTTCGATTCACCAGCTTCATGAGCGGATTGCCACCATCGTATCCAGCAAACAAACAATACGCTGCGCGGCTCCAGAGAAGGCTGGAGGCATAGCAAGGAGCTGTGATGGCCGAAGACTGCTATTTTGGCAGCTTGTTACCATTTGCTTTAAAGTTTTCGCCGAGCGGTGTGAGCGGGCCTCCACCGGCTGGATTTGTGTGACAATCGCCGCAAGACTTTCCAGTGTCCTTGGCAAATTGCGCCGTCGCGACGGCCGGTCGAGAGATAAGCAATGATACTGCACCCGCGATTACGATCGCAGCGGCGGTGCTGCACGCAAGGACATACCTCATTTTGGCCTTCATTTTCATATCCGAATTCTCCGGTGGTGGCTGCGGTAGACGAGTTGCGGCATTCATAGTAGGCGCAAGTGCGACGCCTTTAGTCGGTACGTTGCCGTACAGACGGCGGATCCGGATGTTAATCGGGATGCAGCGCGACGGATCGACTAAGCGCGGCACCGCACCGACACACCTAACACAAGAGGGTTAGCTTCGTTTAGCCTAGTCGTATCAGGCGTCCCGCAAGCCCGCGGCTCGCAGGACTTCGATTTCCGCATCAATGCAAATGCGGGCGCGATCGCCAACCCCCGTGTCGGCCAACGGGGACCGCGGTGCTCGCCCGGGCACATGGTCAGATCCACGCGGTCAAACACATTGTTAAGCGTTCTGTCCGCAAATCAAACTAAATATGGCCACGAAATGACAAGCAACGCCGCCCAAGACGAAAGGATGCCAGCAGATCCGTAACCACAGCGAGGTAATTGAGTCCGTGCTGAGGCCTCGGCGAGCTGGACTCGAATTTTACGCTCAGCGTAAAGATGGCAGACGGGCTAAAGTCAGCGCTGCTTCCTTGATGATTCTTTCACACGTCGCTTGACGTCGCCAAACCTCGCTTGAGCGTTGCCGAGGGTCTTTTGCGCCTTACCCTTTGCTTGCAGCCTCTTGTCGGGTTCCAAAGAACGGTAACGGACACGATTGAAGTAAAGAAGCAAAGAGAAATCCATGCACCCATACCGAGCACATGGACCCCCTCGCTACGACCCTAAATATTCCGGCCGAAGAACGCTTCGCTGGCGGTTGAAAATGAGCTGAAGCAAAGCCCGCTATTTCGCGGAGTCCTTCAAGTCATGCTTGATATCACCAACCTTCGCTTGAGCCTTGCCGAGGTTCTTCTGAATGTTGCCTTTTGCTTCCAGCGTCGCATCGCCGACGACCTTGCCGGTGGTTTCCTTGACGCTTCCTTTTGCCTCTTCGACACGCCCTTTAACCTGATCTTTGTTGATACCCATGACATGCTCCTGATAATGAACTCCGGCAAGCGGCCGGCCGCCACAAAACGGGGCAACCGCAGTATGAAAATAACGAATGCCCTTTCGGCCGAAACTCTAGGCCAGCCTGGCTGCAAAGTCTGTACGTGTTGATACGGATGCACTCCTCGTGAAGGCACAGCCTGCTGCATCACAGCGCCACGAGCAAACCTGACGACTGCAATTTTATGGCGGGCGAGATCGGACGGTACGACTGATCCGGAATCGGCGACGTTGTTGCGCCGTCTCGCCCGCTGGCGCATGTTGCTATGTGTCCGGTACCGCACCGATAGGGGTTTGTGCGGATGGAAGTTAGACGGTCGATGAGTATTCAATGAGCATATTGGGTCGGTTGATGGTTCGAAGTACTCAAGGCAAAGACTGCATCCGCGGTCGGGAGGATAGTGAAATGGGTACAATTTTGATCGTTGTCGTGCTCGTTCTGTTGCTCGGCGGCGGCGGTGGCTATTACGGGTACAGTCGGTATGGTGGGCCAGGCCTTGGCGGGGCCGTGGGTTTGGTGTTGATCATTCTTTTGGCGCTCTGGTTCTTTGGCGGCCTGCGTTTCAACGGTCCGTAATTGATCCGCGGCAGCTGTGTTCGGATTCTCGCCGAGGATGCGCGGCTGCGATTTGCGCCAGAGGCTACGAAACATTTGTTACGGTCGTACGCTAGCTTCTATCTGGCGCGGGCGCTAAGTTGGAAGTATGGATCGGCCACCATGGGACTGCAGTCTGCGCTGGCCGTGTTGGCTTAATTGAGGGACTATGCGTGCTAATACTCGGCTGATTGCGTCGCTTCTCCAGGTACTTCTCATCTTGGGTAGCGCTTCGACTTTCGGAGGCGAAGGGATGACGATTACCATCAATAACAACACGACAAGCGATCTTCTGGTGACAATTTACGACATGAGCTCCAATCCAGCGCAAAGACTGCTTTCGAGCGAAAGCATCAATGGCTTTGCGTCGATCACAGTCACGATAGCTGCAGATGCCTCAGGACAAGGCCATTTGTCGTGGAGCGCGACTACTGTTGGGCGCGACATGCGCAAGTGCAGCCATCGCGACAAGCCAGGCCTAGGCGACGGTGACACGGTACATGTATTTGCCAATGAGGAGTGTGCGACAAAATGACGCCGCACGGCCTTCCCGCCGCGAGATGCCGAGCCGAGCCGCCCAACCGTGAGGACGGCGGAGATGCGCCCGGCAGCAACGGCATCGCACACGGCACCGAATTCCGCCCAACAAGCATGTCGAGCGTCCTTACTCAGCTGTCGTGGCGCTGCAGCATGCCTGTCCGGGGTCAAAATGCCAAAGGGCCGGCACTTCCTCAAGTGCTAATCAGATGCACATCCACTCCAACTAGGCTGCACATCGGACAAAGCCGTATTCCAAAACGGCACTTTTGACATTCATTGCACGCCCAGGCCGTCAAGCGGATCAAACAAGCGGGTCGAGCCAAGCTCAAACTGGCGAAGGGCACCGGCGGTTGAACCGGCCGAACTCTCGAGCCCTGCCGAGGCCGCCAATCCGGCTTGCTAGTCGTGCGGCGCCTTCTTCGTCTTCGGCTGCTGACCCTGCTCCGCGGCTTCGGTCGAAGCAGCACTGGCGTTTTCCGTGACTATGTTCACGTGAGCTGGAGCATTCCTGATCTCGAAGGCGACCCGGCGGTTCTGAGCGCGGCCCTCGGCGGTATCGTTGCTGGCAATCGGCGTGGCCTTGCCGTAGCCCTTGGCGGTCAGAACCGAAGCGCTGACACCCTCGCTGATCAAATAGGCCTTCACCGCCTCTGCGCGCCTCTGCGAGAGATTCAGGTTGTATGCCACAGAACCGATAGAGTCCGTATGACCCTGGATTTCAACGTTCAGTTCGGTCTGAGTTAGCAGCGCACTGGCAACTTGGTCCAGCGTCTGCCGCGCGGGCACGGTCAATTGCGACAAGTTGAACTCGAAATCCACCGCCCGAACGATTACCGACTGCTCGATGATGTGGCAATTCTCGTCGACCTTGAAACCGGCCGGCGCGTGGCACGGAGGGGGCGGCGTGGCTGTAACCGCCGATGGCGGGGGCGCCGGCGCCGGAGCGGGTACGGGGGAGCCCGCCAAGGCGACCTCCTCGTGGCCGCCGAATCGATAGCCAATGCCGATGCCGAACAACAAAGGGTCTATGTGAACGGTCGAGACCCTCGTTCCGCTGGCCGGGTCGACATCCGAACCGAGCTTGAACCACTTGACGTCGGCATTCAGATACCAGTGTTTCTGCAGCTTGTAGTCGAATCCCGCTTGCACTGCGGGTCCCACGCTCGTGGAGTTGAGCTTCAGCTCCCCGACTCCTGGAACTGCCAGATTCACATCTGAAATAATGGTGACATTGATACCCGCGCCCACATAGGGCTGGAAATCATGATCTGGAAGAAAATCGTATTTCGCGGTCAGGACCGGGGGTAAATGTTTGAACGTACCAATTGCGGTACCACTCACGGTTACGGTCTGACTCTGCGGATACGTGAGCACCAACTCCGTCGACCAGTGGGGTGTAAAGAAGTATTCAAAATCCAGATCCGGCAGCCACTTGTCGTTGATGTGAATTGCATTCTCCGGCGCGAGGCCCGGAATGGCATCGGACTTGTTCGCAGGATCCAGATACACGGCGCGCAGGCGTACTTCCCAAGGATCATCATCGGCGCGGGCGGTGCTGAAAGCGATTGCCATGCTCAGCGCCGACAGACTCAGTGTGCCCAACAACCGCGTATTCATGATGAGTATCCTTAATTGACTCGCCCAAGCGCTAGCGCCTCTTTGGGCCGCCGTTCATCTAATAGTGAAATTTTAGATCGCGAATGCCTCTCTCCGGCATTCGTAGTTTCCGAAGCGCTTTCGACGTGTAGGGCTTAAGCGAGCCCCCTCGGCACCCAGGGGCAATGACTGTCAAATGTGCGGAACCGTCAGACGATCGGTCGTTAGTCGAGATCACATAGACGCCGCCGTTTTTGTTACGGTGCGATTGCGACACTCCAAAAATGATGTGTACGCAAACGATTAGGGAGGCACGATGCTAAAGTCTTTCGCTGTCAAGAGTTGCGCCGCACTGCTGATCCTGGCGGCGGCTGCAGGAAGGGCTTTGGCGCAGGGCGATCCCGTGTCCGTACAGAAGCAGCTATTCGCGGCGCTTGCTCGGGGCTATGTGGAAGCGGCGCTCGCCTTGTTTACCGACGATGCGGTAATCGATACGGAAAGCGGCCTCTGTGCGAAGGCCCCATGCGTGGGCAAGGCGGCCATCCAGAAGGATTTCGAGCGTTACGTGGCGGACAAAAGTCGTCATGTCACCGCGCTCAATACCTATGTCTCGGGCAACGTGCTGGTCACGCGCTTTGAAGCGCGCAGTGCCACCATCCAGAAGGCTGGAGTCGACCGCATCATCCTCTGGAGCATTCGCGAGCTGCGAGGGGACAAGATCGCCTCGTCCCGCTGCTGTCTACCGGAGCGGACCGACCCGCAGACGGCCCGCTTTCTCGAATGGGATTATGAGCATCCGTCGGCCAAATAAGGAGGCCCCGGTATTGCCACTCCCCACATGTCATGAAGGAGGCCAGTGATGCGTAGATGGGCTATTGCACTTCTGCTGCTCAGTAGCTTGCTGAGTGGATGCATTGGGTTTGGGTTTCGAGGCGGCGGGGGCGGGGGCTACTACCATCATCGCGATTGGCGCTAGAAGAGACCCTACTTAATCGGCGTCGGCTGGACCAGGCCCCTGGTGGGGAACAGATTGTAGCCATTGGAGCGCATCCATTTCTTGGCAGCCTGCGCCGCTCGTCTCGGCGCTCGGGGGACGAATCTTGCTCCGACTGCCGTCAATATTGACCCACGTTCCGCCGCTTGCCGGCCGTCGCCGGTTACGATGCAGTCAGTCACTTTCTCGACGCCACCCCCGAGTCGCCTGTTATGGGCGTCGCCGCGATAGCGTGAGACGGGGGCCCGCGGGCGCGGTAGGGCGGTCAGGCCTCTCGTGCATCGGCGATGGTTACGTTGGCGCAGATCCGCCGCTGATAGTGGGCCGATGTTTCGGTACTTCGTCATTCGCCAGCACCGTATGCTGTAGTGTCTTAGCGAGTTCCGGGCGGTTCATCCGGTAAAGCGTCAGATGCGCGTATCCAAGCGGCTGCCCCGCGGCTCTCCAACGCGCACCGTGCTCGTCCCGCAAGATCCCAGTGGCTTTTGTGAGGTGGGCCATCGCCGACTCGAGTTCGACCACCAATCGCGTATGTCCCTGGCGTATCCATTCATCACGAACGGCCGTCGCGAGGCGTAGCGCCTCTTCCGTGTGTTTGAGTGCGACCATGCGCTGGCTCTGTTCGGCGTTCATACGTCAACGCGTCGCGCTAGGCGCTGGTTGTTGCGCGCCCATGCCCAGGTATCCGATCACGGCGCGTATGTGCTCAGCGCCTGGCTGATGGTATACCGGGTACGACTCGATGAATTCCGCTAGCTGCTCGAGCGTCCGCTCGACCGCCATGAGTGCGTCAGACCTCGGAAGCTGTACCCGTAACATTGGCTTCGTCATAAACTGATGCCCCTGATTGCCGGGACCGACCATATCAAGGCCCTTGGTCAAACAGCAACCGACGATCGCAGGTGATTGCATTTTTCACCCAGGCGCCACGGTGTGTCATTGGGATGGAAGCGTGCGCAGGAGCGCCAAAATAATATCGTGAGGCAACTCTCGTCCCTTACTTGTAGCTGGACACGACGACGCCCCACCGTCGTTGCAATCGGGGTCTCCTTGGCTCAAAGCCGAGGCGCCGATACGCTACACTGCCAGGGAGTAGATAACCTGATGCGCATCACCCGGATCGCACCCCTTGGACATTCCGAGTTCATGGGCGAGGTCGCGCATCGCGGCATTATCAGCGAGTTCCACTGAGTAGAGTTGCTTCACGCCGTATTCCCTGGCGGACGCGATTAATTGCTTCACGAGTAACTTACCCAAGCCCTTGCGCTGCCATTCGTCGGCAATCGTTACCGCCATCTCCCGAATATCCGCCTTTGAGTTCGGTGCGTATCGCCCAACGCCAATCTCCGTTTCGCACCCATTCCTCTGCACGGTGGCAACAAATGCCATGGAGTGTCGACCGTCAACCTCACAAAAAAACTTTACCTGTGCGGGTGACAGTTCCCTCACGCCGCAGAGGAACCGATAGTGCTTAGTCTGCGGCGACAGCTTACGGACGAATTCCGCCTCCATGGCGGCGTCCGTCACACGAATGGGCCTTATCGTCACCAATTCACCGGCGACGGTTAAATTGAGATTCGTTGTGATCATAAACGCGGCGCCTCCGATTGAGAGAAGGATAGGATTGTGGTTACCACACGTTGCAACTGAACAGTGTGGATGTCCCTAGCCGCAAACCGACAAATACGTATACCGGTCGCGACGATATTTAAATGTCACCGCGACGGATAAGCAGGCTCAGGCAGCGAGCAAGGCACGGAGCAACGTCAAGAGCTCGTCTGCCTTGATGGGCTTACTCGTGATTCGCAGGTACGGATCACGTGGCAGTTGCTTGATCGCGGAGGAGGTATCTCCTGTCGTAAGCACCGCCTTCAATGAGATACCGAGTATGTCGCGGAGCGTAGCGATGACTTGAATACCGGTTTCACCGTAGCATAAATGATAGTCGGTGATCAGCAGGTCGATTTTATGCCCCCGCTCGGCGTGTTGCAGCGCTTCGGATAACGAGGCGACTGGCGTGACATGATACCCCTCCAATTCCAGCAATAAGCAGGTCGCACGTCGCACCGCCTCGTTGTCTTCCACCAGCAAAACGCGCGCTTCCCCGATCTGCTGCGACCCAATGGCGGATTTTACAATCGTGGGCGGCGTCGTGACGTCTTGACCATTGCTTGCGGGGAGGAAAAGCGAGAATGCTGACCCTCTGCCCACTTCGGATCGAACATCGAGCTTCAGCGTGAGCAGCTTCACCAGGCGCTGCACGATGGAGAGGCCCAGGCCGTAGCCATCGCGCGAGACGTTGGTCGGGACACCGACTTGATAGAACTCATCATAGATGTATGGCAGCTGATCCGCCGGGATGCCAACGCCCGTATCGAGCACCTCGATACGGACTAACGCTGCCTCGTGCAGACAGCGCAAACGAACCCAGCCTTCACGAGTGTACTTGAGGGCATTCGATACCAGGTTTCTTAAGATCTGCTCCACCAACGAGGGGTCACTGTATACGGCGTCGTCGCACGCTTCGATTTCGAACCTGAGCCCTTTATTGGCGGCAATGCTCGCAAATTCGAGGCGCATCTCCTCGAAAATAGCGGCCACGGTAAAATCGGTAGGCTCCGGCCTGATCGCGCCGGACTCGAGCTTGCTGATGTCGAGCAAGGCATTGAGGAGTCTCGACATAGCCCCGATTGCTTGCTCCTGTTGCGACAGCGCCTCAATCGTGAACTGATCGGTCGCACGCCGGCGCAACGCGCCGTTGAGCAACTCGAGGGTCTGCAGCGGCTGACGCAAGTCGTGACTGGCGGTCGCGAGAAAGCGGCTCTTGCCTTGATTCGCCCGATCGGCGAGCTCTCGTGCGGCCTCGGCGGCCTCGCGTGTCACGATGAGCTCCGCCTCGATGCGCTTGCGGTCGGTGACATCGCGTATGGCTGCGGCGACGAGAGTCCGCCCCACATCCTCGATGGGGCTTAAACTGATTTCGACCGGAAACTCGGTGCCGTCGCGCCGCCGTCCAAATAGCTCCAGACCCGCTCCCATGGGGCGTACCCGCACATTGTTGACGTAGTTCTCGCGATGCCCCACATGCCGGCCCCGAAAGCGCTCCGGCAGCAGCATCTCGATACTCTCTCCGACGATATCGTCATGCTCGTAACCGAATAGCGCAAAAACTTGCCGATTGGTAAAGCGGATGATGCCGGCGGCATCGATGATGATCATCGCGTCCGGGGCAGCATCGAGCGCGCTGCGCGCAAGATCAGGCGGGACCGTACGCATTCAAGCAATCTCTAATTGACTTGGTCCGGTGCAAGAATGGTCCGCTCCCGGCTCGAGCGGCGTTGGGTCAATCGCATACACGTAGGGATGCGGCAGCCGATCGTATTCGCGGCGCATCACGCGGTAGCACTCGCAACAACAGGCTTCAAGGCCGATGCGATCGAGAACCGTCATACGACCCCGGCGGTAGGCAATGAATCCGGCACTTTGCAACTTATGGGCCGCCTCGCTTATTCCTTCGCGGCGCACGCCGAGCATGTTCGCGAGCATTTCATGTGTCATCGTCAGCTCATCCGCAGCGAGCCGATCGAGGCTCATCAGCAACCACCGGCACACTTGCTGATCGATGGAATGGCGCCGATTGCATACCGCCATCTGGGATATCTGAGTGAGCAACGCGCGCGTGAACCGGAGGAGCAACTGCTGCATCGCACCACCGCGGATGAATTCCCCTTGGAGAACTTCCGTCTTCAGGCGGTAGACCTGACCTTCGTTCTGAAACCCCACGGTTCGCGGTGCTGCCACCGCCCAAGATCAGGCTTACCCCTAAGACACCCTCATTGCCGATCGTGACCACCTCGGTTGAGGCGCCGTCGTTTGCCACGCGTCGGACAGAAATGATCGAGGTTGTCGGAAAGTAGGCATAGCCGAGCCGAGATTCAAGTTCGCATAAAGTCTCACCGGCCGGTGTCTCGAGGACAGAGAGATGCCGTTTCACGCGCTTCCAATCGAAGGCGGGCAGCGCTGCCAGAAGCTTATTCTGCGACGCACCGAGGCCGGGGACCAAGTGGCTCGACATCCCGATGATATCCCTGTGTGATATGTGCGCTTCCAAGCGCGCCCGATAGCATCCCCTGCGCGCAACTCTACTCTCTGTGCGGTACCGTACATAGGGAAATCGAACCACGAGAAATGACGCTGACCGCTTGCGTATCGTGTATAAGGAAATGACAAGAAAAAATGTGACAAGCGGATTGCGGCGGTCGAACTAGGACGCCGTGTCGGCGACCGGCTCCCCCCGCCAACATTCCGGTGAGGAACAGCATCCCCGCAGCCCTCCTCGCCTCTCAGTTCGAGCGCCTGCTCCCGAAGCTCGAGCACGTGACACTGAAAGGCGGTGATCTCATTTATCGGGCGGATCAAAAGATTGAGTACATGTACTTTCCCGAAGAAGCTGTGGTTGCGATGATCGACAGCATGGATGATGGGGCGCACCGTCGACGTCGGCATCATCGGCCGCGAAGGACTGGTGGGCATCAATATTTTCCTGGGCGGCATCGTCACCCCCGACAAGGCCATCGTGCAACTCGCCGGCGGCGCGATGAGGATGAAGGCGAAAGACTTGCGGAAGGAAATGCGCTTTGGGAGCCCGCTGCAGCGGTTACTTCTGGCCTCGCGCGGACGTTTCTCGCGGTGATCAGCCAGTCGGTGGCCTGTAACTCGCACCACCAAATAGGGCAGCGCCTGGCGCGCCTGCTGCTCACCATGAGCGATTATGCCGGCTTACACGAGTTTCTGATGGTCCAGGAATCGATAGCGGGCCTCCTCGGAGTGCGTCGCGTGGGGGTTACCGAGGCGGCGCTCGAGCTTCAAGCGGACGCACTGATCCGTTACCGTCGCGGCGGCATACGCATTCTCGACAGACCCCGTTTGTTGAAGCGATCCTGCGAGTGCTATCGGTTCATCCGGCAGCAATACAAGCAGCTGCTTGACGAGCTACCGCGATTGTTGTCCCGCAAATGATATCGCCGAAGCGCGCCCTGCTCGCTGTTTGGCGCCAAGAAGGGAGTACGGCAGAATTACTTCCCAACCAAGCAGTTGCCGCTATGTTCGGTAAAGCACATAGCAGCTACGCGTGTTTGCGTATCCAAAATGACACAAGTGTCGACTATTGTGAGGCTACTTCGCTCCGCACAAGAGATACTCTCAATGTCCGCAACGATTTCGCATTTGATCTCGACGCCGCAAAACGTGCTGCTCGCGGCGCTTCCGCCGGCGGAACGGGCGTGGGTGGGGCGGAATTTCAAACCGATCTTCATGCCGCTCGGCGATGTGCTCCATGAGCCATCCCGGCTCGCCAATCACATATTTTTTCCAACGACATCAGTCCTTTCTGTTTCGTGCGTCTTGGCAGACGGTCGGGCAGATGCACTCACCCTCATAGGTCGAGAAGGCTTCGCCAGTATCGAGGTTTTCCTGGGGGGCGGCTCCGCTACGTGCCGGGCGGCGGTACTGAGTGAGGGCTGGGGCTATCGAATCAGGCGCGAGCTGCTAGCCCAGGCATGCGAGCAGGGCGGCTCGATGCGCAGTGTGCTGCTGCGATATGCGCAGTCTTATATCACGCAGGTCGGTCAAACAATCTCTTGCAATCGACACCACTCCATCGTTCAACAGTTGTGTCGTTGGCTACTGATGTTTTCGGATCGCCGGGCATCGAACGAACTGCCCTTGACCCACGAAAACATCGCCGAGCTCATGGGTGTGCGACGAGAGAGCGTGACCGAGGCGGCCCACAAGTTGCAGATTGCCGGATGCCTCCGATACCAGCGCGGCCACATCTCGGTGGTCGATCGGACCAGTCTGGAAGCTCGATCCTGCGAATGCTACCGCATTGCCAAGCGGGAAGCCGATCATCTGCTGGAGATGTCTCGATTTGCCAAGACTGCGGTCATTCAGTCGGCCGTCGACCTGAGTCCGCTGCGAGCGGTCAGAGCCCTACACTCGGCATGCATCTTCTAGTTTCGTCTAAAATCTAAAGGGAGATACGCCATGCTGTACACCATTGCGGTCATACTAATCGTCCTCTGGCTTCTGGGTCTCGTCACCTCGTACACGATGGGCGGCTTCATCCACGTCCTCCTGGTCATCGCCGTGGTAGTGATTCTGATTCAGGTCATTCAAGGCCGCCGTCAATAATCCAAGCACTTATTGAGCTAAGTACATTTCGCGCCGCATAATGTGCGGTCCCGTACAAACGAGAGGTTCGCCGGGTGATTCAATAATCTGGGTTGGAATCACTAATAAAAGGGGAATCCCATGTATATCGGCGGCTTACTCGGACTCATTCTAATCGTTGCCGTGATCTACTTCCTTGTGCGTAGAGCCTGAGTCGTCTCAGCAAGAACGCTCATGAAATCATCGCTCGTATGAGCGAGGCGCGACCATGCTGATTGATGCACGATGGCAGCGACATCTTATCGCCACACTCCGGTTGGAGTCGCTATTCAAGTCGGAGCACTTGAATGGCGGGGCTGGTAACGGTCGTGCCTTCGCAAACCGGCATGCGGTGAGACTTCACCCAAGAGAGCGCGAAATGGGAGACAGCACTCGGCTCGTAGCACTTCTAAAAGGTTTAGGCGTCGGCTCTGACGTAGTCGAGGCGTCTATCAGGCGTAATGATGCCATTGTTGCGCGCGCCGCAGAAATCATCGCCGAGTGGACGACCTATTTGCCTGAGGATTGTGTCAAAGCCATGGTCAGCGACGGGTGGCATTGGTCGACTTAGTGGCCTCGCCATCGGGCGAATTGCGGTTCCGCGTGCTTGACGGTGGCTGCCACGTATGTCATGGGCCTTGTCTTCGATGACGCGGGCGCCCCAGTCGCGAGCGACGAGCATTCGCTCACCATCGGCGCGGATGGCCCGATCGTCCTCAACGATCATTATCTGATCGAGCAGATGGCTGACTTCAATCGTGAGCGCATCTCGGAGCGTCAGCCGCATGCCAAGGGCGGCGGCGCCATCGGTCATTTCCAGGTCACCCAAGACCTGCGCCGCTACACGCGGGCCGCCGTCTTCCAGCCGGGCACCACGATCGAGACCTTGATCCGCTTCTCGACGGTGGCCGGTGAGCGGGGTAGTCCCGACACCTGGCGCGATCCGCGCGGCTTCGCCCTGAAGTTCTATACGAGCGAGGGCGTCTATGACATGGTGGGCAACAACACGCCCGTGTTTTTCATTCGCGATCCCTTGAAGTTCCAGCATTTCATCCGCTCGCAGAAGCGCCGCGCGGATAGCGATCTGCGCGACCACGACATGCAGTGGGATTTCTGGACGTTATCGCCGGAGTCGGCGCACCAGGTGACGTGGCTCATGGGCGATCGTGGAATCCCCAAGAGCTGGCGTCACATGAACGGCTATTCGAGCCACACCTATATGTGGGTGAACGGGCAGGGTACTAAGTTTTGGGTGAAATACCACTTCAAGGCGGACCAGGGGGTCGAATTCCTGACGCAAGCCGAGGCGGACCGTCTGGCCGGCGTAGATGGCGACTATCATCGGCGCGATCTGTTTAACTCGATTAAGAGGGGTGAGTCCCGCGCTGGACGCTAAAGATGCAAATCATGCCTTTCGCGGACGCCAAGACCTATCGTTTCAATCCGTTTGACCTCACCAAGGTCTGGCCGCACAGAGACTATCCTCTGATCGAAGTGGGCAAGCTGACGCTGGACCGCAACATCAGCGATTTCCACACTGAGATCGAGCAGGCCGCCTTCGAGCCGAACAACCTGGTGCCGGGCATCGGACTGAGTCCGGACAAGATGCTGCTTGCCCGGGGCTTCTCCTATTCCGACGCGCACCGGGCGCAGCTTGGCGTCAACTACAAGCAAATTCCGGTGAATCGACCTAAATCGCCTGTGCATACCTATAGCAAGGACGGCGCCATGCGGATGGAGAACGTGTCCGACCCGGTCTACGCGCCGAATTCCTACGGCGGTCCCAAAGCCGACCCCGCGCGCACCGACGAGGCAGGACTCTGGTACGCGGACGGCGACATGGTGCGCAAGGCGTACACCCTGCGTGCCGAGGACGATGACTTCAGTCAGGCCGGCACGATGGTACGTCGCGTACTCGATGATGCCGCACGCGCGCGGCTTGTGAGCAATATCGTCGGGCATCTGAAGGACGGGGTTTCCGAGCCCGTGCTCGCGCGGGCCTTCGACTATTGGCGCAAGGTCGACAAAGATCTCGGTGACGCCATCTCGGCACGGATCAACGAGCACTAACTGCCGTTGAGCAACTCTACGATCGAAGCAGCCCACAAGTGCAGGTATAAGGTATGCGCCATCGGTGACGGCCACGGCCAGCTGATGGGTGGGCGTACGAGGCGAATGGTACGTACTCCGAGCCGTTCCCCACCCGCGACGCCGCTCGCAAGTCTGCGAGACTTGCGGCGAGCGAGCAGGCCGCGCCGGGTGAGACGGCAGAGATTTCCTACGAGGACGACAAGCGACGCTGGCACAATGAGTCGGTGTACGTCTTCCTGGAGCTATCCGAGTGTGACCGAGCGCGCGAAATCCCCCGCTTGAACGCCGACGGAATCATCATGTCGCATTGTGATTCGCCAGTCGTGGCAGCAGAGCCTTATTCGCGCCCTGAAGAGATCGCTCATTCCCTAACGGCGGGATTAGGCGTAGCGGCGATGTTGCTTGGGATACCCTGGTTGGTCGTCAGAGCCGCCGAGAACCCCGGCGCATGGCGGGTGATCGGTGCCCTCGCATTTGGGTGCGGCGGACTTCTTATGTTCGCTACTTCGACGCTCTATCACGCCGTACGCCGCCCAACGGTCAAGGCCATGCTGCGACGCCTGGATCACTCTGCAATTTACCTCTTGATCGCGGGAACCTATACGCCGTTTACCATCGGTGTCGTCCGCGGCTCACTTGGCTGGTCCCTGTTTGGGATCGTGTGGACGCTCGCGATAGTCGGTGTCATCGTCAAACTGACGGGCGCCATGTTGCGCATCCCGTGGGCCTCTACGCTGATATACGTTTTGATGGGCTGGATCGGGCTAGTGGCTTGCAGGCCGCTCTGGGACAACCTGACGGCAATGCAGTTCGCGTGGCTAGTGGCCGGAGGCCTGTGCTACACCGCAGGGGTGCCCTTCTACTTATGGAAGAGCCGGCCGTATGCGCACGTCGTCTGGCATCTTTTCGTGTTGGGTGGCGTTGTTTGTCATTTCATCGCCATTCTTAGTTTAATCTGCGCGCAGGGCGCTTAACCACGTGGGGGTGCACCCATCTGCTCGGACGAGCACGGCACACACCGCCAGTCGCTCGGCCTGCCGGGGAGACTCGCTTTGTCCCTAATTGCCCCCACCCCTTCTCCCGCGATAGCCAAATAACAAGAAGGAGATGACAAGGACGGCAACGATCAATCCGATAGGGCCAAGTCCCCACCCTGCGCCCATGCCCCAATACAAACCCCCTCCGCCACCAAACAGCAACAACAGCACAATCAAGACGATCAAAAGATCCACTTTTTCTCTCCTACCAGTAGTGAAAACGACGACTGCCCACTTTGGAATTCGCCTGCGGCTCGGCCGGTATGGTCGCTAGTGCGGAGCGATGGTCAGGTTGTTGTGCACCGCTTTGACTGATTTGACCTTTGTCGCCAGTTCCGTGGCACGATCGGATTCATCCTTGCTGTTGACGGTTCCGGTCAGATCGACTACGCCATGGTCAGTACGGACACTGATGTCACGACCTTTGACCCACTTGTCTTCGGCGAACGCTGACTTGACCTTCGCGGTTATGGTCGCATCGTCCAGATACTGCCCGGTGGTGTCCGTCGAAGTATCGGTAGCGTACCCGACCATGGGACCGAGCAACGTTCCCAACAAAACCAATGTCCCAGCGAACTTGATATTCATGATTCCTCCGTTTGGCTTGTCCAAGCCGAGCATGCGACGATCGAATCCATACTTGCGTGCCGCGTGGCCGTCAAGACTTCTTTATCGCCTTCTCGATATCCTCTTTGGCGTCGCCGACCGATGCCTGGAGCCCGCCGACGTTTTTCTGAATGTTGCCTTTCACTTCGAGGTCCTTGTTACCCACGACCTTGCCCACGACTTCCTCGACCTTGCCTTGAGCTTCTTCGGGCCGGCCTTGTATCTGATCCTTGTTGAGAGAGTTAGCCCACGCGCATTCGACGTGCTGTAATAGTAGCGTGTTGCTACTATAGTTGACCGTAATGCGTCAAGTCTGTGCGCCACCGTACACACGCGGAACGGCCTGTGGTCAGCAAACATAGGGCGCTCCGGAGGTGATTAACGCCCAGCCGTCTCTGCGCCTTAGATACCATGGCTTCTTTCCCGGCCGCGCAAGCGGAAATGCTTCAAAGCCACTTCACCGATTGCATTGACAGCCGCGTAATGGTGATTGGAAACCCGCAGCCTGCGAGCCACTCAAAACCGTACGAGTACCGCAACTCATATGGAAACGAGCGCGCGACCGCGGACCATTTAACGGTCGCCGCTTTGCTGCGCAGACCGACCGAGAATTCTACGGAACCAGCGACCAGTTCCCCCCGACGCTCCAGAATCCGCCAAACCCGCGGTGTCCGGGGCGCCGCGGTGGCCGCTGATTTGTTCGATATGAATCCGAAAATACATAAATTCCATCAGACGCGCTTTCCCGTGAAGTACAGTCTCCACATAACCGGGTTCCCACCATATGGGGTGCGTTTGCAGCAGATCGTAGGCGTGCCGACGATGCCCTACTAAATGGGTCGAATCGGTTAACTCTTCATATTTTCCAAAAATGATCACCGACGCCCAATCCTGTGGGCTCGTTATTTCGTCAACGAGCGCGCAAACCAAAGGATTTGCGCGCATCCAAGTAATCTTTTGTCCCAGCGTGGAGAAACCGTAGAGGTGGTTGTCGTCATACGCGCAATGCATCGGCGTGACGTAGGGTTGGCCTTCATGGGCACAGGCCACTCTGCACAACCTTGTGCGCGCCAGCAACTCGATGCTGGCTTGACGACTCATTTCTTGTATCCACATATGAGTATTCCGATTGCGGACACGACATTGTTTCAGTCATCAGCCCGATGAATTCGTACGAATGGAGCCGCGCCTCGGTGGCACAGTTCATTGTTGCCCAAACACCCAATGCTGACGAACGGCCACTAAATTACAGAAAACATTCGCGCTACAAGTTCAATATTTCTCCATTGAGCTATGCAATGCTCTCCGGGCTGTCCGAGATCTTGCTATGTACTTACCGCAGCTTTGACTCGATCATCGTGTATGCGAAGCCGCCGTTCGCCGGCTCCCAACAGGCGCTCGACTACCTCGGGCGCTACACCCACCGTGTCGCCATCTCCAACAACCGCTTGATCGCCATGGATGACGACAACGTTCAGTTGCGCTGGAAGGACTGTGCCGACGACAATCAGCAGAAAGTGATGACGATCCGTGCCGATGAATTCATCCGCCGCTTTTTCTGCATACCCTGCCCCTTGGATTGCAGCGTATCCGCTACTACGGCCTCCTTGGCCATCGTCGTCGCACTGAAAACCTTGCGCGCGTGATCAGCGTCTTGGCTTCCTCGAGACTCAAGCCGAAGTCGCCCGCCTCCGGGCCCTCTGAACCGCGACCGATGATTAAGACGCGATGCGTGCCCGACTTCGTTCCTGCATCCGCGAGCTCGATCGACACAAGCATTCGCACACGCCTCTCCTTGCGTTGCCTTGGGCGCTAAATCGGGACCGACCCCGAAGACAGCGGATGGTCGCTGCAAACCCGGCCCCCAGGAGTGCCGCCCCCTCTCGGGCGGACTATTCTCCGGCGCACCGGCGGCGGTTTCGATGGACAATACCGCCAGGAAAGCCCATGAACCTGCCGACGCCAACGAGCAATTCCTCAGAAAAAGACCGCGTGCCGACGCGCATCGTCGGACTGGGCGCCTCCGCGGGCGGTCTGGAGCCGCTGGAACAGTTCCTCGCTCATGTGCCGGTACCGAGCGGCCTCGCATATATTGTCGTGCAGCATCTGGACCCGACGCACAAAGCGATGTTGACCGAACTGCTGCAACGGGCGACGTCGATGCCCGTTCGCGAGGTGACGGCGTCCTTGCGGGTGGAACCCGACGCCGTCTACGTGATTCCTCCCAACACCGAACTCACAGTGAAGGGCGGACTTCTGCGTCTCGCCGAGCCGAGCGAGCCGCGCGGGATGCGCCTGCCCATCGACGTGCTCTTCTGCTCCCTCGCCGGGGATCAGGGCGCCCGCGCCATCGGGGTCGTCTTATCGGGCATGGGGTCGGACGGGACGCTCGGTCTGCAGACGATCAAGACGCAAGGCGGCTTGACCCTTGCGCAGGAGCCGGGTTCGGCACAGTTTGATTCCATGCCGAAGAGCGCGATCGCGGCCGGAGCGGCGGATGTTGTTGGGCTCGCATCTGATCTGCCGGAACGCATTCTGCTCGTCATAGGCGCGCAATCTGGCGCAACCGCGCCCGCGCACGGCGCCGAGGACGCCGCGACCGGAGCGTTGGATTCCATCCTCGATTTACTACGTGCGCGCAGCAAGCACGATCTGACGCTGTATAAGTCGAGCACGTTGCGGCGTCGCATCGAGCGGCGCATGGCCATACACGGCGTCGAGAGGATGGCAGAATACGCAGCCTTTTTGCTTGCAAACCCCTCGGAACTCGATTTGCTCTTCAAGGAGATGCTGATCGGGGTGACGAATTTCTTCCGGGATCCGGAAGCTTGGGAAGAACTCAATTCCATCGTGCTCCCGGAGCTGTTATCTCGCGCCGGGCCCGACAGGCGGTTTCGTGCCTGGGTTGCCGGGTGCTCCACCGGTGAGGAGGCCTTCTCACTCGCGATGGCCTTCACGGAGACCCGAGAGCGGTTGACCGGCCGGGCCGCATCCACGTTGCAGATCTTTGCCACGGATCTCAATGCGGATGCGATTGCATTTGCCCGGCGAGGACGCTACCCCGCCTCGATATCCGCGGATGTCTCGGCGGAGCGCCTGGCCCGTTTTTTCCGCACGCAGGGTGACGGCTACCTGATTGACCCGCGTATCCGCGACATGGTGCTGTTCGCCCAGCACGATTTGATCATGGACCCGCCGTTCACCCAGCTCGATCTGCTCCTCTGTCGCAATGTCTTTATTTACTTCAACGCCACCCTCCAAAAACGCCTCCTGCCACTATTCCACTACAGCCTTCTCCCGGGCGGCATTCTGATGCTCGGCGTATCGGAGTCCGTGGGAGCGGCCCAGAATCTCTTTCCGCCTCTGTCGTCGAAATCGAGACTTTACCGGCGCAGCCCCGATGCGGCAACGTTTGGTGCCGCAGATTTCCCTGTCTATCGACAAATTTCAGCGCGCACGCCGGCGCGGGAGTTGCCCATGTCACAGCAGTCATCCCCTAACGCGAACGTGCAGGCGCTGGCAGATCAGCTGCTGCTGCAGAAATTCTCTCCTGCGGCCGTCCTGGTGAACGAACTCGGGGACATCCTCTACATCAGTGGACACACGGGACAGTATCTCGAACCTGCGGCCGGCAAGGCGAACTGGAATATCCATGTCATGGCCCGGCCCCCCATACGAACACAGCTCGCCGTCGCGCTGCGGCGAGCCGTCAAAGAGCGCACGACGGTCGAGGTGCACGGCCTTCGCATGGACGGCGATGCGACACACCAACTCGAAATCACCGTCGAGGCCATCGACGAGCCGAAGGCGCTCGAGGGCATGGTGATTGTCGTATTTCGCGAGGTTGCGGCTCCGCTCGCCGAGAAGTCGCAGCGCAAAAAGCACGGCGGCGCGATCGATCCTGCGATCGCCGCCGAGCTCATGCGTTCTCAGGAGGAACTCAAGGCACTGCGCGAGGCGATGCGCGCCTCGGAAGAGGAACGGCAGACGGCCATCGAGGAGCTGCAATCGACGAACGAGGAGTTGCAGTCAGCGAACGAGGAACTCACGACTTCAAAGGAAGAGGCCCAGTCGATGAACGAGGAATTGCAGACGATCAACGTCGAACTGCAATCCAAGCTCGACGACCTTGCACTCGCTCAGAGCGACATGCAGAACCTGCTCAACAGCACCGACATCGCCACGCTCTTCCTGGACAAGGATCTTAACGTACGCCGCTTCACCGAGCAGATCAAACGGATCATCAATCTGCGGGATACCGATATCGGGCGCCCACTCAGTGATCTCACCACGACCTTAAATTATCCCGATCTCGACGCCGACGCGAAGGATACCTTGCGCACCCTCGCATTCAGCGAAAAGGAGATCTCGACGAGCGATGAGCATTGGTTCAAGGTGCGCATCATGCCGTACCGCACAGTAGCCAACGTCATTCAGGGCGCAGTAATCACGTTCGTCGACATCACCGCAGCGAAGCAACTGGAGTCGCGGCTCCGCAAGGCATAGCGGAGTAGACTGGATGACCATGGAAACGTGCCTGCATCACACGATCAACGAGGTGGCATGATGACGACAACTGATCACAACCCAAACACCAGGGCCGCTCTTCGTTCCCGCGCAGTCGCGCACCTGAAGGGACCCGGCGAGAAGACGGACGCATCGACCGCCCTTGGCGTGCTCTACGAGCTCGCCTCCTCGCCGTCGACCGCCCCCGACGCACTCGCCTTGCTCCATGAACTGCAGGTCCATCAAGTGGAAGTGGACCTCCAATACGAGGAGCTGCACCGCTCGCGCGTTGAGCTCGAGACCTCGCTCAATCGACAGGTTCAACTCTACGACTGCGCCCCGGTTGGCCATTTCACGGTGGACGGCAACGCGGTGCTGCGCGAACTGAATCAGACCGGGGCGACCCTGCTTGGATTCGAACGCGATTTCCTGCGTGGCCGTTCGCTGGATAGTTTCCTGACTCTAGAGGGCATGTCGACACTGCGCGCGATGCTCGGGCGCGTCACCGCGGGTGCCCCCACTGTATTCGCCGACCTGCACCTGCGGGCGGCGCAGGACGGGGAGACTCGCTGCATGCACGCCTCGGCCTGCCTGGATCCGGCAGGCGGAGGATACCTGATCGGATTGATCGGGGTCAGTGGGACGAAGGCGACACCGGTTGCCTGATGGCTGATCTCCATGAGTTCGGCCCGGATTCCGTCCGACGACGTTGTGCCTCCGCGCTCGTCAG
>Ga0187890_10000931_pt1 | contig 21276 bp, 18 predicted proteins | sample June2016WEW_21_1_FD_133005 | JGI IMG/M metagenome (GOLD analysis project Ga0187890, IMG submission 133005) | Peatland microbial communities from SPRUCE experiment site at the Marcell Experimental Forest, Minnesota, USA - June2016WEW_21_10 | ecosystem: Environmental > Terrestrial > Soil >... | reverse complement strand
TTGGAAACGACGGTCGCAATCCAGATGACCGCGAATGTTCGGTGACGGAACGGTGCCCAGGCAGACACGACCGCCCGCTGCGGCGAAGGTGTGGTGGGCTCGCGGGGCGGAGCAATGCTCATGCGGTCGACCGTGCCGTGAAAAGGCCATCGTACCGCATCGGGCGGCAGTCATTTGCGGCCGGGCGCGGCTCGATGCGTCTAGCGGCTCAGTTCGGCTCGATGTAGGCGAGCAGCCGCATATTCGAGGGGTCGAACACGGCGAGCAGCGGACGCGCCCGGCCGGTCAGAGCGATGGCGTCCGCTCGGTCGGGAGCGAGTCCCGCCGTCGCCATGCGTTCCTTGAGCCGCTTTTTTTCGTCCCTCGAAAAGAACTTGATGTCGTCCACTCGTTGCAGCTGAGCGCGCAGCTCGGCGACCCCGCTCGCCCAAGGCCGGTAGTAGGAGGGGCGTGCGGTCACGTCGTAGCCACCCTGCAACGCCGACTCGACAATCTTGCTCGATTCGGCTGCATCGCTCGGCAAGGGGGCCCAGATCCAGCGCGGCAGGCTGTACCAATGGGGCGCCAGGGCCGGATTTTGCGTGCGTGCCGCGGCGAGCGAATCGTGTTCGAGATCCTGGGCCTGAACGATCGATAGGCAGTTCACGGAGAACGCGTAATAGAGAGGCCGCCCGTTCCACAGCACGGTCACACCATACGTGAACGCCACCAATTGCATGAGCACGATCGCCCCGATGTCCCGGGCCAACACGCGTCCTGTCTTGGCGGGGTCCGCGATGACGGAGGTGAGAAGGGGTCCCAGGACGACGTCGACGCCGACCATGATGGCGAGCACCTTCGGCATGTTCGCGAGGTACCACCCCGGCCAGTGATACCAGCCGAGGTAGAGAACGCCGAGCGTCAGCGTCAGCGCGGCGGCGCTGCCGCACAGATGCCACGCGAACGCCTTGAATCTGAACCTCATGCGTCTTGAGCTCCTGCGCTTCGACAGGCTGTATTTTTCACAACAGCGAGCCGAGTAACAGGGCCCGGGTTCGGCTTTGGGACAAAAATGTAAACTCGATCACAGTTCTGCGGCCCCATCCCCGAGTTTTCGGCCTCCGGACGCTCCCCCGGCGCCGCGGGCGCGCCCCTCAGCCGCTGCGCACGCGTGCGAGCGCCGCGCGCCATCCGGTGATTTCGGCCTCGCGTTCGGCGTAGGGGTGCGGCTCGAAACGCGCGTCGGGCTTGGCCAGCTGCGCGATATCCTGCAAGGATCGATACATACCGCAGCCGAGCCCCGCGAGGCAGGCCGCGCCGAACGCCGTCGACTCCGCGATCTTCGGCCGCTGGATGGTGACGCCCAGCACGTCCGCCAGACGTTGCATGAACAGATCGTTCATCGCCATGCCCCCGTCGACCTTGAGCAACGCAGGCTTGAGGCCGTCGGCCGCCATGGCTTCGAGCAAGTCGAGGGTCTGGTAGACCACGGAGTCGAGCGTAGCACGCGCGATTTCGGCGCGGCTCGAGGCGCGCGTGAGTCCGATGAGCGCGGCGCGCGCCTCCGGATCCCAGTAAGGTGCACCCAACCCCGTGAAGGCGGGCACGAGATATACCCCGCCGCTGTTGCGCACCGAGCCGGCGAGCGCCTCGACGTCCGCCGCACGTGAGATGAGTCCCAATCCGTCGCGGAGCCACTGAATGGCGGTTCCTGCAGACAGGATGGAGCCCTCCAGAGCATAAGTGCTCTCGCCGTTCAGTCGATAAGCGACCGTGCTAAGGAGCCGGTTCTTCGAGACCACGAGCTCGCGTGCGGTGTTGAGCACGAGGAAGGCGCCGGTCCCGTAGGTACTCTTCACCTCGCCGGCCGCGAAGCATGCTTGCCCGATGAGCGCCGCCTGCTGATCCCCGGCGACGCCTCGTATCGGCAATGTATCTCCGAAAACGCTGCGGTCGACTTCGCCGAAATCAGCGGCGCAGTCGCGGACCTCGGGCAGGCAAGCGACGGGGACCTCGAACAACTCGCACAACGCCTCGTCCCAGCAGCCTTTGCGCAGGTCATAGAGTGCGGTGCGGCTCGCATTGGTCGCGTCGGTGGCGTGCAGCCGTCCGCCGGTCAGGCGCCAGAGCAAGAAGCTGTCGATGGTGCCGAAGGCGATGCGTCCGGCTTTTGCGGCCGCGCGCGCGCCGGGCACCTTGTCCAGGATCCATGCAATTTTCGTCGCACTGAAATACGGATCGAACAACAGGCCCGTTTTGCGCGACAGCTCGGACTCCGCGGCGGGATGCGCGCTCTTGAGCGCTGCGCAGCGATCCGCCGTGCGCCGGTCCTGCCATACGATGGCGTGGTAGATCGGCGCGCCGCTCTTGCGGTCCCACAACACGGTGGTTTCGCGCTGATTGGTGATGCCGATGGCTGCGATGCGCCGGTCGCTCAACCGCTGCAAGACTCGGCGCGCCGTGGACAGCACCGTCGCCCAGATGACCTCGGCGTCGTGCTCGACCCAGCCCGAGGCCGGATAGATTTGCTCGAAAGCCTGCTGCTCGACGGCAAGCATCTCGCCCGAAGCGGAAAATCCGATAGCGCGGCTCGAGCTCGTCCCCTGATCGATTGCGAGCAAGATATCGCTGGACATGGCACTCCCCTCAATCGGCCCGTCGCCGGAATGCTAACATTCCCCGAGTCTCGAGTTTTTCAGGGGATGAATGGACAAGCCTGCGCCGCTCGCCCGAATCTTGGGGCTCGGTTTCGGTCTCGCGATGGTGTTCGGCGGTACGGTCGGCGTCGGCATCCTGCGCTTGCCCGGCACGTTGGCGGCGACTCTCGGCGACTCGCGTCTCATTCTGGTTTTCTGGATCGCCGGGGGCATCTATGCGCTGCTCGGCGCCGTAGCGGTCGCCGAGCTCGCGGCGATGTTGCCGCGCGCCGGCGGCTTCTACGTTTACGCACGCCGCGCCTTCGGCAGCGGCGCGGGGTTCGTGGTCGGCTGGAGCGACTGGATCAACGAGGTCGCGGCGCTCGCCTACGGATCGATCACCGCGATGACATTCCTCGCCGCGCTCTGGCCGGCGGCCGCGAGCTACGCGCGTGCGGGCGCGGTGCTCATCATCGTCGCGTTCACCGCCTTGCACTGGGTGGGCCTTCGCCTGGGCAGCTCGCTCACGCGGCTCATAAGTCTGTCGATCGGAATCATGATGCTCGGCTTGGTCGTCGCATGCTTCTTCGTGCCGCCGGCCGCGCGCACTGCCTCGCCCTTGCCGCTGAGTGCCGCGGCGCTGCCTCTTGTCTCCGTGGGCATGCTGGCGGCGCTCGTGAGCGCCATGCGCAATGTGTTGCTCACTTATGACGGCTGGTACTCGCCGATCTACCTGGCGGAAGAGAACACCGACCCCGGACGCACTTTGCCGCGCGCGCTCATCGGCGGCACCGTCGTCTTGATCGTGCTCTACGTGTCAGTCAACGCGGCGCTGCTGCGTGTACTGCCGCTGTCCGCGCTGGCCTCCTCGGACCTGCCGGCCGCCGCCGCGGCACGCCTGGTATTTCCGCACGGCGGCGGGGAGCTCGTCACGCTGATCTCACTCCTGACCGTGCTGAGTCTCGTGAATGCCACCTTGCTCATGACGCCGCGCGTGCTGCTTGCGATCGGCCGCGATGGCCTGTTCACCCGCAAGGCCGCAACGGTGAGCGCGGGCGGGACGCCGCGCCTCGCGCTGGCCGTGTCGAGCGCGTCGGCCATCGCGCTCATTCTGTCCGGTACGTTCGAGCAGATCATCGCACTCGCGACGGTTTTGTTTCTGGTCAATTACATCTCGGCCTACGCCGCCCTGTTCGTGCTGCGGCGGCGCGAGCCCGGCCTGCCGCGACCCTACCGCGCCCTCGGCTATCCGTACACCACCGCGGTTGTGCTGGTGGGAAGCGTGCTCGCGCTCATCGCCGCCGTAGTCGAGGATCGGCGCTCGGCGGTCGCCGCCGGCCTCTTGCTGGCGGCGTGCGCGCCCATCTATGCCTGGATCGCGCGGCGCGGGCGGCGCGTTGCGGCCCCGGCGGCCACCGAGCTGCCGTGACTCAATCGAAATCGGTGGGCAGCTCGGGTTCCGCGGCATGGCGGAACATGCGCTCGATCTGGGCGGCGGTGGTGCGTCCAATCGACAGGGGCGGCAGCTCGTGCTGCGCAAAGAAGCCCACTTCGCTGGTCTCGATGCTCGGCCGGGCGCTGCCTCCCGTGAGCTCGCAAATGAAGAACAGCTTGTAGATGGAATCGAGGTGTTGCGGACGATTGCGCTTGCGGTAGTCGTACACGGCGGCGAGCTTGACGGCACGGGCCTCGAAGCCTGATTCCTCGACGACCTCGCGCACAGCGCTCATCGAGGGCGATTCGTTCACATCGGCCCAGCCTCCCGGCAACGTCCAGAAGCCGTCGCTTACCTCCCGAACCAGCAGCACGCGCCCCTCGGCGAATGCCGCGGCGCGGACGTCCACCTTGGGCGTTGCATAGCCTGCCTCCACGCGGAACGCGGCGAGCAGGGAACGCGCATCGTGCCCCGAGCCCTGAGCGATCAAGGCGGCGGACAGCTCACGGATGCGCTCGTATCGGGTGCGGTCATAAGGATCGCGGTTGAAGGTGAGGCCGATCTGAGCGATGGCCTTGAGCTCCCGGCCGATTGCGAGCCACACCGGCTCCGCCGCTTGGTCGTTCGGGGTCCCGTCCTGCGGAGTATTGTCGAGATCGGTCATGTTACCGCGCGGCCTGTAGCGCAGCGCAGCTGGAGTCGAGGAGCAATTCGCCGGCCGCGCTCGCGCTCGCCAGCATGAGCAAGCCGCGATCCTCCGACGGCGCTCCGGTCACCACCAGCGTGTAATCGGCCATGCTGCGATCGGCGTCCGGGAAGTGCGTGGCAAGCAACTTGAACGGGTCGTCCGCGTTGAGATCCCCCGAGATGCGGCGGCCCCAGTAGCTCGAGCCGGCGAGCGTGAGCGGCGACCACGATGCCGATAAGTGCGCAGCCTGCCGTGCGAGGGTCTGATACACGTCGGGCCGCAGACACTCGATGTGGATGTGAAGCTGATCCTGGCTGCGCGCGTGCAGCGGATTGACCGCGAGGCCGATGAAGCGGTCGGGCACTTGCCGCCCCACGACGCCATCCAGCCGCTCGTGCGCTCGCCACGCGGCCCGGAAGTAGCTCGGGGCGGCGGGCTCCTCGAGCGAGGGACTTTCGATGCCGCTGATGGTGCGGGTCGGTATCAGCAGGAAATGCGCGCCGCCCTTGCGGTCCGCGAGTACTGCGTAACCGGATTCGGCATGGGCCGCATCGTCGAGATGTACTTCCACGCACGGCCCCGCGCTGTGTTGCTCGCGCCAGTGTGTAAGACATTGGTCCTGCACAATCTCGCGCAGCGCATCGCGGTTCGCACACGAGCCCGCCGCCGCGAATAGGATCGCAGCAAGGCTCGCAATCGACACGGTACCGCAACGGCGCTTGCCGAATGCGCCGCTCACCGAGAACGAAGCTCGCTACGAGGGCTCCGCCTCGGGAATAGGCCGCAACGCGCGGGAGGCGGGGATGCGCACGTCCAGGATGCCGCCGGTGGGAGACCCGGAAATATCCAAGGTGCCGCCGAGCGCGCGAACGCGATGGCGCATCGAGGCGAGCACGTGAACGCCGCCGGGCGAGTTTGCACTAGTGACTCCCTTGCCGTCGTCCGTGATGCGAAATACCAGCATATCGTCATCGATGTCGAGCGTCACGTCCATCGTCTTCGCGCCCGAGTGCTTGATGAGGTTGGCGAAGGCTTCTTGCGCGATCCGGAACAGCGAGATGGCGGCGTCCGAGGTGAGTTTCGGCTCATCCGCCGGAAAATAGTCACGGCAAGTGATTCCCTCGCGCGCGCAGGTCTCTTTCATTTGCCAGCGCAGGGCGGCCAGAAAACCCACGTTGTCGAGCAGCGTGGGGCGCAGCTCCTCGATGATGCGGCGCTTGAGATCGATGGCCGCCGAAAGGTTTTGCTGCACTCGGTTGAGCCGCTGGCGGATGTCGGCTTCCGCCGTCGTCAAATGCTGCTCCGTCCACGAGATATCCATGCGGGCGCCCACGAGCAGGCCGCCGAGCTCGTCGTGCAGCTCGCGGGCGAGACCCGCCTTTTCACGTTCTGCCAGGCTTTGCAGATGCGTGGAGAGCTCGACCAGCTCGCGCGTGCGGTCCTCGACCTCGTGCTCCAGCCTGAGCTTCTGCAGGCGCAACTGCTCCGTTTGCGCGGCGCGGCGGTGCAGATATTGATAGATCAGGGCCGCCGCGAGCACGAGCAGCACGACGTTGGCGATCACCGCAACGGTCGCGAGCGAAAGGCTCATGCTCCGTACCGGCTCGTGGTGAAATCTCGCATGGCCATGGGAAAATTCGATGTGGTGAAGTGTATGGATTCAATCTCGACGCAATTCGCAAAAAAATCAAGTCAGTATAATCCTACGGGGACACCGGCTCGCGGGACCGGCTGACCGTCGGAATCGCCATGCTCATCGCCCGTCTCGACAAAGTCTCGTTGCGCTTCGGCTTGAGTCCGCTCCTCGAAGAGTGCGATCTGCAAGTATCCAAAGGTGAGCGCGTCTGCGTGCTGGGTCGAAACGGCACCGGCAAGTCGTCACTGCTGAAGCTGCTGAGCCGCGAGATCGCGCCGGATTCGGGAGAGGTGTGGATTCGTCCTGGAACGAGAACGGCGAGCCTTGCGCAGGAGGTATCGCCCTCGAGCGATGTGCGCGTGCGCGAGGTCCTTCGGGAAGGCGCGTCCGCGCACGGCGCGGACGAGGAGTGGCGGGCGCACCTCCAGGTCGATCAGGTCATTGCGCGTCTCGAGCTCGCGGGCGATGCGCGCATGGCGGATCTGTCCGGCGGATGGCGGCGGCGCGTGATGCTCGGTCGGGCGCTCGTCGCGCAGCCCGACCTCTTGTTGCTGGATGAGCCCACGAACCATCTCGACATCGAGGCGATCGGCTGGCTCGAGGAGATGATGCTGGAATTTCCCGGTGCTTTGCTGTTCGTGAGCCATGATCGCACGTTCATCAGACGCCTTGCCCCGCGCATCGTGGAGCTCGATCGCGGACATCTCAGGGGTTGGTCCGGGAGTTACGACGACTACGTGCTCGAGAAGCGCGCCGCGCTCGATGTCGAGGCGAAGCACGCCGCCTTGTTCGACAAGAAACTCGCGCAGGAGGAGGCGTGGATCCGTCAGGGCATCGAAGCACGCCGCACCCGCAACGAGGGCCGAGTGCGTGCGCTCAAGCAATTGCGCACCGAGCGCAGGGAACGGCGCGAGCGGTTGGGGCAAATTGATCTCAAGGCGCAGGACGCCGCGCCGTCGGGAAAGCTCGTATTCGAGGCGCTCGATGTATGGTTCGACTTCGGCAAGAGTCCCGTGATCGCCGCGTTCTCGACCCGCATCATGCGCGGCGACCGGATCGGTATCGTGGGTCCCAACGGTTGCGGAAAGACGACGCTGATCAAGCTGCTCATGGGGGAGCTCGAGCCGACGCGGGGCTCGATCCGCCGCGGCACCTCGCTCATGCCGGCTTACTTCGATCAGCAACGCGCCACGCTCGACCCCGCGGCCTCGCTCATGGACAACGTTACGGGCGGAAGCGGCGATACGGTGATCATCGACGGTCGCCCGCGCCACGTGTCGGGATATCTGCGTGATTTTCTGTTTCCGCCCGAGCGGCTGCGCGCACCGGTGAGCATGCTTTCGGGCGGCGAGCGCAATCGGCTGCTGCTCGCGAAGCTCTTCGCCAGGCCGAGCAATTTGTTGATCATGGACGAGCCCACCAACGATCTCGACGCGGAGACGCTCGATCTCGTCGAGGAGATGGTGGCGGATTACGCGGGCACGTTGTTGCTGGTGAGCCACGATCGCGCGTTTCTCGACAACGTCGTGACCAGCACGCTGGTATTCGAAGGCGGCGGGCGTATCGACGAATACGTGGGCGGCTACAGCGACTCGATGCGCCAGCGCGCCGAGCGCAGCGTGTCCGCGCCCATCTCGCGGACGGACGATACACGCAAGGGGATGGATACGCCCAAGGCGGTGGATACTCGCGCTGCGCCCCGTGCGAAGCCCCGCAAGCTCTCGTTCAACGAGCAGCGCGAACTCAAATCCTTACCCGAGCGGATCGAGCGCCTCGAAGCCGAGCAAACGGCGCTACAGGCCGCATTGAGTGATCCGGCATTATTTCGCGATCGGCCGGAGCAAGCGCGCGCCTCCGCCACGCGGTTGCACGACGTAGCCGCCGAGCTCGAGGCAGCGTTCGAGCGCTGGGCCAGTCTCGATTCCCTCGACTAGCGCCGCGGGCGCCCGCGGCCCATGAGATCGCTCGGACCCGGCATCGATCCGCCCGCCACGTCCGGAATCACTAGGCCAGAAGCCTGCTCGCGCCGCAAGTCCTGCAGCTCGCGCATGGTCTGCTGCACGGCTTGCTCCGCGGCTTCGCCGAATTTGGCAATGGCTGCGCTCAAGGTCGCCGCCTCCAGGTCGAAGCTGATGGGCAGCGCGCCCATCGGCGTCATGACTTGCGCCTGTCCGACATAGAGGACCGGACGCGTTGCATCGGCCGTCCCCTCCGGGGTCACCGGAGTCAGGCAGCGAATGGTACCCACCCTACGATCGGTATATGTCTCCTCGCGATAAATCTGAGTGGAATCCATGATTGCCTGGCGGGCGTCATTGACGGAACTCATGTGCGATCACCTTTGTGTCTTGAGCCTCGCTCTAACCCTAACAGTTTCCGCATCGTGCTGGCGAGACCGCGACACGCGGCACCCCGCCTGCGCGGCGCCGCGGGAGCCCTGTTACGATACGCGGCTTGACACTTCCGCACACAATTCGAAAGGTCCCGGCGTGGACGACGCTTTTCGGGATCGCCCTGTTCGCCGTCGCGCTGTTCTGGCTGCATCACATCATCGGACAATACCGATGGCGGGACATCCTCGAGCACATGCGAGCCATCCAGACCTCCCAACTCTTGGGGGCGGTGGTGCTCACGGCGGCGGGATACGGCTGCTTGACCTTGTACGATGCCCTGGGGCTCAGGTTCGCCGGAGCGCGCGTGCCATACCCGCGACTCGCCCTGATCTCGTTTATGGGCTATGCGATCGGTCATAACGTCGGCCTCAACACGCTGAGCGGGGGCGCGATCCGATTGCGGGCGTATTCCGTTCTCGGGCTCCCGACCAAACAGATTGCGACGGTGGTCGCGTTCGGTACGCTTACCTTCTGCCTGGGCGCCGCGGCGCTGCTTGGATTGTCGCTCTTGTCCGAGGCGCGGCTGTCGGCCCAAGTGCTGCATCTGCACCCCGCCATCATCATCGCCGGCGCCTGCGTGTTGCTCGCGGGCGTCCTCGCGTACCTGCTGCTCGCGTGCAGCCGGCACGAGCCCATACGCTGGCGCAAGATCTGCATACCGGTGCCGAGCCCGGGCATCGCCTTCGGGCAAATCGCCGTGGCTTCCGGCGACTTACTCTGCGCCGCCGGCGTCCTGTACTTCTTGCTTCCGTCCGCGGCACACGTCGGATTCGCAGCATTTGCCGCCGTTTTCATCATCGCCATCGCCGCGGGCATCATCAGCAACGTGCCGGGCGGCGTCGGCGTGTTCGAATCGGTGCTGCTGTTGCTGTTCCACACGGTGCCGCCCGACCAACTGCTCGGGTCACTCCTTGCCTATCGCATCATTTATTATCTCGTGCCGTTTGCTTTCGCGCTGTGCTTGCTGGGCGCACACGAACTCTGGATGCATCGCGGGCCCATGGTGCGCCTCGGCCAGCTCGGCCGGACCTGGCTCGGCGCGGTAACGCCGCAGGCGAGCGCCATCGCGGTGTTCGCTGCGGGCGCCGTGCTGCTGCTTTCGGGATCGACGCCCGGCATCGGCCACCGCTTGGAGCTGCTGCGGCGGTTCGTGCCCCTGTCGATCCTCGAACTGTCGCATCTGCTCGGCAGCGCGGTCGGGGTCGGACTGCTGGTGCTCGCACACGGCTTGTACCGCCGGCTCGACGCCGCGTGGTACCTCACGATGTGGCTCCTGTGCGCAGGCGTAATCCTTTCGCTCTTGAAGGGATTCGACTACGAGGAGGCCATTGTGCTGGGCGCCGTGGCGGTGCTGCTCATCTCCGCGCGTGCGCGCTTTCGCCGGCGAGCATCGCTCATCGAGCAGCGCTTTTCCGTCTCCTGGGTGGTGGCGATGCTGCTCGTGCTCAGTGCCGCCGTGTGGCTGGTGCTGTTCGCGTATCGGCACGTGCCCTACAGCAAGGAGCTGTGGTGGGAATTCGCCTTCCGATCGCCCGCGCCGCGGAGCCTCCGCGCGTTGCTGATGGCCGCCATGACGGCCGCCGCCTACGCCCTGTATCGCTTACTGCGTCCCTCCAAGCCCGCGATCCTGCCGCCGAGTGGGGGCGACCTCGAGCGCGCGGCGGTGCTCATCGAGAACGCGCACGATGCCACTGCCAATCTCGCGCTCCTCGGCGACAAGAACTTGCTGTTCAACGAGGAGCGCACGGCCTTCATCATGTACCAGGCCTCGGGCAGTAGCTGGGTGTCCATGGGCGATCCGGTGGGACCCTCCTCGCTGTTCGAGCCGCTGGTCTGGAGCTTCGCCGAGAAATGCGACGACATGGCGGTGGAGCCGGTGTTCTACCAGATCACTCCGGATAATTTGCCGCTGTACATCGATCTCGGGCTCACGCTCAGCAAGCTCGGCGAGGAGGCGCGCGTGCCGCTCGACACGTTCTCCCTCGAGGGTGCGGCGCGCGCGGACCTGCGTCATCCGCACCGGCGCGCGAAAAAGGACGGCGCCGAGTTCGAGATCGTCCCGCGCGAGCGGGTGGGCGCGCTCATGCCGGATCTGCGCGCGGTGTCCGACGCGTGGCTTGCCGAGAAGCACACGGCGGAGAAGCGCTTTTCGCTGGGATACTTCGACGAGCAGTACTTATCGCACTTCGACATCGCTGTGGTGCGTCGCACCGGTGCGATCGTTGCATTCGCAAACATCTGGCGAGCGGGCGCCGATACCGAGTTGTCAGCCGATCTCATGCGCTACAGCGACGCGGCGCCTAAGGGCGTCATCGATTTCATGCTGGTCGAATGCATGCTGTGGGGCAAAGCGCAGCATTACCAATGGTTCAGCTTGGGGATGGCGCCGCTCTCGGGCCTCGAAGAGCACGCGCTCGCTCCCGCCTGGCACAAGCTGGGTCGCATGGTCCAGCGCTACGGCGAGACCTTTTATCCGTTCGAGGGTCTGCGCAAGTACAAGGAGAAGTTCTTGCCGGTGTGGCGGCCGCGCTATCTCGCGGCCCCCGGAGGCCTGGGGCTCGCGGGAGCGCTGCTCGACGTGACCTCGCTCATCTCCGGCGGCGTGAGTAAGGTGCTCACGAAGTAAGGCGGCCGCCAGGCGGTCTCTCAGCGCGCGCGCAGGCCGAGGCTCGAGTCGCGCACTTCTTGTGCGAACTCGATCTCGATTTTGACGGCTACTTCGCGCATCTTCGGCAAAAAATGCTCGACTGCGCTGCGTAAAGACACGGCGGTGGCCGCGAAGCGGACCGCAAGGGCGCCGAGCACCCGGTCAGCCGCGCGCAGGGGCAGCGCGAGGCTGATCTCCTGGGAGATGCGTCGGGCGCGCTGCGACACACCGAAGCCCTGGGCGCGAGTCTCCTGCAGGATGCGCTCGATTTCCGGCCGGTCGCGCGCGAGCCCCTCATCCGGCGAGGCCATGTCCGCGAGGGAGTCGAGCACCGCCTCGCGCACTGATGTCTTGGAGAAGGCCAGATAAACCCGTCCGGCGGCCGAGGTCAGGATCGGCAGAGCATCGCCTGCGCGGGGCGGCTCCAACGCGAGCGGGCTGCGGCTGGTCTCGCGCACCATCATCGCGCTATGCGCGGGTGTGGCGATGTCTATCGGCCAGACGATATCCCGGGCGAGCGTGGTCAGGTGCGCCTTGCCGAGGTGTGCGATCAGGGCCTCATCATCGAAGCCATCGGCGAGCGAGCGCACGAGCACGGTCGGGCGATAGCAATCGTCGTGCGTGTCGCGCTGCACGAACCCGGCGAGACGCAACGTTTCGAGGATGCGAAAAGTCGTCGTGCGCGGCAGGCGCACCGCGCTCGAGAGCGTATGGATGGGGGCGCGCTCCCGGCGGTTGAGTTCAGCGAGGACCTCGAGCCCGCGGCTCAAGGCGCGGATCGGTCGGGTGGCCTTGCGCGAGGCGGAATCTGGCGGAGAGGGTGGGGATAGCAGGTTGACCTGGGCGTGCATGAGACATTCCTTGGCGCGTTATTTGTACAGATTTAAGCTGGACATAAATTGTACAAACCATATACGGGGTGGAACCCCCTGGCAAGAGGGCGCCAGTCGACCTAGCCGCGCATCGCCGCGAATGCGTCCAAGGCGTTCCGCCGCGCCAAATCGTGATCGACCAGGGGCCTGGGGTAATTGACGCCCAGGGAAATGCCCGCAGCCTGCAACACCTCGGCAGGCGCCGCCCAGGGTTGGTGAATCCAGCGATTCGGTAGTCCCGCGATTTCCGGCACCCAGCGACGTACGTAGGTACCCATGGGATCGAACCGGACACCCTGTGTTACTGGATTGAACACTCGAAAAAAAGGCGCGGCGTCGGCCCCGCAGCCCGCGACCCATTGCCAGCCGAGCGTGTTGCTCGCGAGATCCGCATCGACCAAGGTGTCCCAGAACCAGCGCGCGCCGTCGCTCCAAGCCAGCAGCAGATCCTTCACCAGGAACGAGGCCGCAATCATGCGTACGCGGTTGTGCATCCAGCCGGTGCGCCACAGCTCGCGCATACCGGCATCGACGATGGGGTAGCCGGTCGCGCCGCGCTGCCACGCGCGCTGCTGCACACGGCTCGATCGCCATGGGAAGCGCGCGAAATCCGCGCGCAGCGGCTGCTCGGGGGTGTGCGGAAAGTGATAGAGGAGGTGATAGGCGAATTCGCGCCACCCGACCTCGGCGAGGAATTGCGAATCGCGCCAGGAGAAGCTCCGCCCTTGCGCCTGCGCCGTGCGGCGCACCGCATGCCAGATTTGACGCGGTCCGATCTCGCCGAAATGCAGATGTGGGGAGAGGCGCGAGGTGCCGGGGGCGCCCGGCTGGTCGCGCCGGCTCGAGTAATCCTCGAGTGCCTCGTCCGTAAAATGCTCCAGCCGCCGCTGCGCCGAGCGCTCGCCCGGTGTCCAGTCTGCGGCCAGCCCCGACGGCCAATCGAGCCTCGGCAAGAGCCCGAGACTTTCGATGGTTTGCGAGGGGGGCCGCTTCGAAGGCGCGCGCAATGCGCCCGGCGCCGGCAGGGGCTCGGCGGGATCGGCGAGCGATTTGCAGTGGCGCCAGAAAGGCGTGAACACTTGAAACGGTCCGCCACTGCTGCTGCGGACGGTCCAGGGCTCGTGCAGCAGCGCGCTCGCGTAGCTTTGCGTCTCGATGCCCTGCGTCTTCAAGGCCTGCTTAATGATCTCGTCGCGTGCTCGAATCGCCGGCTCGTAGCGACGATTCCATACGACGCGCGTCGCCCCGCATTCGCGGATCAGCGTCTGTAAGGTGCGGAGGGAATCCTTGCCCGCGCGCACGCAGAGCTCGATTCCCAGGTCCGCCAAGCTTTGCCGCAACTGCACCAAACTCTGATGCAGCCACCAGCGCGATGCGCCGCCCGGCTCCCAGCTTCCCTCCTCGACGGGCGCGTGGATGTAGACAGGAACGACGGGGGAGCCGGCCGCAACGGCTGCACACAGGGCGGGATTGTCGGCGAGGCGCAGATCCGAGCGAAACCAGACGAGCACGGTCATTACGCAGAGGGTGTCGCAGGTACCCTGACCCGCGCAATCGGCCTCGCCCGCGGCGTCCAACCCGCAGACGCGGGGCCATTCGGCTACAATTCCGGGGATTTTCCCCCAAGACTTCGAGGTTAATGCGTTCATCATGTCGGACACTATCGAGGCGCCCGTCGCCAGCGAGGCGGCTGCCGGCCACTCCAACCACGTGGAAACTGCCATCATCGGCGCCGGGCCCGTGGGCATCTTTCAGATCTTCGAGCTCGGGCTCTTGGGCATAGGCTCGGTCATCATCGACTCGCTAGCGCAGGTCGGCGGCCAATGCACCGAGCTTTATCCAGATAAGCCGATCTATGACATTCCGGCGCTGCCCGTGTGTGGCGCGCAGGAGCTCATCGACCGGCTGTTGGAGCAGGTCAAGCCCTTCAACGCCAAGTTCCACCTGGGCCAGGAAGTGACCGAGCTGCAGAAGCTCCCCGACGGCAAGTTCCACGTGGCTACGAGCACCGGCACGCGACTGACCGCGGGCGCGGTGGTGATCGCCGCCGGCGTCGGCTCCTTCCAGCCGCGCCGCCTCGTCCTCGAGGGCGTCGAGCAGTTCGAGGGTAGGAGCGTACATTACCGGGTGAAATCGGCGGCCGATTTTCACGGTGGCGATCTCGTGATCTGCGGCGGCGGCGATTCGGCGCTCGATTGGACCGTCGCGCTATGCGAGAAGGCGCGCTCGCTCACTCTGGTGCACCGGCGCGCGGAGTTTCGCGCCGCTCCGGCGACGGTCGCGCGCATGCGCGAGCTCGTGGCCGCGGGCAAGATGCAGTTCGTCGAGGGCCAGGTCCTGGCTCTGCACAGCGACAATAAGCGGCTCACCGGCGTCGTGCTGAAGAGCAACGACGGTCACACGACCCTGCAGGTGCCCGCCGATCAGGTGCTCGCGTTTTATGGGCTGCATCCCAAGCTCGGGCCGGTGGCCGAGTGGGGCCTCGAGATGGAGAAGAAAGCGCTCAAGGTGAGCACCGAGAATTTCCAGACCAGCGTGCCCGGCATCTTCGCGATCGGCGACATCAACACGTATCCCGGCAAGAAGAAGCTGATTCTCAGCGGCTTTCACGAGGCGGCGCTGGCGGCATTCGGCATTCAGCATCATCTGTACCCGCAAAAGCGTCAATTTCTGCAGTACACGACGACGAGCCCGATCATGCAGAAGCGGCTCGGGGTTGCCGATTCCGCGGACTCGCATTGACCTCGACATGAACCGGCTGCTCGAGGATCTGCTCAAGGTCATGACGCTCGAACGGCTCGAGCTCGATTTGTTTCGCGGCGAGAGCCGCGACATCGGCAGCCCGCAGGTCTTCGGCGGCCAGGTGCTCGGTCAGGCGCTCATGGCGGCCACGGCCACGGTGGAGGGCCGTGCCGCGCACTCGCTGCACGCCTATTTCTTGCGCCGCGGCGACTTCAATTCCCCCATCGTGTACGAGGTCGATCGGGCGCGCGACGGCAATCATTTCTCCACGCGCCGGGTGGTAGCGATTCAGCATGGCGCGCAGATCTTCAATCTGTCCGCCTCGTTCCAGTCCGCCGAGGAGGGGCTCGATCATCAACTCCCGATGCCGCAGGTCCCTCCTCCCGAGACGCTCGATACTCTCGAGACACATCTGAAGGATGTTCTCGCGCAATTACCGCCGGTCATGCGCCGCGGGCTCGAGCAAAAACGTCCGTTCGAGTTTCGCCTGGTGGAACCGCCTTTCTTTCTCAGGCAGGCGCCGGTGGCGCCGATCCGCAATGTCTGGTTCCGCGCCGTCGACCGGCTTCCCGACGATGACAGCTTGCATCGCTGCCTGCTCGCGTACGTGTCGGACTTCAATCTGCTCGACACGGCACTGATGCCCCATGCCCTGTCGCTCACCCGCAAGTTGACCATCGCGAGCATCGACCACGCCATGTGGTTTCACCGCCCCGCGCGCGTCGACGAGTGGCTCCTGTATGCTACAGACAGCCCGAGCGCCTCGGGAGCACGGGGACTTGCGCGTGGGAGTGTGTTCTCGCGCGACGGACGGCTGGTCGCGAGCACGTCGCAGGAAGGCTTGTTGCGAGTCAGCGAGTAGAGGCGCGGGCCGGAGCAGTCTTTATGAAAGGTCTCATCATCGTCGCGGTCGTGGTTGTTGTCATCGTGGGACTGCTGCTTACTCTGCGCACCACGCGCAACGTCGGTACGCCGAGCCGCGAGGTGCTGGACCGCGCACAAGAGCGGGCGCGGGCGCAGGCCGCAAAAGAGAAGGACGACTAATTTGATTCCGTGGCCGAGCCTCCCGCTATGCGCGAGGCCTCCCATACGGCCCGCGGCAGCACGTAGAGATGACAGTCCCACCAACGATTCTTGGCGCGCCGATGCTTGCGAAATACGGCTTCCCAGCGCATCCCGATTTTCTCGAGCACGCGGATCGATGCGTTGTTGTTGACGTCGACCGTCGAGATGACGCGCTCGGCGCGTAGATCCAGAAACGCGGCGTCGATAAGGGCGAGTGCAATCTCCGTGGCAAAGCCCTTACCCCAGTCGGGCGTTCCGAGCATGTAGCCGAGATCGGCCACGTCGCGTTCGATGAGCGACAGGTCACATGCGCCGATCACGCGGCCGGACTCATTTTCCTCCACCGCAAGCTCGAATCGCGTGCGCGGCACCTCGCGCTGCGAGGCAAGCAGCCCGTCGAGATATTCCGCGGTGCTCTCCTCGTCGCGCGGGCCGAAGAACAGGTAACGGGTCACGCGCGGATCAGCGGAGTAACTGTGAATCGCCGCGAAATCCGCCTGGAGGAACTCACGCAACTTGAGCCGAGAGGTCCGGACCGGAAGATTGAGTGTGCGCATGCGGTCGGGCGTGAAGGGCGCGGGTTACGCCAACAATACTTTACCCGGGTTGAGGATCCCGTTGGGGTCGAGCGCGGTCTTCATCGCGCGCATCGCTGCGAGCTCGACCGGGTCCGCGCGCCTCGCGAGCTCGCCTGCCTTCAATCGACCGATGCCGTGCTCCGCGCTGATGCTGCCGCCCAGGCTCTCCACCAGGTCGAACATGGCTGATTCGAGGGTTGCAGCCCGTGCGAGAAACGCCGCCGTGGAGCTGCCTGGTCGTTGACTCACGTTGAAGTGCAGGTTGCCGTCGCCGACGTGGCCGTAGCTCACCACCTCGCCCTCGGGCGCGAGGCGGTGCACGAGCTCGGTACCGCGCTCGATGAGCGTCGGAATGCTCGAGATGGGAACCGAGACGTCATGCTTGAGACTCGCTCCATGATGGCGCTGTGCCTCCGGAACGGATTCACGCAGCTTCCACATGGCCTGCGATTGTGCCAGCGAGGTAGCGAGCGCGGCATCGCGCACCAGTCCGCGATCGGCCGCCTCTTCGAGCGCTGCGCTCAGGGTGTCGGTAAGCCGCGATTGCGCATTGGACGAGGTCAGCTCGACGAGTAAGTACCAGGCCGCGTCTTGGTCCAGCGGATTGGCGACCTGAGGTATGTGCTCGACCGTGAGCGCGACGGCGATGCGCGGCATGAGCTCGAAGGCGCTGAGCGCTTCGCCCGCGGTGCCGCGCAGACACCCTAGCAGCTCGAGGGCGCGCGCGGGAGAATCGATTCCGACGAGTGCGGTGGCGCTATCGCGCGGCTCGGGAAAGAGCTTCAGGCAGGCCGCCGTGATCACGCCCAGCGTGCCCTCGGCACCGATGAAGAGAGATTTGACGTCGTAGCCCGTGTTGTCCTTGCGCAAGCTTTTGAGTCCCGACAGCACGCGTCCGTCCGCGAGCACCACCTCCAGGCCGAGCACCAGGTCGCGCATCATGCCGTAGCGCAAGACCGCGGTGCCACCCGCGTTGGTGGAGAGGTTTCCTCCGATCTGTGCCGTCCCTTCCGAGCCCAGGCTCAACGGGAACAACTTTTGCTCGGATCGAGCCGCCGCGTGCGTCTGCGCGAGAGTGCAGCCGGCCTCCACGATGAGCGAATCATTGGCCGGGTCGATCACGCGCACCCGGTTCAGCTTGCGCATCGACAGGACGATCTGCGATCCCGACTCGTCCGGGGTTGCACCGCCGCAGTAGCTGGTGTTGCCTCCCTGTGGCACCACGCCCACCCGCTCGCGGTTGCAGATGGCGAGCACGCGCGAGACTTCATCGACGCTGCGCGGCAGGAGCACGAGCGGGGTGACGCCTCGATAGAGGCGCCGGAAGTCGATGGTGTAGGCGGAGAGGTCCGCGTGCGCATCGAGCCAGTCGCCGACGGCCCCCTTGAGCTCCGCGAGCGTGTTCGGCGTCAGCACGAAAATCTCCTCAGCACCCGGGCTCAGAGGCGCTTGCGCCCGCCCTCGCGAATCGCCGCCGGGACTGGTCTCAGGTCCCAAATCAGGCCGAGGCAGGAGAGGAGCTTCAGCACGTAGAACGTCGCATCGAATTCCCACCAGTAGAAGCCTTGGCGCACCGAGGCGGGATAATGGTGGTGATTATTATGCCAACCCTCGCCGAGGGTGATGAGGGCGAGCCAAACGTTGTTGCGGCTGGTGTCGCCAGTCTTGTAGCGTTGGTGCCCGAACACGTGGGAGAGCGAATTGATCGTATAAGTACCGTGGTACACCGCGACCGTGGAGATGAAGAATCCCCACACCAGCATTTGCCAGCCGCCCGTGTGCAAGCCGGGTGCGAGGTGCTTGAGTACAAGGCCGAGCAGGAACACGCCCACGCCGAGGAGCGCCGGCACGGCGATGTCGAAGCGGTCCAGAAAGCGAAGTTCCGGATACTTGAGCAGGTCCTTCACGCGGGAGAGGTCAGCTCCGAAGTGCTTGTGCGACATGAACCACCCCATGTGGCTCCAAAAAAAACCATGTTGCCCCGGGGAATGCACATCCTGCGGCTTGTCGGAATACACGTGATGATGGCGGTGGTGGGCTGCCCACCAAATCGGTCCCCGCTGCACGGCCGAGGCGCCCAGCAAGCCAAAGATGAACTGCCCGGCACGCGAGGTCTTGAACGTGCGGTGCGAGAAATATCGGTGGTAGAAGCCGGTAATCGCGAACATGCGAATGACGTACAACCCGAGCGTCACCGCCAAGGCGACCCAGCTGACCCCTACCCAGATCACGGCGAAGCAAGCGGCGTGCATCGCCAGGAAGGGCGTGATGCGCACCCAGTCCATTCCCCGGGCGGGATCCTGCGGGATCGCGGTCTCCTTGGGGCGCGTCGAGAGCTCGCGGTGGTCGAACCAGCGCGACAGCTCGCGGCTGACCCGCTCGGCGGTCGGCGGCGAGAGGACTTCGTTTTCAGGGGTCATTTCGTCTTCCTAGCCGCCGAGTACGTATTGGTGGGAGCGAGTACCGTCACGTTGGTCGCGGTCAAGAGCAAAATGCGCTTCATGGACCCTTTAGTTTGGGGAAAGCAACCGCAATATGGTAGTCGCGGTGACACGGTCGGGACGTACTCAGCCATTTCAAACACTTCGTCCCTCAGCGTACGCCGGATGCCCTGGGAGCGACCGCTCCTCGGACAGCTCTGGGCGTCAGTGCGCGCACATAATGCAGGGTTTTGAATGCAATTCAAGGATTATTACGACACTTTGGGCGTGAAGCGCGGCGCGAGCGCCGACGACATCAAGCGCGCCTATCGCAAGCTCGCTCGCAAGTTTCACCCCGACGTGAGCAAGGAGCGCAACGCGGAAGCGAAGTTCAAGGACGTGCAAGAGGCCTACGAGGTGTTGAAGGATCCCGAGAAGCGGGCCACCTATGACCGATTCGGGCGCGACTATCGACCGGGGCAGCAATTTCGGCCGCCACCCGACTGGGAGCAGCAGTTCGGTCAATCGGGCAACCAGCGGTTCTCTGACCTGAACGGATTCAGCGATTTCTTCTCGACTCTGTTCGGCGGTGCGGGCGGTCCCGGCTTCGGCGCTGCAGGCGGATTTGCCGCGGGCGGCTCAGCCCCGGGCGGCGCCGGCGCCGGCACCTCGCGGCGCCAAGCCGACGCCGATGCGGGTGTGGTCGAGGTTACGGTCGAAGAAGCGTTCTCCGGCACGAAGCGCCGCGTTGGTATCAACGAGGGCGGTCGCTCTCGCCAAGTGGACGTACAAATCCCCGCGGGTATCGCAGACGGCCAGGCGCTGCGTATCGGCGGAGGCCCGGGACATTCCGCGCTCATCTTTCGCGTTAAGGTGCTTGCGCATTCTCTGTACCAGGTGAACGGCAAGGACGTGCAGATCGAGTTGCCTCTCGCCCCGTGGGAGGCGGCGCTCGGCGCCAAGGTGGCGGTGCCGACCCTCGGCGGGACCGTGGAGCTCACCATTCCGCCGGGCGCGCAAAGCGGCCAGAAGCTGCGGCTGCGCGGCCGCGGCATGCCCGCGAGTCCGAACGGGGATCAACTGGTGATCCTCAAGCTGGTCACTCCGGCTGCGGAGAGCGCCAAGGCTCGCGAGGCGTACGAGCGCATGAAGCGCGAGCTGCATTTCGATCCGCGCGCGGATTGGCCCCGGGCTGGAGGGCCCCCGGTTGGAGGGTCCCGAGCCTGAGGGCCGCGGGCAGGAGTGCCATCGGGCTTGAAGTCCGCGCCGACGGCCCCCATGGAACGCGACTAGTCGGGCGCGGGCCCAAACGCAGAATCGAAATCTCATGACCACCGAAACGCAACCGCAAATCAAAGAGTTCCAGTCGGAGACGAAGCAGGTCCTGCGGCTCGTCATTCACTCGCTCTACTCGCACAAGGAAATTTTTCTGCGCGAGCTGATCTCTAATGCCTCGGATGCGTGCGAGAAGCTGCGCTTCGAGGCACTCGCGAATCCCTCGCTGCTCGGCGCCGATACGCTGTCGGTGACGTTGATACCGGACAGCGCAGCGGGCACGTTGACCGTGACGGACAACGGCATCGGCATGACCCACGATGAGGTGATCGACAATCTCGGCACCATCGCGCGTTCCGGCACCAAGAGGTTCCTCGAGACCTTGAGCGGGGATTCCGCGAAGGACGCGCAGCTCATCGGCCAGTTCGGCGTCGGCTTTTACTCGGCTTTCATCGTGGCAGACCGCGTGACCGTGCTTTCGAGGCGGCCCGGAGCCGAGGCGGTACGCTGGGATTCCTCCGGCGAAGGAACCTACGAGATCCAGCCGTCCGACAAGCCGGACCGCGGTACGGAGGTCATCCTGCACTTGCGCGATGAGGACAAGGAGTTCCTCGAGCCCTCGCGCCTCAAGCAGCTGGTGCGCAAGTACTCCGATCACTTGGGCGTGCCGGTCGTGCTCAAGACCGGAGACACGGTTGAGACGCTCAATCAGGCGAAGGCATTCTGGACGCGCCCGAAGTCCGAGCTCAAGGACGAGGACTATCAGGCGTTCTACAAGCATCTGACCCACGATTCGGAACCGGCGCGGGCTTGGTCGCACAACAAGGTCGAGGGCAACCTCGAGTACACCTCGCTACTCTATTTGCCCAAGCGGGCACCGTTCGATCTCTTCGAGCGCGAGCGCGAGCGC
>Ga0187890_10000929_pt1 | contig 21313 bp, 13 predicted proteins | sample June2016WEW_21_1_FD_133005 | JGI IMG/M metagenome (GOLD analysis project Ga0187890, IMG submission 133005) | Peatland microbial communities from SPRUCE experiment site at the Marcell Experimental Forest, Minnesota, USA - June2016WEW_21_10 | ecosystem: Environmental > Terrestrial > Soil >... | reverse complement strand
TATTTTGCGCGGACCTGGACGGCCGGGGCGCGCTGCCACTCGATGAACGACAGAGGAGGATCGATAGGCACCTTCTTCTGCTGTTTCATATCCGTATGCTGTGTGCCGGATGCGTAGTAATGCTCGCTCACCATGTCGATGTTGTCGAGGCAGTTGAGGAGCATCTGACCGGTCCAGTCGGCGGCCGAAAGATAGTCGGGAACATATTGCCCGTCGATGCGTCTGGACTGGTCCGCGCCCTCCATCACGTCGGGCATGGCGCCGCCGGCGATGAGCTCGATCGAGGGGTCGACCTTGCGCATTTCCTTGGCGAAGAGATTGTGCTTCAACTCAAATTGCGGAAGCGACATGGAGCCCATCTGGTAGTCGCCCCAGGGCTCATTGCCCACGCCCCAAAACTTGACGCTATATGGCTGCGGATGGCCATTCGCGGCGCGCCACTTACCCATGGGCGTGCCGGCGGCTCCGTTCGTGTATTCGACCAGGTCGCGTGCGGACCATGCATCGCCGAAGCCGGCGTTGACCGTGATGTAAGGGTCTACTCCGAGCAACCGGCAGAGCGTTAGGAATTCATCGGTGCCTACGTCGTTCGGCTGCACGGCGTGCCACACGGGATCGAAGATGGGCGGACGCTTGTCGATCTCGCCCACACCGTAGCGCCACTCATACGAGGAGACGAAGTTGCCGCCGGGAAATCGCAGAACGCCAAAGCGCAACTGCTTGAGCGCTGCGACGACCTCGGGACGGAAGCCTTCGATGTTGTCGGCGGGCATCAGTGAGATCGTGCCGACATGAAAGGAGCCAGTGCCAGTCCCGGTGATCTCCAACGTTGCGTCATCCGTGTCGGCTGCCGCTGTGAATCGAAGCGGAACTTTCCGATAGGCGGCGCCGAGCGTCCCGATGGTGATGGATTGACGGTCCACGGCTTCCTTGCCCCAAATCAGCGTAACCTTGACCAGCGCGCCGGCGGAGCCCGAGCGCAGAATGCGCCCGACATATGCCTTGCCTTTGCGAACCGCGATACCGGACTGGCTGAAACCGCGAGGCGTTTTCGTATCGAGCTTCACAAGAGGCGTCTGTTCGCCGGTAAAAGGCGCCTTGGTGTCCATCGTGACGGCGTCATCACCACCGATGGGAGCCCACCAGCGTGTAGGAACGCGGCGGAAGCGCGGGTTTCCCGCTGCATTGCCCATGACCGGGGGTGGCGTGGGCGCGCCGGTTGCGACCGGGTAGAAGAACTTACGATCGACGAGCATCTCAGACCAGACCCCAGTGTTGACGATATCGCCGCCGTGCTCGAGAAACTGACCGTAGATGTTCTTCGAGATTGGAGCGCCGGTCTTCGACGCGTCGATCGCGACATTCACAGCAGGCGTCTGAGATGCCGATGCGAGAGTGAGAAAGAGCGCTGCCAGCAGCATTGCCGGCGCCTTCAACTTCGAACTTCTGATTGCCGATTTCATGATTAATCGCTCCGCGATGCTTCACATCAGAAAAGAACATCACAAAAGACCTATTGCGAGAATGGCCTGGCGTCATGATTCTCCGACACCCACACATCAACAACGGTCACTAAAAATCCGTCCAGTTGCCGCCATACTGTTTGTACTGCTTGATCTTGTCGAGAGGAATGCTCGTCAAGAACGCAAGTTCGTCTTTCATCTTGATCGCAATTACATCGGCATTATCCAGAGTCGCCGCGTTAATGACTACATTCGGGAAAGGACTTGCGTGGGGAAAATCTTTATCATTTGGTTCTCGAAGCGCCTGTTTATCCAAAATGTACAAATTAGAATATTCGATCTTGTAAATGACAAAGCGGTTTCCGTTAGCATCCTTGCCATTGGCTTGACCACCGCAGTCTTCGTCGTAGGCGGTTGACACCTGGGGCGTCGTGGTCTTGTTCTTGGTGTATTTTATGAAAGTTTGAAGATCAAGCGCCCTTTTTATTTCTACTCCGTTGAGTGCGCCGACGAGCTTGATTGGAAACTCGCTGTCCTTCACGGCTTGACCCTGGGCCTTTTTGATCAGAAGCTGTGCTTGACTCGTGCTGAGTTGAATCCAGGCATTGAATCCGTTTGCCTGACGAATTGCAGCGGGTAGCCGTGTGTCACCTCGATAGAACGTATACATTTACAGATTTCCTCCATGCCGCGGTTTCAATCTTACTCCACAGTCGGCACTTCTCAAGGGTTCCTCTGCACTCACAATCAACCTTTTGTGGTTTCCCCAGACGATACGGTTACGACGGTCCGATTATGGCTCGAGTGAGATCACCGTCACCGATTTTGGCTCAACGGTCAATGCCAGCCTGCCGTTTTTCAAAGTTGCCGAGATGGCCTTCGGTACAACGGTGTTTGGTAAGTCAAACGTGTTCACGCTATCGACTGCCGAAGCGGTCAGCGTCTCGCCCTTCACCGACTTGACTGTCATGCCGGCAACTCCGGCGTCGATCGCAACCGGCTTTTCGGGATCGAGGTTAGTAATCTCCAGCCACAACCTGCCGGACGAGTCCCGGGCGGCGACAGCATCGACGCGTGGCAAAGTAACGCCGTCCCGATGAAGTGTGCCGGGATCGAAATCAACCGGAACGAAGGTTGAATCCTGGAAGGGCACATACATTTTGAAGACGTAGTAGGTAGGCGTGAGGACCATCTTCTCTTTGTCCGTCAGGATCATCGCCTGCAGCACATTCACCATCTGCGCGATGTTGGCCATGCGCACGCGGTCGGCATGCCGCGCAAAGATGTTCAGCTCCATCGATGCCAGAATCGCATCCCGCAGGCTGTTCTGCTGAACAAGAAAGTCCTTGTTCGTGCCCGGCAGCGGTGCCAGCCATGCGCCCCATTCGTCCACCACCAGTGCGACCTTCTTCTCAGGGTCGTACTTGTCCATTGCGGTCTCCTGCTTGCGCAGAAAATCATCCATGAACAGTCCAGCTTTCAGCAGCTTGCTGTAGTCCTCAAGCCCGAAGCCGGTCGAAGGCATCGCTGGCGGCCATTCCTTATCTTTCGTGTACCAATGCACAGAAAGACCATCGAAGTTCCAGCTCCAGTCGTGATGTTGCCAGGCTTTCATCACGGCTTCTGTCCACTCGGTCTCCGGAAAGCCGGGGCCGACGGCAATCTTCAACATCTGGTTCGCGCTCTTCTGGGAAGGATTGACGTTGTCGACGAAGCGGCTATAGATCTTGAGCTGGCTCACATAATAGTCGGGGGTCATGTCGCCGCCGCAACTCCAACTTTCATTGCCGATGCCCATGAAGCCGACCTTGTAAGCATCGGGATGCCCATTGGCAGCTCGCTCTTTGGCCAGCGCCGTGGGCTGCGCGGCGGTCATATATTCCAGCCACTCCGAGGCTTCCTGCGGTGTCCCGGAACCGACGTTCACCGAGACATAGGCTTCGCTGCCGATCTGGTGGATGAAGTCCATGAACTCATCGGTGCCGAAGCTGTTTGTGTCGACCACGCCTCCCCATGCGGAGTTGAGCGTTGCCGGCCGCTTGTCCGCCGGTCCGATTCCCTTGCGCCAATGGTATTGATCGGCAAAGCAGCCGCCAGGCCAGCGGACGTCGGGCACTTTCAGCGCCCGGAGGGCAGTCACAACATCGTTGCGAATCCCGCGCGTATTGGGGATCGAAGAATCCGGTCCGACCCATATGCCCTCGTAAAGCCCATGTCCCAGATTCTCAGCGAACTGGCCGAAGAGGTTGCGATCGATCTTGGCTCCGGTCTTGGATGCGTCGATCGACAGACGCGCAGTTTCCTGGGCCAGGACCGGCCCAGCCACAATCGCAACCATGAACCCCAAGCCGAGTAGAGACTTGCGCATCCCCTATTCCTCCCAAAAATCAAACACTGGCGGCTGCTTGAATCGCTGAGCGAATAAGTGACGATCTACTCCCGCTCGATTCAGACGCCTGCCCTTTAACGTGTTTCTGAAATACTTGACGATAGAGGTTGGAGACAAGACGCGACAAGACGAATAAATCGCGTCATCGAAACCATTCTATCGATAGATTGCCAGATTGCCACCCACCGCCGAATCGCCTCTGATTGACTCGGACCGTCCGCTCATCAAATCGCTTCCGGTTCACGGTTCATTCCCAGTAACTCAGCCAGGGAGTTGACTTCGGAAGCGCTGTCGTTCACATCTCTGCAAACCAGATTCACCCGGACCTCCCTGGTCTGGCCGGCAGGGAGTGGGAGTGCTACGAGTTCGCCGCTGTCGATCTCGGCCTCAATGCGGTAATTCGGCAGCCAGCCGAAGCAAAGCCCGCTTCGAACGGCGGAGATCGCCGATTCGATGGTGCCGACTGGAAGCACGCGCTGCGTGGGAAGCCGGGGTTGGTGCTTCAGGCTCCCTGATGCCGCCCCTTCGATGGCCACCAACATGTGTCGCATCAGGTCTGTGCGCGAGAGCTTGCGCCGGATTGACAGGAGAGGATGACCGCGCCTTGCGACCGCAATCATCTTTACGATGAGGATGGGCTTGACAAACATCTCATGCGAGATCAGAGCAGTTACACAGAGCTGAGAGTTATAGAGCAATAACTCCGAGTCCGCTGAAAGAAAGGTGCCCTGCCGAAGCTTCGGCTTCACGTGTGGGAAACTATGCGAGAAACTTGCCAAGGCGGCAAAGAGGCGGTCGTCGGGAAAGATACTGTCCACCGAGAGCCTCACCTCGGAAGCGCCGCCCGAGGCCATCAAACGGGCGCGCTGCTCAAGCTGATGAAACCCTTCCAGGTGGGGTTCCGCGTCCGCCAGCAACACCCTTCCCGCTTCCGTAAGTTGGGCTTTTCTGCCGTGGATCTCTAACATCTGGACGCCTAACTTATCTTGCAAGCGTCCGATGGCATAGCTTATCGTCGATTGAGACCGATTAAGTTTTTCGGCGGCGGGTGCAAATCCCTTCAATTGCACAACTGTCTGAAGGATCTCCCATGCATCAAGCGTCGTGTCCATACAGAAAGAATACATGAAAACGTTTACTGTTGAAGCGTGGTCTCGCGATAAAATTGCGGCTACGGCAGTTGGGATGAAATGAACTGAGGAGAGATTGATGAAGAGGATTGGAATCGCACTATTCCTGCTTTCGAGCTTCTGTTATGCAGACACTCCGGACAGCTTTGAGCCTGCGTCAACCAATGTGTGGGGGGCGGCTTATCCTCGCGTCGATGCCGGCGGCAGAGCTGAATTTCGCGTGAAAGCGCCGGATGCAGCAAAGGTCCAGGTGAACTTCTGGGGCAATCCCAAGATCGACATGGTGAAGCAGCCCGATGGATTCTGGACGGCCACCACGTCTCCGCTCGTTCCCGGATTCCACTACTACACGTTGATCGTCGACGGCGCGGAAGTCAGCGATCCGGGAAGCCATTCTTATTTCGGTGGCGGCAAGGATGCGAGCGCAATCGAAATCCCCGAACCAGGGTCGACCTATTATTCGCCCCGGAATGTGCCTCACGGCGAGGTTCGCGAAGTCTGGTACCACTCCGACGTGACCGGGAGTTGGCGCCACGCGCTCGTTTATACGCCGCCGGAGTACGACTCTCAAACGAAGACGCGCTATCCGGTGCTCTATCTGCAACACGGCGGCGGCGAGGATGAAACGGGTTGGATCAAGCAGGGACACGCGAACTTCATCCTCGATAATTTGATCGCAGACAAGACCTCCAAGCCGATGATCGTGGTGATGGCCTACGGCTACGCTAAGCGTGCCGATCGCCCCGATCCGGATATGGCTGGGAAGCCGTTCGGCTCGCCCGAAATGATGAAGGCCATGCAAGAGATGGCACAGGCGTTTGAAGACGATATGACGCAAGCGCTGATTCCGTTCATCGATTCGCACTTCCGCACTCTGGCCGATCGCGAGCATCGCGCCATGGCCGGGCTTTCGATGGGCGGGATGCAGACCTTCCAGGTGACCTTCGATCATCTGGATCTGTTTTCGTATATTGGAGGATTCAGCGGCGCGGCAGGCGCATTTGTGCTGGGCAACCGAACGCTCGACCCCAAGACGGACTTCAACGGTGCGCTCGCCGATCCGGCCGCCTTTGCCCAGCGGGTCCATCTGCTTTGGCTTGGCGTGGGCACAGAAGAACCCGCCATGATGCATGCCGGCATCGAGAAAATGCATACATCTTTGGATGAAGCAAAGATCAAGCATGTCTTTTATGAGTCGCCTGGCACCTCGCATGAGTGGCAGACATGGCGCCGCGATCTCAAAGATTTTGCGCCGAGGCTCTTTCAGGACGTATCCTCGAAGCCGTAGAATGTCAGTCCTTGAGCCGAAGAGCAGCATTCACGATTGATGTGTCACCGACACTGAAATGCATTTCCTTAGTCTGACCAGGAGTGACGTGCGAAAAGCGAAGTTACGAATTCCAATCGCGATGGTTATGGTCTTGTGCGCGGGCAGGTTGTTGTCCCAAGAATCCGTGCATTCAGCGTATTTGAACCCAACGCTACCCGCGGAACAACGTGCGGCCGATCTTGTTCATCGCATGACGGTGGAAGAGAAGGTCTCGCAACTTGTCAATCAGTCCCGTGCGGTGCCGCGACTGAACGTTCCAGCCTATGACTGGTGGAGCGAGGCGCTGCATGGAGTGCAACGGCCCGGCGTAACCGAGTTTCCCGAGCCAATCGGCTTGGCCGCGACATTCGACCCGGATTCAATTCATCGCATGGGTACGGCAATCGGGATCGAGGGAAGAATCAAGCACGCCCAGACAATGCGAGACGGGCATAGCAATGTTTTCGAAGGCCTTGATTTCTGGGCGCCTAACGTGAACATCTTTCGCGATCCTCGCTGGGGACGTGGCCAGGAAACCTACGGCGAAGATCCCTTTCTGACGGCGCGCATGGGCGTTGCCTTCGTCACCGGAATGCAGGGTGACGATCCAAACCACTATCGCGTCATCTCAACGCCCAAGCACTACGCCGTGCATAGCGGACCCGAGCCGACTCGCCACACCGCCGACGTGAAGGTGAGCAAACACGATGAGCTGGATACTTATCTGCCGGCCTTTCGCGCCGCTGTAACCGAGGGCAAGGCCGGCTCTGTGATGTGCGCCTACAACAGCATCAATGGGCAGCCTGCTTGCGTGAACGAGTTCCTGCTGCAAGACCAGTTGCGCGGAAAGTGGAACTTTCAAGGCTACGTCGTCTCCGATTGCGATGCGGTGGTCAACATCTTTCGCGATCATCACTTCACCAAGACACAGCCGGAAGCTTCCGCGTTGGCCATTCAGCGTGGCCTCGACAACGAGTGCATCGATTTCGCAAAGGTCAACGACGATCACGATTACAAGGCGTACCTCGATGCCTATAAGCAAGGCCTTTTGAAAGAGAGCGAGATCGATACGGCGCTGATCCGGCTATTCACGGCGCGCATGAAGCTCGGTATGTTCGACCCGCCGGAAACGAGCCCGTACTCTAACATCGATGAAAAAGAGCTTGAAAGCGCGGAGCATCGTCAACTGGCGCACACCTTGGCCAGTGAGTCCATGGTGCTGCTCAAGAATGACGGCACTCTGCCATTGAAACATGGTCCGATTAAAATCGCGGTTGTGGGGCCGCTCGCCGACCAGACGAAGTATCTGCTCGGCAACTACAACGGCTCGCCGTCGCACACCGTGTCGGTGCTCGAAGGACTCAAAACCGAGTTTCCCGAGGCGCAGATTACGTTTGTGCCGGGAACGCAGTTTTTGCGCACGGATGGAGACTTGGTTCCGGAGTCTGTGCTGACCACGCCGGAGGGAAAGCCGGGGCTTGCAGTTACATACTCCACTGGAGGCAACTTCCAGGATAAAGGCACCGTGCTGGCGACAATGCAAGTGAGCGCCGTCGATTTGAAAACGGAGGGCGTTCCCCAGGAGGCGGCTGGCAGGTTCCCGCTTACGGTCACATGGGAAGGCTTTATCACCGCCGCGGAAACCGGCGAGTACAACATCGGCGTGCGTGCGAAAGGTAACTCGGCGATGGTCATGGTGGACGGCAAGCCGCTCGCGATGGAGTACCTCGATAGCCAACACGCGCAGGCGAAGGCCGGACATCTTCGCCTTGAGCAAGGCAAGAAAGTGGCGCTAAAAGTCAGGTACGAGTTGAATGAGAAGGGCTCCGTTGAGGCGCAGTTGTTCTGGGCAAAGTACGATTCCAAGCCGAGCCCGGAGGTGATTGCCGCAGCCAAGAATGCCGACGTTGTCATCGCAGTCCTCGGAATTACCAGCGATCTTGAAGGCGAAAATATGCCGGTCAGCGAGGAAGGATTCAATGGCGGCGACCGCACCAGCATCGATCTCCCGAAGCCCGAAGAAGCGTTGTTGGAAGCAGTGACGGCAACCGGAAAACCCGTAGTCCTTGTGCTTGCCAACGGAAGCGCGCTGGCCGTGAATTGGGCCAACGAGCATGTGAACGCGATTCTCGAGTCGTGGTATGCGGGCGAAGAAGGTGGTGCGGCGATCGCCGAGACTCTCTCCGGAAAATATAATCCTGCCGGACGCTTGCCGATAACGGTCTATGCGGGCATCGATCAGCTGCCGCCGTTCGAAGACTATTCGATGCAGAATCGCACCTATCGCTATTTCAAAGGCAAGCCGCTTTATCCGTTTGGTTATGGCTTGAGTTACACAACCTTTTCGTATTCTGAATTGACGCTCTCGAAGGCGGCCATCAACGCGGGCGATCCGCTGCGAGCCGAGGTGACGGTGACGAACACAGGGCAGCGCGAGGGCGATGAGGTGGCGCAACTTTATCTTAGTTTCCCACCTGTGCCCGGAGCTCCTTTGCGCGCCCTGCGCGGCTTCAAACGCGTTCATCTGAACCCAGGCGAATCGCAAAAGGTCAGCTTTGAGTTGAAGGACCGCGATCTGAGCATGGTGAGCGAAGCAGGCGAGCCAATCATCGCCGAAGGAGTTTATTCGGTTTCAATTGGCGGAGGCCAGCCGAATCAAGGAGCGCCGGTGGCGACTGGAACATTCCGGACAACGGGGACCAAGACGTTGCCGGAATAGCTTTCGCCGGCAGTCGCGGATTTCATGGTGGTGGATTGATGCGTCTCCAGAAAATGGTGTTGGAAAGGGATTGAATTCATGATTTCGAACTATCGTCTTTTGGCCGCTGCAACAATCATCCTTGTCGCGTTGAGTGGCGGCGCTCTCGCTCAGAACACACCGGGCATGCCGCCGATGCCGCCGCAGCCTCCTAAGACGCAGCCCTTCGTCAGCACGCTCTTCGGCGATGACATGGTTTTGCAGCGGGGCAAGTCAAACACCATTTGGGGATGGTCTGAACCCGGAGACAAAGTCTCGGTCCAGATTGGGGAAACTGCGGCGACCGGCGTGGCCGGAGCCAATCGTCGCTGGCAAGTAAAGATTCAGCCTCCTCCAGCGGGAGGCCCTTATACAGTCAAGATCACCGGCCACGAGTCGGTCGAGCTTCACAATGTCATGGTCGGCGATGTCTGGTTGTGCGGCGGCCAGTCGAACATGGGCCTGCCGCTGCGCTTTACGCTTAATGGCGCCGACGAAGCCAAGGCTGCCAACTATCCAGACATTCGCTTCTTCACCGTGACGGGCCACCCGGCTTACCATCACACGGATCTTGTCGGAGGCAAGTGGAGCGAGGTTACGCCGCAGACGGCCGAATGGATCTCCGCGGTCGGCTACTATTTTGCGCGCAGGGTCCAGCAGGATATTCATGTGCCCATCGGTTTGCTTCTCGATAACATGGGCGGAACGCCGGCCGAGGCCTGGACCAGCGCCGAGGCTCTGCGTCCTCTGAAGGACTTCGATTTTCCCCTGGCGGAACTGGCCAAGCTCTCTGCCGCGGGCGCCCCCGAATACGGTAACTTCGTGATGCATTGGTACGACGAGTTCGACATTGGCACGAAGGGTCATTGGGCTGCTTCGGAGCTTGACGATTCAACCTGGAAGACAGTGCAAATTCCCGGCGGGTTCACAGATCTCGGCGTGCCCGAGGCACCTGCGTTAGTCTGGTTTCGCAAAGAGGTCGTGCTGCCTGATCCACTCCCCGCCGGCCGCGCCATGTTGCATCTGGGTGTCATCGAACGCATGGATACGGCTTATATCAACGGCAAAGAGGTCGGTGCAAGCTCCTGGGTTGAGAACCCGCGCGCTTATCCCATCAGCGATGGCGTTCTAAAGCCCGGACGGAATGTGATCGCCATTCGCGTGCTCAAGACCAAACCCGATGGCGGTTTCATGAGCAAGCCAGAAGATCTCCATCTTGTGCTGGGCGACAAAACCAGCATCCCCTTGGCCGGTCAGTGGAAGGCCCAACTCGCTGTCGATGCGCGACCGCCGCACTCGCTTCCTCTCGCGTATGAGAACTGGCCCATCATGCCGACGGTCCTCTATGAAGGCATGCTGGCCCCCGTCGCGCCGTTTTCCATCGCCGGCGCCATCTGGTACCAAGGCGAACAGAACTCGCCGCGCGGCTACCAATATCGCAAGATACTTCCCGTGATGATTGCCGACTGGCGAAAGCTCTTCGCTCAGGGCGATTTCCCCTTTTATATCGTCAGCCTGCCGGCCTTCACACCGCGCAGTGCAACACCGGTCGACGGCGACGAGTGGGCCGAGACACGCGAGTCCCAGGCAGTGGCCGCGGCCGCAGTTCCCAACTCATGTCTGGCCGTTACCATCGACACGGGCGATGCGAACAACATTCACTCCAAGGAAAAGAAACCCGTCGGCGACCGGCTTGCTCTATGCGCACTGGCCAACTACTACGGTGAGAAGGTGGTCTATTCAGGTCCGACACTCTCATCCGTTCAGCGGCTTCCCGGCTCGATCCGATTGCACTTTGATCACACCGACGGCGGCCTGGTGGTGAAAGGGTCGAAGCTCGAAGAGTTCTCGATCGCTGGCGAAGACCATAAATGGGTTTGGGCCGACGCGCACATCGAGGGCGACACGGTGGTTGTTTCATCGCCCTCGGTGCCGGCTCCGAAAGAGGTCCGCTATGCCTGGCAGTCCAATCCCGCCGCGACTCTTTTCAACGGAGCCGGTTTGCCTGCCGGTCCTTTCCGGACTGATACCTGGCCCGTCAAGACTGAGGCTCACAGGCCATTCTAACGGGTCCGATCGAAACTGCGCGCTGTCGCTGGCAGCATATCGGCCCGTCCTCAGGCCACTTGAACTGCTAGCTCGGCGCAACTGGGTTCAGGTCAACTAAGGAGATTCAATGATCAGCCATTCTCGTCGTGACTTTCTGAAGACAAGCACCGCCGTGGCCGGCCTCACTGTCGTTCGCTCTCTGGCTCCGACAGACGTGTTGGGTCTTTCGTCCCCTGATGCAAGCTCCAGGATCGTACCTTTTCCACTGAGTGCGGTTCGCCTTGCTCCCGGTATCTTCAGCGAACAGGCCGAGATCAATGCGCGCTATCTCGATTCACTTTCCGTCGATCGGCTCCTGCATTCGTTCCGCGTCACGGCCGGCATCTCATCGGCTGCGACGCCCTACAAAGGTTGGGAAGAGCCGACGTGCGAACTGCGCGGCCATTTCGCTGGCGGACACTACCTGTCTGCCTCGGCTCTGGCATTTGCCACATCGGGAAACGATGTGCTCAAGAAGAAGGGCGACGAACTGATCGCGGGACTCTCTCAATGCCAGGCCAAAAATGCGGGCGGCTATCTGAGCGCTTATCCTCCCGATCTTTTTGAACATCTCGTTCAGGGAAAGCCGGTCTGGGCGCCCTTTTACACTTACCACAAGATCATGGCCGGCCTGCTTGATATGTACGTCCTGACGGGTAACTCCGACGCGCTTCAGATCGCCGAAGGCATGGCCCGGTGGGTCGGAGATTACTTCATGGGAATCGGCGCTGAACAGCGTCAACGCATGCTGCGCACTGAATACGGCGGCATGAACGAGGTTTTAGTAAATCTAGCTGCGATTACGAAAAAGGATAGATATATCGAGACCGCGCACCTCTTCGAGCAGCCTGACTTTCTTGATCCGCTGGCTGACCGCCGCGACCAACTTCAAGGTCTCCATGCCAACACTCATGTTCCCAAAATCATCGGCGCTGCCCGCATGTACGAGGTGACGGGCGACCGTCGCTACCAACAGATTGCCGAGTACTTCCTCGAAGAAGTACTTACTGCTCGCAACTATGTTATCGGAAATACGAGTCTCGAAGAAAATTGGAAAACGCTTCCAGGGCAACTCAAAGACACGCTTGGATGGAAGAATGCCGAATGCTGTGTCGCCTACAACCTGATGAAACTCGAGCGGCTCGTCTTCGGTTGGACTGCGAGCGCACGCTGGATGGACGAATATGAGCGCGCGCTCTTCAACTGCAGACTGGGAACACAAAACGCACATGGTTTGAAGCAGTACTTCTTTCCGCTTGCCGCGGGTTACTGGCGCGTCTATAACTCGCCGGAGGAATCTTTCTGGTGCTGCACGGGAACCGGCGCGGAGGAATTTGCCAAGTTCACCGATACGATCTTCTTCCATCGCGGCGACGAAATTTTCGTGAATCAATTCATCGCATCGACACTCGACTGGAAAGAAGAAGGCCTGCTGATCGATCAGGTCACTCAATTCCCGCATGAACAAGGCACGACTCTGAAAATAAAAGCCTCGCGCCCGGCCGCCCGCACAATTCACATACGGATTCCGGCTTGGACCGCGAATGCTGAGGTCATGATCAATAACCGGGCGTTGGAGGCAGTTGCAGATCCGGGATCGTATCTCGCGATTCGAAGAGTCTGGCAAGATGGCGACACGTTCAGCATCAGCTTGCCGATGCAGTTGCGACAGGAGACCCTGGCAGGCGATGATTCCGTCGCTGCGGTTTTGTATGGCCCGCTGGTCCTTGCCGCTGATTTGGGTCCCATTCCGTCGGATGCACCGGATAGGGTAATCCATAGCGGAGATACAGCCCCGGATAAGGTTCCTTCTCCCGATCCACTTCCGAAGACTCATGCAACTCCCGGCATCAAGCCGGACCAATGGGTCAAGACTGAGTCTAAGTCGGAGTTGCGTTTCAAGGCCGCGACACAAGCCGGCGACCGTGAACTCATGCCGATGTATAAAGTTCGCGATCAGCGTTACGCGGTTTATTGGCAGACTGAAAATCCGAAACAGCTGTCCTGACATGCGATTCTCAGAGAATAAAATACGCGAGTTATGTCAATCTCGAACGCGATAGCTCGCAGGAACTCTTACGTAAGGAAAGGAATGATTGCAATGATTGCCAGGTCCGCCGAAGTGAGCGTATGGCCAGTTATTCTGCCTGTACTCTGTCGAATCATCCCCGTCTCGCTCATCTTCGCGTTCGCGCAAAGCGCACTCTGCCAGATGCCGGGCCAGGAAAGACCGGGCTTGGCACCTGTTGCGGCGCAACCTTCTGAACATGGACTTCATGCGACGGTGGGCTCCGAGGTGCTCGATGTAACCGTCTGCGGCAGTTCGTTGATCCACGTACTTGCGAAGCCCGATGTGACTGCGCAGACGGGTCGAAAGCCCTGGATGCTTGATCAAAGCGAATCCTGTCCGGGTGCTCCATTTCACTTCGCGCAGGATGCGAAGTCTGCAACGCTCACGACCGATAAGCTGGAAATAACTCTCGGCCTCGAGCGCGGCAATCTTTCTTTTCGCGCGGTGGATGGAGACGCGCTGCTCCGCGAAGGAAACAGCATGCCCCGCACCTATGAGCCCGTGCAACTGAACGGCGAGAGCACATTCAAGGTCACTGACCACTTCTCACCCGTGCCGACTGAGGCTTTCTACGGGCTCGGCCAGCATCAAAGCGGCATGTTTAACTACCGCGGCTCAACGGTCGAGTTAGGCCAGAACAACACAGACGTGGCGATTCCTCTGCTTGTTTCGAGCCGAGGCTACGCTTTGATGTGGAACACGGCGGCTCTTACTTACGTCGACAATCGCTTTCCGACCGAACTTTCGTTCAGCGCGATCGCGGGACATTCGATTGACTATTACTTCATCTACGGCCCCGAGATGGACACAATCATCCACCAATACCGGAGCATGACGGGACATACGCCCATGCTGCCGAAATGGGCCTATGGTTTCTTCCAGTCGAAAGACCGTTATGAATCGCTCGACGAAATTCAGAAGATCGCACAACGCTACCGCGCCGAACATATTCCCCTGGATGCAATCGTGCAGGACTGGTTCTGGTGGAAGAATGAAGGCGATCCGGAGTTCAACGCCAACTACCACGATGTGCCCAAAGATCTCGACGCTTTACACAAAGAGAATGTGCATACGATGATCTCCGTCTGGGGCTTGCTCGATCCTGCATCTGAAACTTACAAGACTCTTGACGCGAAGAAGCTCTTGATTCCCGGTGCGCATGTCTATGATCCCAGCAGCACGGAGGCCCGCGACATCTATTGGAATCGGCTACCCGGTAAACTACTGGCGCAAGGGTGGGACGCCTTCTGGCTTGATAGCGCTGAGCCCGAGGAGTTTTGGCCTCACATGGGTGACGCCATTCTGCGCAACAAACAGCTTGCCATCGGCAACGGCGCTGAATACACCAACGTCTTTCCTCTGCTTCATACGCTCGGAGTGCAGGATCATTGGAAGCAAGCCGACGACCGCAAACGCGTCTTCCTTCTGACCCGATCGGCATTTCTGGGCCAGCAACGCGTCGGTGCTACGGTGTGGTCCGGCGATGTGTACACGAGTTACTGGTCGCTCTCGCGTCAGGTGCCTGCCGGGCTGAACTTCGCGCTCAGCGGGCTTCCCTATTGGACTACCGACATCGGCGGCTACTGGCCTGCCTTCCCCGGTGTGATTGAACAGCCTGCCTACCAGGAACTCTATGCACGGTGGTTCGAGTTCGGAACATTCTGTCCTATCTTTCGCACGCACGGCCATCGGCCCAATAATGAGTTATGGACTTACGACAAGGTCGAACCCACACTCATTCGTTTCGACAAGCTTCGCTATCGCCTCATGCCGTATATCTACTCGCTCGCATGGAAAGTCACGAGTGAGGATTACACCATCCAGCGCCCACTGGTGATGGATTGGCGAACGGACGAAAAGACATGGAATATCGGCGATGAGTTTATGTTCGGACCGGCGATCCTGGTCGCTCCAGTTTTGAATGCCAACGCCACCCAACGCAGCGTATATCTACCCCCCTCGCCGAAGTGGTATGACTTCTGGACAGGGGCTTCGACGCCGGGGGGACAGGCAATCGAAGCCGATGCGCCACTCGATCGTATGCCTCTCTACGTGCGCGCCGGATCGATATTGCCGATGGGAGCTGAGATCGAATTTGCCGCTCAGGATCCATCTGGCCCCATCGAACTTCGCATCTATCGCGGAGCGGATGGAGAATTCAAATTGTATGAAGATGCGGGGGACGGCTACGACTACGAGCATGGTCAGCATGCCGTGATTCCCATGCATTGGAACGACAGCACTGAGCGCCTCACGATCGGTGCGCGCGAGGGCTCATATCCCGGAGTAGTCGAGAAACGTGCATTTCAAATCGTACTTGTTGGAAGCGGTCACGGGAGCGGCGGTAACGTGACAGATCACGCCGACAAGCAGATCGAGTATGACGGAAGAGAAATCAGTATCGAAATTCGCTAAGACAAGTTGCTGATCCGCGCGGCCTTTCTGAGCGCGGCGGTTTTCAAGCCGAATCAATTCTCGAGAGCACTCAAGGCTTTGGAAGAAGCACCTGGCACTGGCCCAGCCGTGCTTCCCACCATGGTCTCAGGAATCCAGATTGAAAACACTGTGCCGGTCGCGCCGGGCGTTTGGCAGCTGCGCACGCGAATGGTCGCGTGAAGTTTTTCTAGAATCTGGTGGCTCACCCAAAGCCCTAAACCTGTGCCTCTGTCGCCTTTCGTGCTGATAAAGGGCTGGAACAATCTCCGCGCCGTATCCCAATTCATGCCGTGGCCGGTATCGGCAATGCTGATGCGCATTCCCGACCTTCCGGTTCGAACGTGGCACTGCGGCCGCGTCCGAACGATCAGCTTGCCATCGCGCTGCATGGCGTCAATTGCATTCGCAATGAGATTGGCGAATACCTGCCGCAGTTCCGAAGAAAAGGAAAACAGGCGGTCCGCTTCCACATATTCCCGTCGCAGTGTGATGCCGGACTGGCGTAGCCGGCCCTCGTAGAGCGCCAAAGCCGAGTCCAGGATTTGCGAAACTCGCTCCCAGGTCGGCGCGTCGGCTCGCCGGTTGAAGCGCAAAGTATGTGAGATAATTTGCGATACCCGCGCAAGCTCATCCTGCGCCAGTTTCACATACTGTAACGTTGCGGCATCGGTCGAGGATTGTTCAATCAGGTAGAGCAGGTTCGTCACTGCGGCCAGCGGATTGTTGATCTCATGCGAAATGGTGGCCGCCATGCGCCCCACCAAGGCCAACTTCTCGCTGCGAATGAGTGCCTCTTTGGCGCGATCCCGGGACTCCTCAGCTTCCTTGAGCGCGGTGATCTCCTGCGTCACGCCATCAAACCGAAGCGGCCGCCCACTCGCATCGTATGCCGTGCGGCCAATCGCACGAATCCACTTGATTCGGCCTTCAGGCGACACCGTGCGATATTCAACGTCGTATTGCGTGTGTGTGCCGATGGCCAATTCCATTGCCTGCCGCGTCGGTTCGCGGTCATCCGGATGAAGCCGCTGATAAAAAATCTCGATATCAACGATGGCGTCAGGGGGCAGCCAGAAATGCTCCTTCACCCGGTCATCCCAGATCAACCGATCAAAAGGGAGATCGCAGAACCAATAACCAATCCGGGCCGCCTCCGTGGCAAATGCGAAACGCTCGTGGTCATCCCGGAAGAGATCCTCGGGGTTCCGATGCCTGTCCACGGATTGAAGAGTCAGCCCGGAAATCGCTGCGGTCATTCCATCGCTCAAGCGCTCCTACCTCCACCAACACCGAAGAAATCGAATCCGAAACCGCTTGCCGGAAGTCTAAGGTGCCAGTTTCCAGGAGTGTCTCGAAAATGGTACGGCATGACGATATCGGATGCGACCTGGAAGCCTAAGGTTGCAACGAGAGAACCAGAATCGTAAAAAAGTAGCGACGCTAAGTCGATTACGAGATAAGCCTGCGGAGCCACGACAGACTAATGATCGAACCATTCGCGAAATATGAGGGACTGAGCGTCCCGATGGCCGCTGGCACCATTCGTGGATTGCCTCTTATGCTGCTTCCAGGCGCGTGTTGTGAGTCTCGGGCATCAACAGGTACAGAATAACGAAGGCCGCCAGCGCCACCCCGGCTAGAAACAGAACGCCGGCGCGAAAGCTCGCATGATGAACGATGGCGCCGGCGATGACCTGGCTCAACGCAGCACCGATGCCGACAGCGGTATTGATAGCTCCGAGTGCCAGATTGAAGCGGCCGGTGCCCCGAGTCAGGTCGGCAATGATCAGCACCGAGACAACGCCGAAGATGGCCGCGGCGATTCCATCCATGACCTGAATCGCCACCAGCAACACCGTTTGTGCGGTAAGAGTGTAAAGAAGCGCACGGGCCGGAAGTATGCCAAAGGCGATCAACATCAGCGGCTTTCGTCCCCATGTTCCTGCCTTCCGTCCCGACCAGGACGCGAGCAGCGTGACGACCATCTGCGTTGTGATCACACATGCAGACATGAAGAGCATCGAACTCCGTCCTCGACCTTTCGCCAGCATCTCGCCGAGCAAGGGAAGCATGGCCGCATTGGCAAAGTGAAACATCACTGCGCATACAAGAAAGAGCACAAGCGTGCGGTCGCGCAAGAGCAGCCAAACGCTTTCTGCGTTGCCTTGGTTCGCGCCATCCCGCGCGCCGCGAGCCAGTTCGTAGTCAATCTCGTCAGGCCCGATCAGACGGAGCACAAGAATTGTCGGGACGGCGATCGCCGTGACAAAAAGAAAATGCTGCGATTGGAAACGCAGTAGCCGAGCAGTCCCATCGATACCGCTGCAACAACATTTCCTGCTGAATTGAATGTCTGATTGCGACCTTGCCGTCGGTCAAATGCCGCGCGTCCGACGATGCCGAGGGACATGGCGCAAATGGCCGGCTGAAAAACGCTGGACATGCCGCCAATTAGGATCCGAGCGCCCATGACGGGCCAGAACGAGGGGAACAACGCGATGAGCAGCGCGCCTGCTGCCAGCCCAGCCACACCGATCCCCACCAACGCACGCTTGGCGCGCAATTGATCAACAAGTCCGCCTGCGGGTGTTTGCAGCAGGATTCCTGCGATGCCCCCCACCATAAGTGCGAGGCCCACGCTTTCTTCATTTCATTTGTAGCCGGCGAGATAGATCGCAAGGAACGGTCCTACGCCCGTCTGCACGTCGGCGAGGAAAAAATTGAGCCAATCGAGGCCGCGTAAGGTTTTTTCTGAGGGCGCAGCTTTGGTCTCGACCGAGACTCTTGGCTCAGGCGCGCTCTTCATGGTCAAAGTTGAACCATCCTGTGAGCGCAGAGACCCCTGAAGAATTCAATTTGCGCATCCGACGATCCCCGCCCAGTCCCAAGCAATTGAGCATCGCTCACAGAGACTGAGATGAAAGACGTCGGGCACGCGATGCCTCGATGTGCTTTGATTCGAAAGCTGTGTTGAATGCACATCTGGAGCGACAAGCTTGTCGCTCCAGATGTGTGTTACAACGAGTTAAAGATTTCAGCTGCTTGTTAGTTAACTGTGCACGGCGTTCCGTTGAGTGAAATGGCCGTCGGTATTGAGTTGGTCGCACCGTTCCAGGTTCCGTTGAAGCCGAATCCTGAGTAGCTTCCGCCGGCCGGGATGTTTTGCCACGACTGACCGGACTGCTCGCTCACAGTGACATTGGCGCCGCTCTGGGTTGCATTTCCATTCCATGAGCCGCTGATGGTTTGTCCGTTGGCGTAGGTCCAGGTTAATGTCCAGTTGCTCAGAGTCGTGGTTCCACCGTTCACGATCGTGATGGCTCCTCCGAAACCGCCTACCCATTGACTTGTGATTGTATAGTCGACGGTGCAGGCAGAAGCGACCACGACAGTGGTGACATTGAGGGTGAACGAAGTGCTTGCGGTTGTGCTCCCCGAGGTGCCAGTGACTGTCACAGTGTACGCACCAGCGGCTGTCGTGCTGCTGGCTGTCAGAGTGAGCACGCTAGAGGTTGTAGAGGATGTCGGGCTGAACGAGGCTGTTACACCGCTGGGCAGGCCCGAGGTTGTAAAGGCTACGCTTCCCGTGAACCCGCCGATGTCAGTCACCGAGATCGTGTCTGTTCCGCTCGCGCCCTGAGCGACGGACAAGGATGACGCCGAAGAACTCAGACTGAATCCGCTGGTTGTCGGGGCAGTAACTGTAAGTGCGATGGTAGCGCTCGCAGTTGTGCTGCCTGAGGTTCCGGTGATGGTGACCGTAGCAGTGCCTGCCGCAGCGGAACTGCTAGCTGTTAGCGTAACCACGGTAGAACTGGTGGACGATGTCGGGCTGAACGAAGCCGTCACGCCGCTGGGCAGACCGGATGCGGCAAACGATACGGTTCCGCTGAATCCGTTCTCAGGCGTTACAGAGACGGTGGCGGTACCGCTGGCGCCCTGCAGAACAGAGAGCGTCGTAGGCGAAGAACCAATCGTGAAGCTGGCTGCTGATGGCGATTTCAATTGGAACGACTCGCTGGTCGAACCGTTGCAGGTGTTGATCTGCATCTGTTGGCCTGTATTTGCGTTGGGGAAATTCAGGCAAAGCCCGCTGTTTTCATCAACGAATTCAACATAGCCGGAGGCAAGCTGGTAGGCCTGGAACTGCATGTTGAGCGCGCCGCTGTAATAGGTGTAAAGTTGGATGCCTGTTCCAGCCGTCGTGCTCGGACCGATAACATTCCAGGCAGCCCCTGCGAGGTTCGCCGTGGTGATCTCCCAGCTGTTGGTTCCGACGCTTGTAAAGAGCCACTCCTGGCTGAGGTCGCCGCTGCTGCATGACTGCTGTTCGACTGCGGTCCCGTTGGCAGTGGCGCCACCAGTGTCGTCGACGCACAAGGCGCTGGCTTCATTGACGACCGTGTAAAGGGCGTTGTTGGTGATTGAATAGACGGGTAGTGAAGAGGCAACCGTGAGCGCGATGGTCGTGGTCGCTGTGCTTCCCGAGGTCCCGCTGATGGTTACGGTACTGGTTCCGGCTGCGGCCGAGCTGCTGGCCGTGAAGGTAACTACGCTGCTGCCAGTCGTGGGATTGGTGCCGAAGGCCGCGGTGACGCCACTAGGAAGTCCAGAGGCGGAAAGAGCTACGCTGCCGCTGAATCCGTTGGCTCCCGTCACAGTAACAGTGTCAGTCGCGCTGCTGCCTGGGGAAACGGTGAGCTTCGCGGCCGAAGGAGCAATCGTGAAGCTGGGGTTAGTTGTCGTCGTGCCCTGCCAGACTGTTGCGCTAGCGTGCCCGCTGCCGCCGCTCCATGACTCCGCCGCGAGATACTGCATCTGGTAAGAGCCCATATTCATCCCGATGCTGTTCCAGTGGTTAAAGTGGTTGGCGAGGGTGATTGTGCCGTTTGATCCGATGGCTGCTCCGCCCCATTGATCCAGATACTGCTCGAAAGTTGCTGTGCCGACGATGGAGGGCTGGTTGACTTGCTGATGCTCATAAGTGGTGTAGTTATGCCCATCGCTGGTAACGCTGCCCTTCTGCGTTGCGGTCGCCAGATACAACTGGCCAAACTCGGTGACGTAATACTCGACCAACGGATTTTCCGTCCATCCGTAGAGGGAAATGACGTTATAGCCACTGGCGGAGCTGACGTTGTAGCCAACTACCCGCGCGCTCCCCGGATTCCAGCCTACGCCGCCAACTACATCGCCGGCGTTGGTCCAGTTAAGCGAGTAACTGCCGGCCGTTGATCCCAGTGATAAGGTTGCCGACCCGCTACTGGTATACAACGCATAATAAAATCCGTTGCTTGTACCTGACCCATTGTTGTTGACCGTCTGGGCGTTTGCCCCTATGGCTAGGCAACCCACTGCGATCGCTATGAGAGCGGTCAGGATTACTTGTTGGACACGAATTACTTTCATTTTCCACTCCTTCTGAATTCTTATTACTTGATTACTTGCAATTTCTTTACTCAGCAGCGGAACAACTCGTGGAAGCTGCTCCGCTGCGTTGAAGTTAGGGCTAGTTAGTTAACCGTGCACGCTGTTCCGTTGAGCGAGAACGCCGCGGGAATTGCGTTGGTTGTGCCGTTCCATGTGCCGTTGAAGCCAAATCCGGAATAGCTTCCGCCGGCGGGAATGTTCTGCCATGATTGACCGGATTGTTCGCTTACAGTCACATTGGCGCCGCTCTGCGCAACAGC
>Ga0187890_10000927_pt1 | contig 21345 bp, 19 predicted proteins | sample June2016WEW_21_1_FD_133005 | JGI IMG/M metagenome (GOLD analysis project Ga0187890, IMG submission 133005) | Peatland microbial communities from SPRUCE experiment site at the Marcell Experimental Forest, Minnesota, USA - June2016WEW_21_10 | ecosystem: Environmental > Terrestrial > Soil >... | reverse complement strand
CTTGGCGTTTTGGCGGCGCGGCGCCTACGCCCTGGCGGCGCTCCGGCGAGCGCCATATGCTTGAGCCAACCGACGCCCTGGACCGAAGGAGACAGCCATGTCCGCGCCAGCCCGCAAGGTCGTGCATTCCGACATCAAGCCCGATAATCCGCCGGAGCGCGCCGCGCACTATGTCGATGCGCCGAACCTGCCGTGGGAAAAGACCAAATTCCCCGGCATCCAGATCAAGGTGCTCTATACCGACGGCGACGGCGTCACCACCGCGCTGTTCAAGCTTGAGCCCGGCGCCGTGGTGCCGCTGCACGAGCACACCGCGCTGGAGCAGACCTACGTGATCGAAGGCTCGCTGGAAGATCACGAAGGCAAATGCGGGCCGGGCCAGTTCGTCTGGCGGCCGGCCGGCAATCAGCACGAGGCCGTGGCGCCGAACGGCGCCGTGTTGCTCGGCTTCTTCCTCGGGCCGAACCGCTTCGCCTATGGCGAAAAATTCTTCACCGAGGCGGGCGAGAGATAAGCGCAGAGCATGCCACCGGCCGATCCGCGGGTCGCCGCGCTTGCGGCGGCCGGCGCCATTCGTCTCGCGCTGTTCTTGCCGCAATACGCCGAGGATGCCGCGGGCATTCGTGGCATCGGCACTGGATTCATCGCAATTGAGATTGTGCGGGCACTCGCGGCACGGCTCGGCATCGTGGCGCGGGTTATCAAATATCCCTCGCCCAAGGATGCGGTTGCCGGTTTGCAAGACGGCGCTTGCGACGTGGCATTTCTCGGCATCGAACCGTCGCGCGTCGCCGTCGTGGATTTTTCGCCGGCACTTTTCCAGTTCGACTATTCGCTGCTGGTGCCGGTCGGCTCGACGATCGGGAGCCTCGAAGATACCGATCAGGCGGGACGGCGCATCGGCCTCGTCGACGGTCATGCCTCGGCGCTAGCGCTACGCCGTATCGTCAAGCAAGCTGAGCTGATTGGCGTCGAGCTGCCCGAGAGTGCCTTCGATCTGCTGAGAGATCAGATAGTGGATGCGCTGGCGTTTCCGCGCGATCAGCTCATTGCGTTTGCCGAGCGATTGCCCGGGGCTCGCGTGCTGGCGAAAGGTTACGGCGTAAATCGAGTAGGCATGGCCGTCGCGAAGGGCAGCGCCGGATTGCTATCCTATCTCTCCGACTTTGCCGCAGAGGCAAAAACGACGGGCCTCGTGCGACGCGCCATCGAGCGCGGAGGGTTGGACGGCTTCGACGTTGCAACGGCGTAAACGCGTGATTGCTTTATTGCGTCGAAATCGTCTGCAGCACCGGCAGCCAGGTTTCCTGCTGCTTGGCGACAAAGACTCCGGTCTCGTCAGGAGTCATGGCGTGCGTATAGCTGCCGGTGGCCGCGAGTTTCTTTTTCACGTCCGGATCGGCGACGACCTTGGCAATGTCCGCGCTCACCTTGGAGATAATCGGCGCCGGCGTGCCGACCGGTGCGGCGACGATGAGCCAGCCTGCTGCCGAGAAACCAGGAATGGTTTCCGCCACCGTCGGCAAATCGGGGAGTTCCGCCAGCCGCTGCGGCGAAGCCACTGCGATCAGCTTCACCTGTCCGGCATTCGCCGCGCCGATAATACCGGGATAGCCTTCGATAATCATGGTGACGCGGCCGCCGGCCACATCGGCCAGCGCCGCCGAAGGACCCCCGGTATACGGCACCGGAATGAGTTTGATGCCGGCCTTCTGCTGCAACAGCAGGCCTGTCAGATGCGTCATGCGGCCGACGCCGGAGACTGCGATCGACAGCGTGCCCGGTGCTATTTTGGCGCGATCGATAAGTTCGGGCAGCGTGGTGATGCCGCTTTTAGGATCGACCGAAAGAAACATTGGCTGCTCGGCGATGAAGCCGATCGGCAAAAAATCGCGCGGCAGCTTGACCGGCAGATTGGGCGCCACCGTCGGCAGCGCCACGAAGGTCGACAGCGCGGGCGAATAGAGGGTGTAGCCGTCGGGTGACGCCTCGCTCGCAGCACGCGCGGCGATGCTGCCGTTGGCGCCGGGATGATTGACAACGACCGCCTGCTGTCCCCAAATTTTGCTTAAGCCGTCGGCAACGATGCGCATGGCAACATCCGGACTGGAACCGGCGCCGGCATCGGAGATGATCATCACCGCCTTTTCCGGATAGTTCGTGGTCTGCGCGATTGCCGACGTGGCCACTGGCGGCGCCAGCAGGCACAGGACGGCGATGCACGACAAATACCCGCGAATATTCATGGGTCACTCCCTTACAGATGTTCTTTTTATATTTACGAATGCAGCCGCCGCGGCCGCGCCGGGCGCACGCGTTCCTCGGTCGGGTTGTCCTCGAACAGCTCGGCGAGCTTTTCGGTCATGACGCCGCCGAGCTCCTCGGCGTCGACGATGGTGACGGCGCGGCGGTAGTAGCGCGTCACGTCGTGGCCGATGCCGATGGCGATCAGCTCGACCGGCGAGCGCGTCTCGATATCCTCGATTATCCAACGCAAGTGGCGCTCCAGATAATTTCCCGGATTGACCGAGAGCGTCGAATCGTCGACCGGCGCGCCGTCGGAGATCATCATCAAAATTTTGCGCGACTCCGAGCGCGCGAGTAGCCGCTTATGCGCCCAGTCGAGCGCCTCGCCGTCGATGTTTTCCTTGAGCAAACCCTCGCGCATCATCAGCCCGAGATTTTTGCGCGCACGACGCCAAGGCGCGTCGGCGGATTTGTAGATGATGTGGCGCAAGTCGTTGAGCCGGCCGGGATTGGGCGGCTTGCCGCTGGCCAGCCAGGATTCCCGCGACTGCCCACCCTTCCAGGCCCGCGTGGTGAAACCCAAAATCTCGACCTTGACGCCGCAGCGTTCCAGCGTGCGCGCCAAAATGTCGGCGCAGGTGGCGGCAACCGTGATCGGGCGGCCGCGCATCGAGCCGGAATTGTCCAACAGCAGCGTCACCACGGTGTCGCGGAAGTCGGTATCCTTCTCGCGCTTGAACGACAGCGGATGCATCGGATCGACGATGACGCGCGGCAGCCGCGACGGATCGAGCAGGCCTTCTTCCAGATCGAACTCCCAGGCGCGGTTCTGCTGCGCAAGGAGGAGCCGCTGCAGCCGATTGGCCAGCCGCGCGACGACGCCTTGGAGATGCGAAAGCTGCTTGTCGAGATAGCCGCGCAGCCGTTCGAGCTCTTCCGGCTCGCACAAATCCTCGGCGCCGACGACTTCGTCGAACTTGCTGGTAAAGGGCTTGTAGTCGGGGCCGCGCGGCTCGTTGCGCTGATTGCGCGGCCGCCACGGCTCGGCCGCGGATTCCGAGTCACCCATTTCAGCGTCGTCGGCCATCTCGGCGGCCGGCGCATCGACGGCTTCCGAACTGCTGTCGGGCAGTTCATCGGCGGACGCTTCCGCCTCCGCGCTCATGCGCTCGCTGTCGGCGGAATCGGACGCTTCCCCGCTGTCGCCCTGCTCGTCCTTTTGGTTTTCCTGGTCGCCCTCGTCGCCTTCCTCCTCGTCGGACTCGCTACTGCGGTCCTCGCCCATGTCGAGGCAATCGAGCAGGTCGTGGACGACGTCGCCGAAACGGCGCTGGTCGGTCAGCACGCGTTCGAGCCTGTCGAGATCGCGGCCGGCGCGCTCCTCGATCAGCGGTCGCCACAAATCGACCAGTTTTCGCGCGGCGGCGGGCGGTGCTTCGCCGGTGAGCCGTTCGCGCACCATCATGGCCAGCGCGTCCTCGATCGGAGCGTCGGCACGGTCGGAGATCTCATCGAATTTGCCGCGGTGGAAGCGGTCGTCGAGCATGGCGGTGAGATTCTTGGCGACGCCGCCCATGCGGCGTGAGCCGATGGCCTCGACGCGGGCCTGCTCGACGGCATCGAACACTGCGCGCGCCTGCTGGCCGCCCGGCACCAGCTTCCTGTGCACCGCCGGGTCATGACAGGCGAGCCGCAGCGCGATCGAATCGGCGTGGCCGCGCACGATCGCCGCCTCGCGCTCATTGAGCCGCCGCGGCGGCTCCGGCAGCCGCGCCTTGCCGCCGGCGAGCCCCGGACGCTCGGCCGCGAACGATACTTCGAGATCGCCCTTGCCGGCGATCGCCTTCAAACAAACGCCGACCGCGCGCTTGAACGGTTCGGTCGGCGCTTCCTTTACAGGGGTCTTGGGCTTGATGTTGGAGGACACGGCGGCTCAGCTGAGCGCGACATTGACCGCGGATTCAGGCAGCTCCTGGCCGAAGCAGCGCTGATAGAATTCGGCGACCAGCGGCCGTTCCAGCTCGTCGCATTTATTGACGAAGGTCAGCCGGAAGGCGAAGCCGATGTCGTTGAAGATGTCGGCATTCTCCGCCCAGGTGATCACCGTGCGCGGGCTCATGACGGTGGAGATGTCGCCGTTCATGAAAGCGTTGCGCGTAAGATCCGCCACCCGCACCATCTTGCCGACGATGTCGCGGCCTTCCGCGTTGCGATAGTGCCGCGCCTTGGCGAGCACGATCTCGACCTCGTTGTCGTGCGGCAGATAATTCAGCGTGGTGACGATCGACCAGCGGTCCATCTGGCCCTGGTTGATCTGTTGGGTGCCGTGATAGAGGCCCGACGTGTCGCCGAGCCCGACCGTATTGGCGGTGGCGAACAGCCGGAACGACGGGTGCGGCTTGATCACCTTGTTCTGGTCGAGCAGCGTCAGCCGGCCGGATGATTCCAGCACGCGCTGGATCACGAACATGACGTCGGGACGGCCGGCGTCATATTCGTCGAAGCACAGCGCCACGTTGTTCTGCAGCGCCCACGGCAAAATACCGTCGCGGAATTCGGTCACCTGCATGCCCTCGCGGATCACGATGGCATCCTTGCCGATCAGATCGACGCGGCTGATATGGCTGTCGAGATTGACGCGCACGCATGGCCAGTTGAGCCGGGCCGCGACCTGCTCGATGTGGGTCGACTTGCCGGTACCGTGATAGCCGGTGACGATGACGCGGCGGTTGCGGGCGAAGCCGGCGAGGATGGCGAGCGTGGTCGGCTTATCGAAGCGATAGTCCGCATCGATTTCCGGCACGTGCTCGTCCGGCTCGGAATAGGCCGGCACCTCCAAGTCGCTGTCGATGCCGAACAATTGGCGGATCGACACCTTCATGTCCGGCAAGCCGGATTCGGTATGTGCTGCGAGAGTCATCACTCCTCCGTGGCCCCGGCAAATCCGAGGCGCAGCCCCCTCCCTACCTTTCCCCGCTTGCGGGGAAGGGTAGGGAGGGGGAACGGTCGGATGTCGCGGTACATCTAGCAGAAACGCCCAACGCCGCGAAAGCCACCGCGGCGACCATCCCCAGGGTCAGCAAAAGCCCGCAGACTTCAGGTAATTATAGGCCTGAATGATCTCCCGAAGCGTGTCCTCGGAGCCGCGGTCGCCGCCATTGGCATCGGGATGATGGCGCTTTACCAGCATCTTGAACCTGGCCTTGATATCGGTCCGTTTGGCGTCGGCTTCAAGGCCGAGCACGTCTAAGGCACGGCGCTGTGCATTGAGAATCTTGCGACCCTCTGCCGCCGCCCGCGCATGGCCGGGCCGCCCGCCGGTCTCGCCAAGCATGGAGAACGGGTCCGCCGCTTCCCACTCGGCGGCGCGAAAGCCGCCGCGGGCGCGCCGGGGCGCCGCGCGCTTGCCGCCGATCGAGCCCATTTTCCAGGTCGGACGGTGGCCGGTGACCGCTTCCTTTTGATATTGCGCGACCGCGTCCTCGCTCATGCCGGCGAAAAAATTGTAGGAATTGTTGTATTCGCGCACGTGCTCGAGGCAGAACCGCCAATACTCGTTGGCGCGCAGCCGACCTTTGGGCGCGCGATGGGTCGCGGGCGCCTCGCAGCGCGGCCACTGGCACGCGGGCAGCTCGGCGCGCAACCTGCGGTCCTGGTCAGGCTTGACCCTGATGCGATCAAACAGCGGCGAATCCGTCTTCATCATCTTTGATTATGCGGTCGCGTCGATGGCGCCTTCAAGACTTGACAGGGCGCAAAAGTGCGCGGCTGCGTTATTGACCGTGCCACTGTCACGTCGCTAAGTCGTTACCATGGCCATGCACGATATCATCACGACAAAGTTGACGGCGGCTTTCGCGCCGCAAAGCTTGCGCGTCGAGGATGAATCCCATCACCACCAAGGCCACGCCGGACACCGGCCGGGCGGCGAAACTCATTTCCGTCTCTATATCGTGTCGGAAGCCTTCCGCGGAAAGAGCCGGATCGAGCGCCACCGCATGATCAACACGGCGCTGGCGGGGGAGCTTGCATGCGGCGTGCATGCGCTGGCGATTCATGCACAGGCGCCGGGCGAAAGCTGATCGTCGACTACGAACTGCGTGACGGCTCGAACAGCGGCGCGTCGACTTGCGTTGCCGCCGGCTTGTCATTCTCGGCGAGCAAATTCATCAAATCCAGCCGGCGGGTGAACATGGCGAGCTTGCCGTCGGCGGTGTGCGGCCACTGCGCCTGCGGCCGGTCCCAATAGAGCTCGACCCCGTTGTCGTCGGGATCGCGCAGATAGAGCGCCTCGCTGACGCCGTGATCGGAGGCGCCGTCGAGTGGAATTTTGGCATCGACCAGCCGGCGCAAGGCATCGGCCAGCATCGCGCGCGTTGGATAGAGGATGGCCAGATGATAGAGGCCGGTCGTGCCCTGGGGCGGCGGCCGCCCGCCGCGGCTCTCCCAGGTGTTGAGCCCGATGTGGTGATGGTAGCCGCCGGCGGAAATGAATGCCGCCTGCGGCCCGATCCGCTGCATCAAGTCGAAGCCGAGCACGCCGCAATAGAATTCAAGCGCGCGGTCGATGTCGGCGACCTTCAGATGCACATGGCCGATGCGGACGCCCGTATTGATCGGCGCGGCCGTTTCACTGAGCGGCGTGATCGTCGTGTCCATCGTGCCCGTCCTTCACCGGATACATGGGTCGAGATTACATGGGTCGAAGATATTTCGTGCGCCGCCGGCGTTACGTTTTTGCCTCGGTCGATCGCGCATACGGCCCGTAACCCGGGCGATAACTCTTGTCGTCGAGGAACTGGCTCATGCCCTTGGCGCGGCCGCCTTCCTTGTCCTGGAGGCGCATTTCCTGGCTTTTCGCCTGCAGATAATCGGCGGCCTGCTCATGCGGCACGACGCGCACGTTCTTCACCGCGAGCTTGGTGGCTTTCAGCACTTCGGGATTGAGCTTCAACATGCGCTGCGCCAGCGCGATCGTCTCCTCACGCAATTTGTCGCGCGGCACCGCCTTGTTGATGAGGCGAATCTTCTCCGCCATCTTGCCGTCGAAAGTCTCTCCGGTCATCGCCAGCCAGACCGCGTCGCGCAAGCCCAGCGCGTCGGTCAGCGCCTTGCTGACAAAGCCGCCGGGCAGGATGCCCCAATTGACCTCGGACAGGCCGAATTTCGCGTCCTCCGCGGCGATGGCAAAATCGCAAGCGATGAGTTGGGTGAAGCCGCCGCCGAAGCAGAAGCCGTTGACCATGGCGATGGTCGGCTTCGGATAGGTGAACAGTTTCTGCCAGCGCCAGTAGTGGCTGGCCCATGACGCGCGCGCCCGTTCCGCTGGTTTGTTGTCGAGCTCGCGGAAATAAAGCTTTAAGTCCTGCCCGGCACACCAGGCCTCGCCGGCGCCGGTGAGCACGATCACCTTGGTCTGGGCGTCGCTTTCCAATTCGTCGAGCACGTTGGCCATGTCGAAATGCAGCTGCGGGCTCATGGCGTTGCGCTTCTCCGGCCGGTTCAGGATGACCCAGGTAATGCCTGCATTCGCGCCGGTATCGCGCTCGATCTTGACTGTCTCGTAGGTGCCGTTCGCCATGGTTCGCGTCTCCCCGTATCTATGGTCTGTGGGTTCGAATTATCTGATCAGCTTGCCTTCGCGGTGACCTTGCGCACCAGCGGCGTCACGCGCAAGGCTGTGATGCGGTTTCTGGTCTTGCGCAGCACGTGAAAGCGGAAACCGTGAAAGGTAAAACTCTGTCCCGGCTCCGGGATCGAGCGCGCTTCGTGGATAACCACGCCGGCAATCGTCGTCGCTTCGTCGTCGGGAATATTCCAATCCATCGCCCGGTTGAGGTCGCGCACCGGCACGGCGCCGTCGACATTGACAGAACCGTCCGGCAGCGGGCGGACGCCGGGCACTGCGATGTCGTGCTCGTCGGTGATGTCGCCGACGATTTCCTCGACGATGTCTTCCAGCGTCACCAGGCCTTCCAGCTCGCCGTATTCGTCGACCACCAGCGCGAACGGCGTCTTGCGGTGGCGGAACGCTTTGAGCTGTTCGGCGAGCGGCGTGGTGTCGGGCACGTACCAGGGCGGCTTGGTCAGTGCGCCGATGTCGATCTTGGACGTATCGCCGCCCGCCGCATGCAAGGCGCGCCAGACTTCCTTGGCGTGCAACACGCCGACGACGTTGTCGGGCGAACCGCGCCACAGCGGCAGCCGCGTCACGCCGGCCGCCAGCACGGCGTCGATGAGCTCCCGCGGCGGCTCGTCGGCATCGAGCATGACCATCTTGGTGCGGTGAACCATGACGTCGGACACTGTGAGCTCACGCAGATCGAGCAGCCCGCCCATCATGTCGCGGTCGTGCTTTTCCACCACGCCGGCGCGATGCATCAGATCGACGGCGCCGCGCAATTCCTCGTCCGGCGACAGGATCGACTGGATCTTGCCGACCGGCATGCCCAACCTGCTCAAAATGACACGCACCAGCCATTCGACGGCGCGCAGGACGGGCGCAAACAGGCGCACCGTGCTTTCAACCGGCTTCGCCACCGCGAGCGCCATGCGATCGGGCGCGTTGAAGGCTGCGGTCTTCGGCAGCACTTCGGCGACAACGAAGATCAGCACCGTCATCACCAGCGTGGCATAGATGATGCCGGTCTTGCCGAAAATTTCGAGCAACACGCCGGTCGCCAAGGTCGAGGCGGCGATATTGGTCAGATTGTTGGCGAACAGGATGGCGCCGAGGAGCCGCTCGCGCGTCGCCATCAGCCGGTTGACGATGCCGGCGTCGCGATTGCCTTGTTTCTCCAGCCGCAGCATGGATGCGCGCGACGACGCCGTCAGTGCGGTTTCGCTGGCGGAGTAGAACGCCGACACCAACAAGCAAATCAGGATCGCCGCAACGGTCAACCAATCGATCGCAGTCATCGTTCCGCAAGCTTCTCGCTCAGAAAAACGCGCACCTCGCGGGCATCGACGCCGGCCTCGATGAAGGCCGCGCCGATGCCGCGCACCAGGATGAACGTAAGCATTCCGCGCTTCACTTTCTTGTCCTGCGCGATCAAATCCATCAATTGGTCAACGGAGGGTAGCGGGCCCGGAATGTCCTGCAATCGTGTCGGCAAGCCGACTTCGGCCAGGTGGCGGATGGCGCGCTTGGCTTCCGCCATCGGCAGCAGGCCCTGCCGCCGCGTCGAGAATTCGAAGGCGAGCGCCATGCCGGCGGCGATCGCCTCGCCGTGCAGCAGCCGGTCGGAGAAGCCGCAGGCGGCTTCAAGCGCGTGGCCGAAGGTGTGGCCGAGATTGAGCAAAGCCCGATCGCCGGTCTCGCGCTCGTCGCGCGCCACGATCGCCGCCTTGGCGCGGCAACTCTCGGCGATGGCGTGCTCGCGTGCGGGCCCGCCGGCGAAAACGTCGCGCCAGTTCTTTTCCAGCCAGGCGAAGAAATCGGCATCGCCGAGCAGACCATATTTGACCAGCTCGGCGTAACCGGCGCGGAATTCGCGCTCCGGCAGCGTGTCGAGCAGCGCGGTGTCGGCCAGCACCAGGATCGGCTGATGGAAGGCGCCGATCAGGTTCTTGCCGTGGGCGGAATCGATCGCGGTCTTGCCGCCGACCGAGGAATCCACGTCTGCGAGCAACGTGGTCGGGACCTGCACATAGTCGACGCCGCGCCGCACCACCGACGCGGCAAAACCGGCGAGATCGCCGATGACGCCACCGCCGAGCGCGACCACGAGATCGTCGCGCTCGATACGCATGGCTATCATCGACTCGCAGACTGACTCGAAGACGCGATAGCTCTTGGAGATTTCGCCGGCCGGAACGATGACGTGGCTCGATGCCACGCCGGCATGGTTCAGCGCCGCCTCGGTCGGATCAAGATGATGGCGCGCGACATTACCATCGGTAACGACGACCGCCTTGGCGCCCGGCCGCAGCGCGGCGATGCGGGCGCCCAGCGAAGCGAGCAGGCCGCGGCCGATGACGATGTCGTAGCTGCGCGATCCGAGCGCGACATGGACAGTGGCCGGGTCCGTGCGAACAAGCGCGGTCATGCGCCTGCCTCTTGCTGCGGCGATCGCGGCGCATTGAGAAACGCCGCAAGCGACATCATGATTTCGGACACGATCGCATCGTGCGGCACTTCCCGCGACTGCACCGTGAGATCGGCCTGGGCATAGGCCGGCTCACGCGCGACCAGCAATTCTCGCAAGGTCGCCGCCGGATCGGCGGTTTGCAGCATCGGCCGGTCGTTCTTGCGCTTGTTGATCCGCCGCATCAGCACGTCGAGCTCGGCGCTGAGCCAGATCGAGACCCCTTTCGCCTTGATCGCCGCGCGGGTGTCCGCGTTCATGACCGCGCCGCCGCCGGTCGCCAGCACCTGCGGGCCGCCGTCGAGCAGGCGCGCGATGACGCGGGCCTCGCCGCTGCGAAAATCAGCTTCGCCATGGCGGGCAAAAATATCGGCGATGCTCATGCCGGCGGCTTTTTCGATCTCGGCATCGGCGTCGACGAACGGCACGCCGAGCCGCGCCGCCAGCCGGCGGCCGATCGACGATTTGCCCACGCCCATCATGCCGACCAGCACGATCGAGCGGCTGCCCAGGAGGCCTAAAATCGCGGCCGCCGAGGCGCGCTCCGGCGAGCCAGTTTGTAAAGCAGTATCAGTCATTTACATCCAAGCCTGCGATCGGCCATTCGGCCCCTCTCAGTCACTCCTAAGGCCATCCCGGAGGTGCGCCAAGTGACTTACCAAGTGACTTGCCATGTGACTTGCCAGCCCGGGCCGAACATGATCGTACTCGGTCCCGTCCACCGGCACCAATGGGATGCGCGCGAGCAACTGACGATGCCGAGCCTGTTCCGGTTACTCGCAGTCATCGCTGTCCTTGGCGCCGCCATCTATGGCGGCCTCTATGCGCTGTCGCACTTCGTGCAGCCGAAGCCGCGCGAGATCACGGTGTCGATCCCGCCCGACAAATTCTTCAAGAACCGCTGAGGGCGCCACCATGCCTCCCAGAACGATGGCCCGCGCAACGCTTCGTGGCACGGCGCGCGCGGGACGCAATTCCAGCGAGCGGCTCACCGCGCTTTATCTCGACATGCTGGCGGCGGAACGCGGCGCCGGCAAGAACACGCTCGCCGCCTATGGCCGCGACCTTGCCGATTTCACCGAACATCTCGCCGGTGCCGGCCGTTCCATCGCCACCGCCTCGACCGAGGATTTGCGCGCTTATCTCGGCGACCTCGCACGGCGCGGCATGACGCCGGCGACCGTGGCGCGGCGGCTCTCGGCAATCCGGCAGCTCTATCGGTTTCTCTATGCGGAGGGTCAGCGCAAGGACGATCCCGCCGCCGTGCTCGAAGGCCCCAAGCGCGTGCGCGCGCTGCCCAAGACTCTCACGCTGTCCGAAGTCGATCGCCTGCTGCGGGTGGCGACCATCTGCGATCCGGCGGCGCCATTGGCCATGCGGCTGCGCGCGGCGCGGCTCGCCTGCCTGGTCGAAATGCTCTACGCAACGGGCTTGCGCGTCTCCGAGCTCGTTGCGTTACCCGCTTCCGCCGCCCGCCATGACGCCCGCGTCATCGTCGTGCGCGGCAAGGGCAACAAGGAGCGGCTCGTGCCGCTCAACGATGCCGCCAAGCGTGCGACTGCGGCTTATCTCGCGCTGCTCGCGCAATCGAAACACGATGCCAAGTCGAAGTGGTTGTTCCCGTCGTTTGGAGAAAGCGGCCACCTCACGCGCCAGCACCTCGCCCGCGAACTGAAAACACTCGCCGCCGCCGCAGGGCTACGCGCCACGCAGGTGAGCCCGCACGTGCTCCGCCACGCTTTCGCCAGCCACCTCCTGCACAACGGCGCCGACCTGCGCGTGGTGCAGACGCTGCTCGGCCATGCCGACATTTCGACCACGCAGATCTACACCCACGTGCTGGAAGAGCGCCTGAAAAGCCTGGTGCGCGATTTGCACCCGCTGGCGCAGGAATGACCGGGAACAAAATGCTCTTGGAGCCCTTGCTTGACTCGTACGCGCTTCGCAGGGAGCTTTGCCTTGATACGCGGCGGGCGCCATCAATCAATTTGGCGCAAATTGGTTTGAGTGATGCGTAGCTATCTCGACTTCGAAAAACCGGTGGCCGAGCTCGAGGCCAAGATCGAGGAATTGCGCGCGCTCAACAGCGACGGCGATGCGATCGCCGACGAGATCAGCCGCATCGAAGGCAAGGCGGCGCAGGCGCTCAAGGAGCTCTATGCCGGGCTCACCCCGTGGCAGAAGACGCAAGTGGCGCGGCATCCGCAGCGGCCGCATTGCCTCGATTACGTGGCGACCCTGATCGAGGACTTCGTGCCGCTCGCCGGCGACCGCAAGCATGGCGAAGACGCCGCCATCGTCGGCGGCTTCGGCCGCTTCCGCGGCGACAGCGTCTGCATCATCGGCCACGAAAAAGGCTCCGACACCGACAGCCGGCTCAAGCACAATTTCGGCATGGCGCGGCCGGAAGGCTATCGCAAGGCGGCCCGCCTGATGGGCATGGCGGACCACTTCGACTTGCCGGTGATCGCGCTGATCGATACGGCGGGCGCCTATCCGGGCATCGGCGCCGAAGAGCGCGGCCAGGCCGAGGCGATCGCGCGCTCGACCGAAACGTGCCTGGACATCGGCGTGCCCAACGTCGCGGCGATCATCGGCGAAGGCGGCTCCGGCGGCGCCATCGCGATTGCCACCGCCAATCGCGTGATCATGCTGGAGCACGCCATCTACAGCGTGATTTCGCCGGAGGGCGCGGCGTCGATTCTGTGGCGCGATACCGCCAAAGCCCAGGACGCCGCTTCGAGCATGAAGATCACCGCGCATGACATGGTGCGGTTCGGCATCGTCGATACCGTCGTGCCCGAACCGACCGGCGGCGCCCATCGCGATCCGGCCGCGACGATCGCGGCGACCGGCGACGCCATTGCCAAGGCGCTCGGCGAATTGCGCGGCCTCGACCGGCCGACCATCACCCGGCTGCGGCGCGAGAAATTCTCCGCCATCGGGCGCACCATCGGCTGACCAGCCGATGGCTTCCACAAGCGGCTTTGCCACAATCTTGCCGCGATTGATCCACGACCACCGCCCCGCATGCTCCGCCGACGGTATACAAGATGGCTAGCTGGTTGGTTTAACTCTGCAAATTTAATGCAAATTTACCATTCATTATTGCCGCGGTGAGCAATCTTTGCACCGGCCTTGGGCTGCCTTGCGAAAGCCACCTCTTAAGGATAACGATTATCCAGTGATGGCATGGGGTTGGACCATCGGTTGGGGGAGTTCTGCATTGTTCCGCGCCAGCCTTGTCCGCGCGCTTACGGCGTCGGCGGTTCTCGCCGGTGCGTTGACGCTTGCCGGCTGCTACGGCGACGACGGCTATCAGCTTCCCACCCGCGCGATGAAAGAATTGTCGCCGGAGATGCTGTCGCTGCTCGACCAGAAGAACATGCCGAAGGAATCGCCGATCCTCGTCCGCATCTTCAAGGAAGAGTCCGAGCTCGAAGTCTGGAAGCAGGACACCACGGCACGCTACGAATTGCTGAAAGTCTATCCGATCTGCCGCTGGTCAGGCGGCCTTGGGCCGAAGGTCAAGGAAGGCGATCGCCAGGCGCCTGAGGGCTTCTATCCAATCACGCCCGGCCTGATGAATCCCAATTCCAGCTACTACCTAGCCATCAATATCGGATTCCCGAACGCCTTCGATAAGGCCAACGGCTACAGCGGCGCGTTCCTGATGATCCACGGCGATTGCTCGTCGCGCGGCTGCTACGCCATGACCGACGAGCAGATCGGCGAGATTTATTCGCTGGCGCGGGAAGCGTTCCTCGGCGGCCAAAAGGCATTCCAGGTCCAGGCCTATCCGTTCCGCATGACGCCGGCGAATTTGGCGCGCCACCGCGACAATCCGAACATGGCGTACTGGAGGATGATCAAGGTCGGCAACGATCATTTCGAAGTGTCGCACCAGGAGCCGAAGGTCGACGTCTGCGAAAAGCATTACGTGTTCGATGCGGTGCCGCCGGCAGGCTCCACCAAGCCGCTTGCGTTCTCGCCGTCCGGCCGCTGCCCGGTCTATGAGACCGATCCGAACGTCGCCGAGCAGGCGATGGCGAAGCAGAAGAACGACGACTACCAGTTCGCGCAAATGCAGAACGTGGCGACGGTGCCGATCGAGACCGGCACCGACGGCGGCATGAACCGCGTGTTCATGAGCAAGCTGGAAAATCCGACCTACACCTACGACAACGAAGGCCACCTGCACGTGCCGCCGTTGCAGCCGGGCCGGCTGCCGCCGCAGATTTCGACCAAGGAATCGTCCTACGCGGCCAACAATCCATCGAGCACGGGCGGCGGCACGGTCTCAAGCTTCTTTGGCGGCCTGTTCAACAAGAACAGCACACGCGTTGCCTCGACCGACACCAGCTCCACAGGATCTACGAGTGCTGCTGCTACGAACGCGCCGAGCGCCCCGACACATACCGGCTTCTTCAGCAGCCTGTTCTCGTCGGGCAATACCGAGCAGGCGAGTGCGCCCGCCGATACCGAGCAGACCGCAACGGCCACACCGCCGCCGGTGAAGCCCAACAAACCCGCCGCGCGGCCGCGAAACAACACCGACTCGCAAAAGAGCGAACCGCAGGTCGCCGACACTACCAAGACCAAAAACGCCGCTACGCCCGCACCGACGCCCGCGCCTCAGAAAGAGGCCAACGGCGCGCCGCCGCCAAACAACAACAATGGCGTGCTCAACGGCGCGCAACCCGTGGTGCCGGCCGGCTCGTTCAGTAATCGCTGGGGCGGTTTTCAGTAAGCGGACGACGGACATCAGACGACAGAGGACGGAAGGCGCCTATCTGTCCTCCGTCGTCCGTCCTCTGTCGTCCGCTTACGCGTATCGCCCGTGACAATGCTTGAATTTCTTGCCTGAGCCGCAGGGACACGTCTCATTGCGGCCGACCTTGCCCCAGTTCGTCGGGTCTTTCGGATTGCGCGCCGGCGCCGGCGCCGGCGCCGCGCGCGCTGCCGCCGGGCCGGCGCCCGGGCCGATACCGTGGCGGGCCAGCGTCTCCGCGCCGGCGGTCGCCAGCGCCATCTCGTCCTCGCCGGTGTTTGGATCGAGCTTGTGCGCCGCCATCACCGGCAGCGGCGCCGGCTGCTGTTCCGGCGGCGGCGCCGCCTGGATCTCGACCCGCATCAGTTGCGCGGTGACCGCCTCGCGCAGGCTCTGGCTCATCGCCTCGAACAGGTTGAAGGCTTCCGCCTTGTATTCGTTGAGCGGATCGCGCTGGCCGTAGCCGCGCAGCCCGATCACCTGGCGCAGATGATCGAGCATCACCAGATGCTCGCGCCAGAGATGGTCGAGCGACTGCAGCAGCACCGACTTCTCGACATAGCGGATGACGTCGGTGCCCCACTGCGCCACCTTCGACGCCATGTGCTCGTCGGCGCGGCGCTCGACGCGGGCGAAAATCTCCTCGTCGGCGATGCCTTCTTCCTTGGCCCATTGGTCGACCGGCAGATCGAGGTTGAGCACGCGCTTAAGCTCTTCCTTCAGTCCCGGCGTGTCCCACTGCTCCGGATAGGCGTGTTCCGGCACGTGCTTGGCCACCAGATCGTCGATCACGGTGTGGCGCATGTCGCCGACCACTTCGGCCACCACCTTATCGTCCATCCATTCGACGCGCTGATCGAAGATCACCTTGCGCTGATCGTTCATCACGTTGTCGAATTTCAGGATGTTCTTGCGGATGTCGAAATTGCGCGCCTCGACCTTCTGCTGCGCCTTTTCCAGCGCCTTGTTGATCCAGGGATGGATGATCGCCTCATCCTCCTTGAGCCCGAGCTTGGTCAGCATGCCGTCGAGCTTGTCAGTGCCGAAGATGCGCATCAAATCGTCTTCGAGCGACAAAAAGAATTTAGAGTGGCCGGGATCGCCCTGGCGGCCGGAACGGCCGCGCAACTGATTGTCGATGCGGCGGCTCTCGTGGCGCTCGGTGCCGAGGACGTAGAGCCCGCCGGCGGCCAGCGCCTTGTCTTTGAGACGCGCGACCTGGGCGCGGATTTCCGCGGCGCGTGGGCCTTTCTCGCGCTCGTGCTGGTCTTCGATATCGGCGAGCTCCTGGCGGATGCGCATGTCGGCATTGCCGCCGAGCTGAATGTCGGTGCCGCGGCCGGCCATGTTGGTCGCAATCGTGATCGCGCCGGGGACGCCGGCTTGCGAGACGATATAGGCCTCCTGCTCGTGATAACGGGCATTGAGGATGGCGAAGACTTTGGCCTTGGTCGCGCCCTCGTCGCCGGAATAAAGCGCGGCAAACGCGTTCGGATCGGAGAAGTCGTGCTGCTCCCAGCCCTGCTTGCGCAAAAGCTCGGCGAGCTGCTCGGATTTCTCGATCGAGGTGGTGCCGACCAGCACCGGCTGGCCGCGTTTTTTGCAATCCTCGATCAGCGTGATGATGGCGCGGTATTTTTCCGCCGCCGTGCGATAGACCTCGTCGTCGTCGTCGATGCGGACCATCGGCATGTTGGTCGGAATTTCCAGCACTTCAAGGTTATAGATGTCCTGGAACTCGTCGGCTTCGGTCGACGCCGTTCCGGTCATGCCGGCGAGCTTCTCGTACATGCGGAAATAGTTCTGGAACGTGATCGAGGCCAGCGTCTGGTTTTCCGGCTGGATCGGCTGGCGTTCCTTGGCCTCGAGCGCCTGGTGCAGGCCTTCCGAATAGCGCCGGCCCGGCATCATGCGGCCCGTGAATTCGTCGATGATGACGACCTCGCCGTTGCGCACGATGTAGTCCTTGTCGCGCTGGAACAGTTTATGCGCGCGGAGTGCCTGATTGACGTGATGCACGACGGAAACGTTCTCGACGTCGTAGAGTGAATCGGTTTTGAGCAGGCCGGCCTGCCGCAGCCCCTGCTCCATCTTCTCCATTCCGACTTCGGTCAGCGTGACGGTGCGCTGCTTTTCGTCGAGCTCGAAATCGGCCTGGTCGAGCTTTGGGACATAGGCGTCGATCGTGTTGTAGAAATCCGAGCGGTCGTCGAGCGGACCGGAGATGATGAGCGGCGTGCGCGCCTCGTCGATCAGGATCGAGTCGACCTCGTCGACGATGGCGTAGGTGTGCCCGCGCTGCACCATGTCCTCGAGTCGGTACTTCATATTGTCGCGCAGATAGTCGAAGCCGAGCTCGTTGTTGGTGCCGTAGGTAACGTCGCAGTCGTAGGCCTTCTTGCGCTCCTCATCGTCGATACCGTGGACGATGACGCCGACGGAAAGCCCGAGAAACTTGTAGATTTGTCCCATCCATTCGGCGTCGCGCTTGGCGAGGTAATCGTTGACGGTGACGACATGGACGCCGCGGCCGGCGAGCGCGTTGAGATAGACCGGCAGCGTCGCCACCAGCGTCTTGCCTTCGCCGGTCTTCATTTCCGAGATGCGGCCTTCGTGCAGCACCATGCCGCCGATCATCTGGACGTCGAAATGGCGCTGGCCAAGCGTGCGCTTGCCGGCCTCGCGCACGGTGGCGAAGGCCGGAACCAGAATGTCATCGAGGGTTGAGCCTTCGGCGAGCTGCTTCTTGAATTCGTCGGTGCGGGTGCGCAACGCCTCGTCGGAGAGCTCTGCCAGCTCCTTTTCCAGTGCGTTGATCTCGTCGACGCGCGGCCGGAAGGCGCGGATACGCCGGTCGTTGGAGGAACCGAACAGCTTGCGGGCGACCGCGCCGATCATCGCATCATCCTTCCACGGTTCCGCCGCGCCATAACCTCGTTTGATCGAGCATGACCGGATCCAGGCGCGCCGGTTCGCCACCCGGCAGCACCCCGTAAACGCATCCAAGCAGCGGAAAATGCTGCGTTATTTTGGCTTATGCAAGGCGGCATGGAGGCCCAGATTCTGTCGAGAGATAGGAGGGGGTGGTTTTGTTGTCAATGCAAAGGCCATCTTCACGCGCTCGTTAGGCGAGGCTGCGATTCTGCCATTGCCAAGGACAGGCGATTCGGCGAGTGTCCGCGCCGAAATTCGGAGCCTTAAGACGAGGCCCGACCGACATAAAATGCCAAGCCCGGACCGATTTGCGCCTAAGTCCGAGCGCTTAAGATAATCGGCGATTTGCCACCTTTGCCAAAGGATTGCGTTTCATGGCCTCCACTCGCCTCACCGTCTCCTGTGCGCTCACCATAACGGCGCTGTTATGCGCAGCCGCAGCGCCGCTGCGGGCGGAGGATTCCAGTCCGGTGGTGGCCCGCGCCAACGGCGTCGATATTCACGAGAGCGATCTCGCCTTCGCCGAGGAGGAGATCGGCGGCAACATGCCGCAAATGGGGCCGGACCAGAAGCGCGACTACCTGATCACCTATCTCGCCGACGTCATCGTGATGTCGCAGGCGGCCGACCAGAAGAAGGTCGGCGATAATCCCGACGTCCAGCGCCGGCTCTCCTTTGACCGCAACCGGGTGCTGATGGAAGCGCTGCTGCAGCAGGCCGGCAAAGCCGCCATCACCGACGCGGCGATGCACCAGGTCTACGACGACGCCGTCAAGCAGATGCCGAGCGAGGAGGAAGTGCACGCCCGCCACATCCTGGTGCCGACCGAGGACGAAGCCAAGGCGATCGAAGTCGAGCTCAAGAAGGGCGCCGATTTTGCCGCGCTCGCCAAGGAGAAATCGAAAGATCCCGGCGCGGCCGACGGCGGCGATCTCGGCTATTTCACCAAGGACCAGATGGTGCCGGAATTCGCCGAGGCCGCGTTCAAGCTCGACAAGGGCCAGATTTCCGATCCCATTCACACCCAGTTCGGCTGGCACATCATCAAGGTCGAGGACAAGCGCACCAAGCCGACGCCGACTTTCGATCAGGTCAAAGTCCAGCTCGAGAATTACGTCGCGCACCGCGCCCAGGCCGAGCTGGTCGACAGCCTGCGCAAATCCGCCCAGATCGAGCGCCTCGACAAGCCGGCCCCCGCGCCGGATCCTTCGGCGCTCAACCCGGCGGCGCCGGCGAAGAAATAATGGGCTGAGTTTCGCGGGCTCGGAGCTTTTGACGATCCCGGTTCTGCAGTGCATCACTACGCTTCGCCATAGCGCGTCAAGGCGCGCGTAAACGCGCTTATGGTGCTGCACTGCGCCCGGGAAACATTGCAAAAGCCATGTCTACTGCCATCTCCCCCCTCGCTCCGAAAGCCGCCCCCGCCATGCCGCCGATCGCCGGCGTGCGGTTGGCGACGGCCGCGGCCGGCATCCGCTATCAAAATCGCACCGACGTAATGCTCGCGGTGTTCGATGAAGGCGCCAGCGTTGCCGGCGTGTTCACTCGCTCCAAATGTCCTTCGGCACCGGTCGAGTGGTGCCGCGCCCGGATCAAGGGCGGGCGCGCTCGCGCGCTCGTGGTCAATTCCGGCAATGCCAATGCGTTCACCGGCAAGAACGGTCGCGAGGCTTGTGCCTTCACCGCCAAGCTCGCGGCCGGCACCGTCGGCTGCAAGATGACTGAGGTGTTTCTCGCTTCGACCGGCGTCATCGGCGAGCCGCTGCCGGCGCAAGCTTTTGACGGCGTCATGGCGCGTCTGGTCGCAGACGCCACCGACGAAGGCTACGTCGACGCCGCCGGTGCCATCATGACCACCGACACGTTCCCAAAACTCGCCACCGCGAGCGCGCGGCTTGGCGGCGCCACGGTGACCATCAATGGCTTCGCCAAGGGCGCCGGCATGATCGCGCCCGACATGGCGACCATGCTGGCCTTCGTGTTCACCGACGCGCCGATCGCGGCGCCGGCCTTGCAGGCGCTGCTGCGCGAGGGCGTCGTCGACACGTTCAATGCCGTCACCATCGACGGCGATACCTCGACCTCGGATACCTTGCTGGCCTTCGCCACCGGTGCGGCGCGCGGCGCGCCGCGCATCGCCCGCGCCAACGATCCGCGCCTCGTGCCGTTCCGCAAGGCGTTCAACGCCGTGCTCGCCAACCTTGCCGAGCAAGTGGCACGCGACGGCGAAGGCGCCCGAAAGCTGGTCGAGATCGTGGTCGAAGGCGCGGTGTCGAAACATTCCGCGCGCCGCGTCGCGCTGTCGATCGCCAATTCGCCGCTGGTCAAGACCGCGATCGCCGGCGAAGACGCCAATTGGGGCCGCGTGGTCATGGCGGTCGGCAAGGCCGGCGAGCCGGCCGACCGCGACCGGTTGTCGATCTGGTTCGGCGGCATCCGCGTCGCCCACAAGGGCGCGCGCGATCCTGATTACGACGAGGCCGCGGTCTCCGCGGCAATGAAGAAGCCGGAGATCACGCTGAAAGTCGCGCTCGGTCTCGGCAAAGGCCGCGACCGCGTGCTGACCTGCGACCTCACCAAGGAATACGTGGCGATCAACGGCGATTACAGGTCCTAGCCGACGGGCGAACGAGTTAAATTGTCGCGCGGCGTGCCCGCAACCTTTATGCTGCGGCTTTGCGATTAGATCGGAGGGACCGCTATGAAACTTCCCCGCCGCAAGCTCTTGCATCTGGCAGCGGGTGCCGTCGCGCTGCCGGCGATATCGCGTATTGCATCGGCCATGGATTATCCGGCGCGGCCGGTGCGCTGGATCGTCGGCTTCCCGCCCGGAGGTCCAAACGACATAACCGCACGGATTATGGCCGAGTTTCTGTCGGAGCGATTGCACCAGCAATTCGCCGTCGAGAACCGGCCCGGAGCAGCGGGCAATGTCGCGACCGAGTCGGTCGCGAGGGCCCAGCCCGACGGCTATACGGTGATGGAGCTCGCCACGGTCAACGCCATCAATGCGTCGCTCTACCAAAATCTCAATTATGATTTCGTCCGCGACATTACGCTGGTTGCCGGCATCAGCCAGGGCCCGGCGGTCATGGAGGTGAATCCAAAAGTACCGGCCGCCACGGTTCCCGAATTCATCGCCTATGCAAAGGCCAATCCGGGCAAGATCAATTTGGGGTCAGCCGGCATTGGAACGCCGCAACACGTCATCGGAGAACTGTTCAAGATGTTGACCGGCACCGACATGGTGCACGTCCCCTATCATGGCTCGGCCCCGGAGTTGACCGATCTGATCGCCGGCCAGGT
>Ga0187890_10000926_pt1 | contig 21361 bp, 17 predicted proteins | sample June2016WEW_21_1_FD_133005 | JGI IMG/M metagenome (GOLD analysis project Ga0187890, IMG submission 133005) | Peatland microbial communities from SPRUCE experiment site at the Marcell Experimental Forest, Minnesota, USA - June2016WEW_21_10 | ecosystem: Environmental > Terrestrial > Soil >... | reverse complement strand
GCTGCCGCCGCCGCGCGCCGGGTACAGCTTCCCGCAAAAGCAGACGCTGACCTATTCAGTCGATTGGCGTGTTTTTCCAGCCGGAACGGCGGTGCTGCGCTTTGAGGCGGCGAGCGATCGTGAAAACATTGCCGCCAGCGCCGACACCAGCGGCGCCATCAACCTGCTCTTCCACGTCAGCGACCGATTTCAATCGAGCTTTGACCGGGCGAGCGGCTGCACAGACGACTTCAACAAGCAGACGGTTGAAGGCCACCGTCAGGTGATTTCGACGCTTCACCTGGATTACGTCCAGAAGCACTCCATTCTGAATGAGAAAAACGTCGTCAATGGACAAACCAAACACATTGAATCGCCCGTGTCCGGCTGCATGACCGACCTGCTGACGGGCATCTTCTACGCATCCTCGCAGCCGATTGCGATGGGGCACAACTTTGTGCTTCCAGTGGTTGACGCTTTGCACGTGGTGCCTGTGACCATGAAAATCGAAGGCCGCGAAGAGATCAAAACTCCGCTTGGCACTTTCAAAACCCTTCGCGTGCAGCCCACCGCCGATGCAGGTGTGGTGAAGAATCGCGGCAACATCTGGATCTGGTACACAGACGATGAGCGCCACTTGCCAGTACAGATGCGCGCCCGCCTTTTCTGGGGCACCATCACGTTTCGCCTGAGCGGCAACGAGAACAAATAGAGCGTGGCTGAGACCTCATCGGCGCAATGTGCTGAGGCATTCGCCGGTCGGTATTGGATCGGTTCGGCAAGATTTCGCAGGTCTCAAGGACTAGAATCCGTGATTAAATTGAAACCTGCGGCAGGTTGGATAGAACTCGGAAGAAAATGCTTTGACTGAACCCTCGACCAAATCCGAAATTGATGGCACTGCGGTGCAAGCGACCGCGCCGGAGCCTGTCGCCGATGCAGCCGGCGCATTGGTGCTGACCCCCCAGCCAACGGCGGAGGACAAGGCGGAAGAAAAGGCCGCGGCCAAGCTGGTTGCGCGGCAAAAAAAGCTGGACGAAAGCGCGGAACAATCGCCTTTTTCTGTGGTCGTGGGCCAGGTCTACGATGGCCCACTTGACCTGCTGCTGGACCTGATCCGCAAGCAGGACATCGACATTTACGACATCCCCATCGCCAAGATCACCGCCCAGTTTCTGGCCTATGTTAACCAACTGAAGGCTGGTGACATGGATGTGGCCGGGGAGTTTATTTACACTGCTTCTCTGCTCATTCACATCAAGAGCAAGATGCTGCTTCCGCGCACAGCCTCCGACCCGGAAGCGGCGGACGAAGATCCCCGGCGCGAGTTGGTGGAGCGGCTGCTGGAGCATGAGCGCTTCAAGAACGCCGCTCAGATGCTGCAACAGAAGCAGATGCTCGAAGCCGCCACCTGGACCAATCCGGGGGTACGCGAATTTAAGGACGACGAGACCGCCGAGCCGGAGATGGCCGCCGATACCGACGACCTGGTCCGCATCTTCCGCGACATTCTGGAGCGCGCCCGCAGCCGGCCGGTGATCAACGTTGATGAAGACTCGGTGACCGTCGGCCAGATGATTCAGTTCCTTGCCCGCCGCCTGACCATGGACGATAAGCCCGTCGCCTTGCGGCGGCTGTTGAGCCACACCCGCTCCGAGCGAGCGCTGATCGCCATGTTCCTCGCGCTGCTGGAATTGGTGCGGATGCAGGCCATTTTGCTTCGCCAGGACCGTCAATTCAGCGAGATCTTCATCAAAAAGCACACCGGCTTCGACGCCGTGATGAGCGACGGCGTGAACGCTCGTGACGACTGGCGATAGAGATTACGTTATAACTTATGTTATTATAGGGAATAGTAAGGGAGGCTCTGTATGGCCACTACCACAAAGATTATTGCGATCGGCAACTCAGCGGGCATCATTCTGCCCAAGGAGACTCTGGCACGGCTGAAAGTGGAGAAAGGCGATACGATCTGCCTATCTGAAACTCCGTTTGGAGCACACCTCACCCCATACGACGACCAATTCATACGCAAACTGGAGGCGACCGAGAGAGTCATGCGGAAGTATCGCGATGCATTACGAAAGCTAGCGGAGTAATGCCGGAACCTATTTGGATGGAGGCTGCCGACGCGGTAATTGCGCACGATTTGGAACTCGCCGCGCACGGCGGCTCTGTCGGTGTCCGAGACATGGGGCTGCTTGAGTCCGCTCTAGCAAGACCCAAAAATATGCTGGCCTACGCAGATAGTGTGCCTTCCTTAGCTGCCCTTGCATCCGCATATGCGTTTGGCATTTCATCAAATCACCCGTTTGTCGACGGGAATAAGCGCACAGCCCTGCTGGTCTCGTTTGCATTCCTCGATGTGAATGGTCTGGAAGTCACGGCCAGCCAGGAGGATGCGTTTCTGACGATTCTTGGCTTGGCCGCCGGTGAGATTCCCGAAAAGGAACTCGCCATGTGGTTCGAACGGAACACTAAGCCCGCAGATTCCTGATCCGACGCGATTTCCACCGCCGTCCCATTTCCGCCCTACCCAAGCTGCCCCTGTGCCGGTGTAGAATTGTTTCAGTCAGGTGAATTCTTCTCTGACCAAGCAAACAACTGCCAACAAATTGCGGTTGTTGGGGTTATATGGACGCCAATTTATCCGGCTCTTCTCTCTCCCGCCACAAGCGATCTCTTTTCTATTTGCCATTCAGCAAGCGACCTCCTTTCCATTTGGTATTGAATATCGTCGTCGAGTCTCGACCCAGGAGGCCCAGGCGTGTCCGGAATCTCTCCGGCCGCATTGGTGACTTCTGATGGCCGACCTGGCTACCACGGTGAATGCTATGCCTTCGGGCGTGTCCCTGCTGGACCGTAAACTGGCGAAGGCGCCTAGCCGCGCAGGCATTGCGGCGTTTTTGCTCGCCTTGGGCGGCGGTGTTTGCTATATCGCCTTTCATGTTGCCAGCGACCTTGACACCGTCACGATCACGAGTGTCTGGCCGTATCTGCTGCTGGCTCTTGCACTTCTGATTGCGCTTGGCTTTGAATTCGTCAACGGATTTCATGACACGGCCAACGCTGTCGCCACGGTCATTTACACACATTCACTTGAGCCCAACATTGCCGTAGTATGGTCGGGCATCTGCAACCTGGCTGGAGTGTTGCTCTCTTCCGGCACGGTGGCTTTTGCGGTGATTACGCTTTTGCCGGTCGAGTTGATTCTTCAGGTCAGTTCCGGCGCCGGCTTCGCCATGGTCTTCGCCCTGCTGATCGCTGCCATCCTCTGGAACCTGAGCACATGGTGGTTCGGGTTGCCGGCCTCGAGTTCGCACACGATGGTTGGCTCCATCATCGGCGTGGGCATCGCGAACCAACTGATGCACGCCCGAACCGGGACCTCTGGCGTGGATTGGGAGCAGGCCACCAAGGTTCTAAAGGCGCTGTTGATCTCTCCGTTGATTGGCTTTATCTGCGCCGGACTGCTGTTGTACCTGTCCAAGCAATTGGTTCGGTATCCTTCCCTTTACGAGGCGCCGAAGGACAATCAGCCGCCACCTTGGCCCATACGGGCACTCATGGTCGTCACCTGCACCGGCGTCAGTTTCTTCCACGGCTCAAATGACGGTCAGAAGGGCATGGGCCTGATCATGCTGATCCTGATCGGCACTGTGCCTACCGCATACGCTCTAAACCACGCCGTCACCAGCAACGACATCCAGCAGTTTATTGTTGCCTCAGAGCAGGCTGGCCAGATCCTCGACCGGCATGTGGATAAGAGCGGTATCCTGGGCGAGGATGCCCGTGCCGAAGTCACAGAATACATTCGCACCAAGCAGCTACAACCGGACACGATCCTGGCTCTGCGCGAACTGGTCGAGGACGTCAGCCACGAAGTTGCCCTTTACAAGGTCTTCAAGTCGGTTCCGGCGCAGGATCAGGCCAACGTCCGCAACGATATGTACGTGGCCAGCGAAGCGATCCGCCTGATGCAAAAGAGCAAGGTCCCGGCCTTCACATCCCAAGAGAACGCGGCCCTCACCAACTACAAGAGCAAAGTGGACAAGGCCACCCGTTTCATTCCCGACTGGGTCAAGGTTGCCGTTGCGCTGGCTCTCGGTTTGGGCACCATGGTCGGCTGGAAGCGCGTTGTGATTACGGTGGGCGAGAAGATCGGCAAGGAACACCTGACATACGCCCAGGGCGCCAGTGCCGGGCTCGTTGCCATGGCCACCATCTTCGCTGCCGACCGATTCGGCCTGCCGGTTTCTACGACCCACATTCTCAGCTCCGGGGTGGCGGGTACGATGAGCGCCAACGGCAGCGGCTTGCGCTGGTCGACGGTTCGAAATATAGCTGCTGGCTGGGTCTTCACGCTGCCAGCCGCCGCGCTGCTCTCTGGCACTCTCTACTGGCTCTTCCGCACGATCTCCTGAGTGGGGCAATTTCGAGTCGGTCAGAGGCGTCGGCGCAGCAACTAGCCGACTTATGAATGGTCGGAACCGCCCCTGTGGTGAATCTCCCGACGATTTAGAGCACTTGTGCATCTTCAGCGCTTGACGCCGGAGCTGTTGAGAAATATACCCATCCATGTGCAATGGATTGCACAGTAGCACTTGAGTAATCTCATAACCCCAACATTCAATTGGTATTCATTCGGCCAGGTAATTGCATTAAAGTAGAGCGTAATCATCCTGCCGGATTGCGGTAACCCACGGCAATGATACCTTGGTTCGGTAACTTCGCTGGTTCACGTTCCTTGCTAAACGTCGCGAAAGTGCCAGAACCGAGCTTCTGTGAGTCTCTTGTTTTTCTTCCTGTGAAATGATGCCTTGCTTGCAGTTCATTTTTGTAGCTTTGTAAGAAAGGAAACTGACAGTGAACGCGATGCAATCATCAAGCGAGCGCCGGGAAAGACAGCGTTATGGGATCAATGCCCCCGTGACGATCCTGGCTGGTAGCCGTGAGATTCCCGGCTTTACCCGGGACCTGAACAACTTTGGGGTTTATTTTTATTTGAATTTGGCTGACGGCGCCACAGTTGGTAACGACTTTGATTTCCTTCTCGAATTGCCGCCGGAGATTACGCTGTCAACCTGTTGCATGGTTCGATGCCGGGGCCGCGTGGTCCGCACAGATGATTCTTCCGCGCAGATGACAGGAATTGCCGCCCGGATTCTCGACTATTCAATCGACAAGGAAGCTCTCAGTGCCTAAGGCTGCTCGATAAATCCAGCCGTGTGCGCAACGTCGTACAGTTTGCGCATTCCCAGCACCCGGTAATCGGCCAACCAACTTTTTTGCACGTAAACGAGCCGGTTATTGCTATCAGGGTCGGTGGGCTGCAAGAAAAAGCCGGGGTCTACGAGATAGCGGATGGAGTTGTAGATGATTCCTTCCATGACTTCTCCGTCGAGAAACTGCAACCGTACCCAGATGCCATGGACAATAGGGGCGCGGGAATGAAAGCGAAGCTCCTGATGGTCGGAGTCGCCTTCAAAGCTATTGACATAAAAGACAGCTTTGATCTCTTTGGCTGGTATCTCCTCGATGCGATTCGAATCGAGGTGACGAACCCGGAAGCTTTCGGGTGAGCCATTGGGAGCGCGCCTCAGCAGTTCTTCTACAGTGTTGAAAGGCATGGAATCGAGGTATCCCCGGATTGTTCTCGATCCTAACCGGATTACGATCTTCTCCGAATTTGGCGAGCTACTGCTGTCAGGGAATGGATTCATGCAGGATGTCTCGGGCTGGGATTGAACTGCTTCTGCGGAGGAAAGAGATTGTACTGCTTGATTTTGTAGAGCAATGCCTTGTAGCTGATTTGCAGTTCGCTCGCGGCCGCCTTGCGGTTCCATCCAGTTCCCTCCAGCGTTTTTGCGATGGCGGCGGATTCCGCACCGCCCTTCAAGTTTCGGACAAGATTTTTCAGGCTTCCGCTGTCTTCAGCTTCCGCACCGCCGGTCGCCAATGATTCTCTAATTTGGCGAGGAGCCAACTCATCGATGATTGTCCGCTCATCGGCAAGGATAAGATAGCGCTTGACAGTATTTTCAAGTTCGCGCAGATTGCCGGGCCACGAATGGTTGGCGAGAGCCTGCATGAGCGCAGGAGACATTGGCAACGGGTCGCGCTCGTACTTAGCGGCCACCTTGCGCATGAAGTGATTGGCGAGGATCGGAATCTCTTCCGGGCGCTCCCGCAGCGGAGGCATCTTGAGGGTAAAGCCGTTCAGACGATAGTAGAGATCTTCGCGGAAGGTCTTGCGCGCAATGGCGTCTTTAATGTCGATGTTGGTTGCGGCAATTACGCGCACATCGACTTTGACACTGGAGCGGCTGCCCAGGCGCGAGAAGCTTCCGTCCTGGAGAACCTGAAGAAGCTTGGCCTGCAGAACGGCAGGCATCTCACCAATTTCATCGAGAAAGATCGTGCCGTTGTTACAGATTTCGAACTTGCCGGGCTTGGATTTGACCGCTCCGGTGAACGCGCCCGCCTCGTAACCAAAAAGTTCGCTCTCCAGCAGATCGGCAGGCATGGCCGCGCAGTTAACCTTCATAAAGCTGCGTTGGCTGCGGGCCGACATCTTGTGGATGAACAAGGTGGCAACTTCCTTGCCGGTGCCACTTTCGCCGAGAATAAGGACCGGAATGTCGGCTCGCGCCACAAGTCTGCACTGGGTTTCGATTTCCCTCATGCGCTTGCAGGAGATGACAAACGACGTGTTCTCGTCGAGCGGGATTTCCTTGATCCCATCATCAGGTTCTGTCCCCAAGTTCTCAGTCTTTTTGAGGCACTCTTCCACCACCTGATCGATATCGGCCTTTCGAAAGGGTTTGAGGATGACATCCGTAGCGCCCATGCGCGTAGCCGCCACGACATCCCTCAATTCAGCCGTACATGCGAGCAGAACGATCGGAAGCGTTGGATGCGAGGCGCGAAGCTCGGTGAGCAATCCAAGTGAGCTCTCTCCGTCGCCGTCTTCGTCAATGTGCCAATCCATCAGAAGGAGGTCAGCCGCGGGCAATTCTTTAAGAGCCAGAACCAATTCAGCAGCTTCGGTGAAAGTGCAGACGCTAAAGCGGTCGGCGAGAATGCGCTGAACGTAATTCAAGATTGCGGGGTCTGGATCGAGAACAGCGATGTGGGGATTGTGATTGCTCTTCGTCTTCATTGGCGCTCCAGCCGTAGTGCTCACATCCCGGTTCTTCGCGTTTCCGTCCGACTGCCCGGTGTAATGATCCCGAACCGAGCGTGACGGACAGGTCAGACGGGCTTGAGAGACTCACGCCGAGAATTGGCGCGGGTGCAGGTCAAACACCGCCGGCCCGGAGTTTTGGCGCACGAAGAGAGATAGGGATTCACTCTCGCATGGACACAAAGACTTGGCACTTATCCACCATAGTACCACCGGAAAGTGGTAAATGATTCGCCATTATGTGCAAACAATTACACATAGTCACCGGAAATCGGAGGTGAAATTCACAATTCGGCATTGAAGCTGGCATCGGAATGTCTCGACGGGCAGCAGGGGCATGATTCTCTTTTCCGCTATTACGATTTCACTGACATCATTTGGCTTAGTAGTTGCATACAAAATGAGAGAAATCAATCCTCTACACGGGTATGTGAGAACATGTTTCCGGCACAAGCCAATGGATCGGTCGAGCTTCGCGATCTGCCGCCGATGGAGATCATCTACGGGCAAACACCCCGGATGGCGATCGCTCGAGAGAAACTGGAGCGCGTGGCTGAGACAACTGTTCCGGTGCTCTTGCAGGGCGAGAGCGGGACGGGCAAGGAGATCTTCGCCAAGTTGCTGCATTCCTTTTCGAATCGATCGAAGAACGCCTTGGTGAAGGTGGCATGCCCTGCGATTCCGCACTCCCTGATCGAGTCGGAACTGTTCGGCTACGAAAAGGGAGCGTTCACGGGTGCGTACGCAACCAAACGTGGCCGCGTGGAACTGGCCCACATGGGGACGTTGTTCCTCGATGAAATTGGAGATTTGGACTTTTCTGTCCAGGCAAAGTTGCTGCAGATGCTGCAGGATGGCAGCTTCATGCGGGTTGGCGGGCAAGAGCCTCGAAAGATCAACACGCGGTTGGTGAGCGCGGCCAGCGCAAACTTGCGACAACAGGCGGAGGAGGGAAGTTTCCGGCTGGATTTCTATTTCCGCATCAACGCTGTCACAGTCGAACTGCTGCCACTGCGCCAGCGAGTCGCGGATCTGCCGATGCTGGTCGATTATTTTATCGATCGGCACTCGAATGCATTTCGCCGCAACCCGAAGCCGCTTTCGAGCGAAGTGATGCGCATGATGCAACGCTACAGTTGGCCTGGTAATATACGGCAACTGGAAAACGCGATTCGCAGCTACATTCTCATCGGCAGCGAGGAGGCCTTGGCCGCCGAACTCGTTCAGCCTGTGCCGGCGCGCCAGGCTACGCTGAGCAGCGAGATCGATCTGGCCAATCCTGTGTCACTGAAAGAGATCACCAGGGCCGCGACACAGGATCTGGAACGGCAGATCATTTTAAAGGTGCTTGAAGCAAATGGATGGAGTCGCCGAAAGACTGCCAAGTGGCTCAACATCAGCTACAGATCATTGCTCTATAAGCTGCAAGATTCGCAAGCCGATGGAAGTTCGGGGATGCTGCCCAAGGCGAGAAGGTCGGCTTCATCGCCGATCACGACCCATGCCGCAACAACTTTGAATGAGATTGAGGCGAGAGGTGCGTGGGGCGGGTCGAGTTAGGAAGTGCGTTACCCCTTCGTTTCCTTTTGTCGCAAATACTGAAAAGTCTGAGCCAGCGCATCCGGCGTGGCGACCAACTGACGCCACCCCAGCGCGTGCAGTTTTGCGTTGTCAAAACTATTCCCGCCCCAGGCCGCGGCGGCTTTATACCGAGTGATGATCGCGGGCAACTGCCCTTGGGAACTGCGATGATATGACTCCAATGAGCGAGCGAGCATCCGAGTTACAAAATAGGGCAGGCGAATCGAATGGATCCTTTTAACATGCCTCTTGTATAAGCGCAAATAACCAGATGCGGTTGGAAGATCGTCGTCGTGTACGTTATAGACCTGTCCGGCCGAGTCAGGATGACCGGCTGCTAACACGATCGCCTCAGCACAGTTGACCACATAGGACAGGGGGAGCAGGTTGCGTCCTCCCATGTGGAGAAACACGGGTCCAATTTGTAACCCTACGCGATTAGAAAAGGCTCCGCCTCCAGGACCGTAAATCACGCCGGGGCGCAAAACAACGAGCTCAAAACCATCCTTTATCTGATAATCCCGGAACAATTGCTCTTGCCTCAACTTGGAATGGGAGTAAGTGTCTCGCAGTTCAGGATGGTTTTCGAGCGGAGACCTTTCGTCGATGCGCGCGCCCCGCCCCAATGGCACTACACCATACACACCGAAAGAGCTGACAAGAACGATGCGAGTATTTTTTTTTGGACTGACTGCACGCGCTTCGAGAGCCTCAAGCAAGTTGCGGGAGACAACAACCGAATCGGCAAACAGCTCTGCCGGAGCACCCTTTAACCCCGCGGCGAGATGCACGATGAGCGAAACATCTGCTATTGCCACCGCACAGTCGGCTTTGGATCGAAGATTTCCATAGCATAACTCCAGCTGTGCGCCGACATACTGCTCTGACAATTCGATGAGGCGTTTTGTCTTACCGGGGTCGCGAAGAAAGCATCGAATATTGGTATAACCGTGAGCAAGCAATCGTTCGACAACGTGCACACCGAGGAAACCGCCCGCGCCTGTAACCAGGACTTTCACGCGCGTACCTCCGGATAAATCTGTTGGAAGATTCTTTCCATCATCGCTGATACCCGAAGGATTTCCTCGTACGGGATTGGCGGCGCAGCATTCCTTTCAATGCTGAGATAGAATTCGTCTACCAGGCGGTGCATACCTTCAAAATAATGGAAGCGCGAATGCCAAAAGCTATTTACATTATTCATTCCCTGCCCGAAATAATCTTTCGCAACCAGGAAGGGAGGAAACAAACGTCCCAAAGCAGATGGAAACGTCTGCTTTCGCTCTAGAACAACGGTGCGCGCCGCGAAATCGATGTATGCGGTGTTCTTCGTGCCATAAACGCGAAGGGTTTGAGAGACCGGCCGGGCATGCGCGCTAAATGTTGCATAGGCGCTTGTCTGAGTACCCCGAATTACCACACGCAATTCATCGAGAAGCTCACTGCGGCAGGTCTCTGCCGCGCCGGCTTCTCCACTCCAGGCGATCGCTTCGATCGACGGTTGGGGATCTATTAAGAACGGAGTTATCTTGTTCAAGACATGATCCAGCATATTTTGAAATAATTTCCCCGGTAGACGGTGCACCCAGTGCTCGGGGTCGCGCCTCAAGGCAAGTCCGAATTCACCTGCGAAGTCATAACCCGTGTAGCTTTCAACATGGACAGGAATTCCAAGTACGCCCGACTCGTAAAGTCGGTGTAACTCAAGAGCTGGAGTCTCGAATCTTGGCCAGTAATTCACTGCTAATTTTCTTCCGCCGGCAACTACCGCGGACACGATTGCTTCAGCATCGCAATGATGCAGTGCGACGGGTTTTTCGAGAAATATGTGGCATCCTGCTGCGACAGCTTGCCGGGTGAGCGAAAGGTGGGATTGTGGCGGGGTTGTGATATGCAAGACATCCGGCTTCATATCGGATAACATGCTCGCCACATCGCTGTAGCAATGTGGAATCGTATATCGAACGGCTAACTGCTCGGCGATGATCGGTTCCGTGTCGCAGACTGCGCATAGTTCAGCGGAGCGATTCCTTCTGATCTGCTCAACATGCGCATCAGCGATCTTGCCGCATCCAATGATCGCTATTTTCAGGCTCATGATCTTCCCTTTCTCGACGAAACATGGGACGCGGCTGTGAGTTTGGGAGTCGCCAGTCTGGCATGGTTTCAATCATCATAGTCATTTGTCTTATGAGCGCACAACGTTCGTTTGATCAGGGCACGCGCGCCCTTCAGATTGCGGCGATGCGAGCGATTCGAAGATCTCGAGCAACTCCGCAGAGACCGTTTCCCAGCTTCTGCTTCCATGCAAGGAGATAGCCTTGGCGTCCCATCTCTTATCGAGCACCGATGCAATAGCCTCAGCCAACGCAACCGCGTCGCGGGTCGGCACGAGTCGTCCGCATTCATCGTCCAGTATCTCCGGAATACCACCGACATTGGTGGCAACAACCGGCCGCCCGCTGGCGACTGCCTCAAGCACTACGTTGGGACAGCCCTCCATATAACTCGGCAGAGTAACAAGATCCGCCGCAGCCATCCAGATGGCGACATCGTCGAAGGGGCAACCGGGCAGTAAGTGAATGTAGCCCGAGGCGTTGCGAACCTGAATGGCGCGCTCGATGGCATGACCATCAGGTCCGTCCCCTACCAGGTAGACGTGCAGCTTCGGGCGCCGGGGCTGCAGGGCTGCTGCCGCTTCGACCAGTTCGCGAAGTCCTTTCTTCACGTCCAGGCGTCCGATGTAGATAACAGCTTCCGCTGATAAGTCGATCCCCACATTTCTTCGCGCCTCGACGCGGTCCTTCGGGCGGAAAACGGATAGGTCGCAACCGCTCAGGATGGCGCGAATCCTCGCTACGGGCGCACCCATGGCTACCATCCTATTGCGCAGATCGCCACTGATGGCGACCAGAAAATCGGCTTCGCGCAATAGAGTGCGCGTGTGCATTGCTGTGATTCGGTCGCGAATATTATGGACATCAGATCCAACTCCCATCACAACGACCGGAACCGAAAGTGCTTTGGCAATTTTGAGAGCTGCATATCCGTCCGGGTAAAGGACATAACTAAAGATAAGATCGGGAGAAAAGCGACGAACATGGGGCAGCAGTACACGGGCAGCCATCCATCCGTTGATGGGGCGCGAAACCAAGGGAATCACGGGGTAGTTATGATAGCCAACCTTCACATCCGGCAAACTGTAGGAAGCATCCAGCGCGACGTTACGGCGGCTTCGGAACTTAAAAAGAGAAGGGTAGCACGCACGAGGATAAAAGACTCGGACCTCGCATTTTTTGGAGAGAAAATGCAGCGTCTGATAGGCGGGTCGCCCAATTGTGGGTTTCGCCGAACTGGGAAAATGCGCGGTGACGACGGCAATCCTGAGCAAAGCTATTCTCCCGTTCCAGAAATCTGGCCTGCATATGTCAGCCTATCGTCTTCGCCAGGATCTTCGGCGATCCAGTGCAATAGTCCTGCGTAACGCTGTGCAAGAATCTTGCGTTCGTATTGCGCGATTTTAGCGAGATCTGCCCGATAAGAGGCGAGTCGCGAGTTGGCCTCGGTTGCAGTGTCAATGAATAGCTGGCGGATGGCTTCGGTGTCGCGACTGTCTACCCACCATCCCGCGCGCAGTTCTTCGAGCAAACGCCGCACCTCGCCTCCCGGATGTACCGTGGCAAGAATAGGTTTTCCAGCGCCGATGTAGTCGTAGAGCTTGGCCGCTACATTCAGCGGGTCATGGGTGATGAGCAGCGCATAGTCTGTTTTGTCGATTGCGGCCAGAGCCTCGCTTTGCGGCATGAAGCCCATGAGTTCAACCATGTCGCCCAGTTCGAGAAGCGCATCCCGAAAGCGAGGCTCCTCAATGTGACCGATGAAGCGAAACTTGAAGCGGGATTTCAGTTCGCTCGGAAGGCCCTGCAGGGCTTGAATCAGCCATGTAGGATCGGTTGAACCGTAGATCGTGCCAACATAGGTCACCAGAATTTTGTAGGCCGCGCCGTTCTCTCTGTTTCTCGCTGGAAAAACAGGCGCGCGTGGCCTCGTCGCGTCAAAGCCGTTGGGGATCATATGAAACTTGCTGTCTGGTTCCAGTGAATACCGGGCGCGAATTTCATGCCGTGCAGACTCGGTCACGGCGACAACAGCGGTTGCATTTTTCACGGCGCTTGCTTCAGTGCTGCGAGCAATTTTTTGAGCACGCTTGCTGTGGCTAAAACTAACAAGATCGATCGTGGTCGAGAGCCATTCATCGCGGAAATCGATCACGATGGGAAGATGCGGAAACTCCTTGCGAAGTCTCTCGACCAACAGCGCGCTGGAAAACGGCGGCACCGTGATGAGCACAAGATCGATGCCTCTCGCTTTTATGATTTTGCGCGCGGTGCGAGCGAGCATTGGAAGCCAAGTCACCTGCGGGTCGGGCAGCAGAATATCTTGCAGAATTCTTTTCAGGAAGCTCGATTTGCCGGCAGAGTTAATGCTTGCCGCGCTCTGTGAAGAGTTTCGTCCGGTGATAAATGCCTTGATCCGCTTTTTGATCGTGAAGGGAACGTCGAGTGTAACGGTGCGGTGAACTCGAACCTCGGCTGATATCTCATTGAGCAATGCGGCATCGGCGCCTACGGACGATGCGTTGCGTGTTGTCAGAACATCGAGCTGGATTCGTTCCCCGGGAAAGTAACGTGCAAGACTTGCGGCACGCAGCACGCCGACCCCCCCGGCAGGCGGAAATGAATAGGCGACCAGCAGAACGTTCAAGAGTTTCATCGGCCCACCGCCCCTTGGGAAACGGCGGCAGCGGAAATGGATTTGTTGCTATCAATGAGCGCCTCTACAGCCTGATACATCTGCCATGCCGTGACCCAGTGTAACTCGATGCCTCTCTTATCTGCCTCTTCTCGAATCCAGCCGAACAGATTCGCGAGGCCTTCGCTGAGAAGCGGCTCAAGGTTTCTGTCCGTCGCTCCGTGCGTATAGAGCTTCAAGAAAAGATCCTCGCCGATGGTGGGAGCCAGGTCGAACCACTGGTGCGCGCGCGAAGGCGTTGGCATGTCGTATCCGGCGATTTCCCCGTTTTCCAAGCGCGGCATTAGCCGTCCATTGAAGCGCAGTCCCACCGGCCCGCCGATCATCAGCAGGTCTCCGCGTACTCCTCCGCCCACAGCAGCTTCGATTCCGCGATCAAAGGACTTCGGCCGGTTACCAGGGTTGTTGGTGCACCAGTAAATCTGGTTGACCACGCGTCCCTGAGTCGCGGACGGAAGAGAGGGCATGGTGAAATCGGCGTAACATCCCAGGTCGCGCAACAGTGTGATCTCACCGCCGAGACCGCAACACCTGCCGTCCGGGCGCGAGTTATCGAGCGCCCAATTGCCGTGGATAAATCCGAAAACTGTGCGGCCATTGTGCTGGCGAAGCAGGCCATGGTCGCAAGTCAGACGGCTCAGATAATCAGTTACTTTTCGGATGAAGGAATCGCGCTGCTCGTTGTCGTGATGCAGATGCACCTCGACATCGCTAATGCCCTGACGCACCATCTCTGCGATGCCATCGAGCAGTTCCTTCTGGTACTCTTCCAAGGGGTAGAAAAAGCTGTATTGTGGGCACTGGCCGACGGAGTCTTTAGGAGCGTCGCCGGCAATTCGCGGCAACCTATCTCGCCACCGTGCCACTCGCGCTAGCGCGGTTTCAACGGATGCGCACATGCCCAGCGGTTCGAAGTGGTCGGCAATGGCAACCCAGGCGCGCCTCGGCTTGTCAGTCCGCAGGCTCTTTCGCAAGCGGTCCCTCAGATACGGTGCAAACCAGATCTCCGCGTGTCGAGGGAGCTTCATCGAGTGGATCTTTCCATGACCAGCATCGTCCAGCGTGTAGAGCCTTCGCCGTCTGTGACAAATGCGTCGGTGCAAATCGAGCCAGCTAAAAGTATCGAGTACGCTTATCTGGTCTGTCAAAGCGCTATCTTCGGAGATCGTGCAATGAGATGCGACAACATTGTTCACGGCCGCCAGTTGACCCATTAAGATACACTCAAAACCCCAAGACTCTGTCCAACTACAAGTTGGCTGCTCGCATAAGGATAGACTCAATCCGTCGGCGGTAGGCATCTGCCGACCGGTTGAGGAAGGCCCCCGCAAGACTCGATTTCCGGTTCAAATTAAAAAGCGGCATCCTGCGATAGGCGACCTTTGCAAGGTAGTGGGGTGGGGCGTCCATCAACACCATGTCTCTTCCACGCTTAAGCCATAGTGCTTCAGTAAATCCGGAGGCATGGCCGCAGCAGACTGTGGCTTGGCTGGCAATTTCCAGCTCAAGAGGCCAGCTAAGACCTTTCATATAAGTCGCTCGTCCAGAGGGCAAATCAAGGCCAAATGTCGGGTATTTATTGTCGGTAACTTCCCGGTTGGATTCGTCTGTGACGATGTTCATTCCGCAGATCAGAAAGTGGCAATCAAACTCTGACGCGATCCGCTGAAAGACGATCGAATAGGACCTTACGAGCTCCTCCTGCGACTTCTGACCGAATCCACCGATTGCGCCTCCTGGCTTCCGGTACCGCCAAAGGAAGTTGACGGTTGGCTTGCGCCAAATACTATCCGGGATACCATTGGCAAGAGCAACCTTCGTAAGGTTACGAATCCCATTATCACTAAGTCCGACCTGATAACTGTCCGGCGTTGGAATCAGGTTGTTCTCGCGCAAGTAAACCCACGGAAGATGGTTGCTGGTTCGATCAAACTTGGCGAGGATGGGTGCCGGCAGCTTGTTCAAGACATCGCAATTCAGCTCTCCGTCGCGAATCTGGAACTGATAGAAACGGTCGATATCCCTATGCTTCTCAATCTCAGTCCATAACTCAAAAGCGGTGGCGAAAGACAAGTCAAGAGCACGAAAGGAGTTCAGGCGCGTCTCTGTGGCAGCAAACAATCTTAGTTCCACTTCAGGGTGCAGAGCGGCGTAGTGTTTCAAGCAAACAGCCTGTTCGTAGAGATCACCGTATGCTCCGTGAAGAATGCTGCCAATGACAGTTCTGATTGGAAATCTCCCTCTTTCAACTCGGTCTCGAATCGATTGTATCGTCCACGGCGACCACGGTGCAGCTCTCGTCGAACTGTTGACGGTGTACACTTTGCTAAATAGGGATATCTGAATGCGACCGTCGACCAACCTGGATATACTGCGCTCATCGGCCGTTATGTTCGTATTCGTGTCTCATATTCTCTACACGATTGGCGGAAGCCAGGTTGCTGCGTATGACTTTGTTGTAGCTCTTGGCCGACTGGGTGTGATCGCCTTCTTTCTCCATACGAGCCTGGTGTTGATGCTGTCGTTGGACAGAACGGCTTCGGAGCCGGTTTTCGCGGCCCGTTTTTATGTGCGCCGAGTCTTCCGCATTTATCCGCTCTCGATACTGGCGGTGATTACAACATTCGTACTTCACTTGCCACCAGATACCTGGTCGCGGCTAAGTTATTACCCGATCGGTATGGCACAGCTTGCATCGAACCTCTTGTTAGTCCAAAACCTAATGCAGATCCCGCCTGTCTTGAGCCCCCTATGGAGCTTGCCCCTGGAAGTTCAAATGTACGCGGTACTGCCTCTTCTTTTCTTGTTGGTCCGGCCTGAGAATTGGCCCATGCGCTTGCTCGCATGCCTCGCAGTTGCCGTTGTTTCAGCGTGGATGATGTGGAGCTTTACAGGGAAACTGAATATCTTCGCTTTCGTCCCCTGCTTTCTTGCAGGGGTGATGGCCTATAAACGAGCCGACCGCAAGGCTACGCTGCCAGCCTGGATTTGGGTTGCGCTCATCCCCGCATTGACTCTTTCTGTTGCAGCACTGCCTTTCTACCAGCGGCATTTTCTCAAGCCGGCCTCTCTTCTTATGGAGTGGACCGTTGTATGGACACTTGGTTTCACATGGCCAATGTTTCGCGAGGTCGCATGGAAGCCTATGATTCGCGCGGGGGCGCTCGTCGCAAAATACTCTTACGGAATCTATCTCGCACACACATACGCGTTTTACATCTGCTTCGTGAAGTACAACGGTCCTTTAACAATCAGAGTGCTGTTGGCGATTGTGATTACGGCGGCATTAGCGGTAGGCGCGTACCATTTGGTTGAAAAACCTCTCATCACCGCGGGCAAACGAATTGCCGCGCTGGTCGGCAGGAAAGCGGAACTCACAGTGGCCGACGCAGTGGAAGCGGCGAACTCCTAATGCGTTGGGTACAGTTTGGCCCTGCTGTTTGGGGTATCCTGATGAGAGTCGCCGCCTCAATCCAGGCCAATCACAATGGCTTTTGCTTTAAGCGTTCTCTACTTTGCGACGTATTACCTCACGACCCCCGTCCTATTCGGGCCGCTTGCGGGTTTTCGTATTGAATTAATTCTTGCAATCTTGATTTTTTTCATATCCTTGCCCAAACTGCCGGGATCGATGATCCTGAAAACACCTCAATCTGTGGCACTGATCGGCTTGGCTTTTGCGGTTTTCATGTCGGTGCTGGTCGGGGCGCGTTGGGTTACGGGAGCGGTTCAGGCGATTCTTGGGTTCATTCCGAATGCCTTCGCGTATTTCCTTGTTTGTCTGCATTGCAACTCGAAGAAGAAGTTGCAGATCGTCGTCCTGATGTTGTTTTCTGTCTGTCTGTTTGTGATTGCGAACGGAAGCATCGCTTTTCTCCATGGAGTTCCCGACGATTCCAGTCATATGGATTCGGCTGAAGAGGCACCTATGCCCGCGGAGGCTACAACGATCCCCTATCTTCTCGCTATGAGAAGCGATGCAGGGAATCTGATTTACAGGCTGAGGGGACTGGGGCTTATCAACGACCCGAATGACTTTGGTCAGCTGGTTGTTTGCGTAATCCCGCTGGTTTTCATCTTCTGGAGGCCGAAGAAGTTTCCTCGGAACCTGGTGTTTGTCCTATTGCCTGTGGGCATATTGGTTTACGGAATGTTCCTAACGCACTCGCGAGGCGCCCTGCTAGCCTTGGTCGCGGTGGCGCTCATCGCGGCTCGGCGTCGCATTGGTACATTGCCTGCACTGCTGCTGGCGGGCGGTGTCTTTGCGGCTGCAATGGCCCTGCACTTCACAGGCGGGCGCGATATTTCCGCCAGCGCCGGTTCCGACCGCACTGAACTCTGGAGTACCGGGTTGCAACTATTAAAGTCTCATCCATTCTTCGGAGTGGGCCTCGGCAACATTGGGGACTATACCGAATCCCATCTTACGGCCCACAATTCTTTGATCGTCTGCAGCGCAGAGTTGGGAATTTTAGGATTGTATTTTTGGTGTCTGTTCCTTTTTCCGACACTGAGGAATGCTTTGGTAGTTTCATCACCAGAGAAGGTAAGTGAGGCTGTGCCAAGCGTGCCCGAGGACGATGCGACGCTCTTAACTCAAAGAGGAATTGCGATCGCCGACAAAGCAGAGGTCGCCCGCCTGGGACGATTGTTGGTGTTATCGCTGACAGGTTTTTTGGTTGCCGGCTGGTTTCTGTCCAGGGCCTTTGTCATGACGCTTTTCCTGTTGGGCGGTATGGTTGAGGTGATTTACGAAATGGCTTTGCGAGAAGGAATGGTCGCTCCGCGCTTGAGGCTGGCGCGCGTTCTTCCGTATTCCGGAGGACTGGCAGTCTCACTGGTGCTCATGATGTACATCATCCTTCGAACTCTGAACTTCATGCACTGACACCCCCGAACCGACACTGAATTGTTATTGGATTAGGCGCGAGCATGAGAATAGCCCACGTGGTCGACTGTATGGAGATAGGTGGGGCAGAGACCCTCGTTTCGCAGATGTGCCGTTTGCAGCGTCAAGAAGGTCACGAGTTGAGCGTCTATGCGGTGGGGACTCTGGGTCCACTCGGCGAGCGGATGCGGAGCGAGGGTTTCACCGTGCAAGCCAACCTGGCCCGACACCTTTCAGATGCCATGCGGGTTTTTTTTCGCATCTTTAAAGAACTGCGTCCCGATGTAGTTCATCTTCATAACCCAACGCCCACTGTTTACGCGGGCCTGGCAGCTAGAATGGCGAGCGTACCAAGCATTATTTCGACCCGCCATAGCCTGGTGGCGCGGCCACGCAGACTGGTAGTGGAGTTAAAGTTCGCCTGCGCGGCGACCTGCTGCGACTGGATCGCAGGCATCTGCGATGCGACCACAAACAACATGAAGGGCCTGCACAGCATACCTGCTCATAAGATTGTGCGCGTCTACAATGGCGCCGTTCCAATAGAGCGAATCGCGAAGAATCAGTGGCCGCAGAAGACCGGTTTTACGCTGGCCTATGTTGGAAGGCTTGCGCCTGTGAAGAATCACAAACTGCTGTTGAACGCCTTTCGCGCAGCGCATTCTTCCATGCCGGATTTGCGGCTCTGGATAGTGGGAGATGGCAGCGAACGAACGAAGCTGGAGAATCTGGCCCGAGAACTGGGAATATCTTCGCAGGTGACATTCTGGGGCGAACAACTCGACGTGGCGCCTTTTTACTCCGCAGCAGATGTATTCATCATGTCGTCAGAGTCAGAGGGGCTGCCCATGTCGCTGCTTGAGGCATTCTCGCTTGGACTGCCGGCAATCGTCACCGATGTAGGCGGGATGGCGGAGGTTGTACGGCTGGCGAAGGCTGGGATAACAGTTTCGGTGAACGATCCGTCCGAGATGGCCGCTGCGATTCTGCGGCTGGCGGCGAGCGATGCGGAAAGAGAATATTTCTCGGCGAATGCGTTAGAGACATTCCACGCGCGCTTCAATCTACAGACAATGGTTGATGCATATATGGACCTCTATCGTAATACCCCGCGAGCCAAGCATGCGGCGAGTGGGATACACTCTGCAATAGGTTAAAACCCATACGCGGCACCAATCGACCGCGTCCGTCGGTCTCGTTTCCTGATTGTCGTGACTGGAAACAGGAACTGGAAAACAGGTTGAGCGGATGGCGCAGTTGCCTCAGCGCTTTTGAGTTTATTTGGACACCTAGCTCCCATCGACTACAATTGCCGGTATCCCTACCGTGGAGGCTCGCCCTGTTCGTCGCGCTTCTGAACCGCATGAATTCGGTTGCCAGTCCGTCGGGCATCCGGCTTGCGGACCTGTCGATGCGGATGACCAACTATCTGGCTTTTGCATCTCAAAACGGCATGCGCCACCAGATCAAGATGCTGTTTAACGATCCGTTCTCGACGGTGACACACCACTGGAATTGGTTTGATCTGGCAATGCTCATCCCCTATTTCGCGGTGATGATCGTTCTTGCGCTTTACGGCATTCATCGTTACACGATGTGCTACCTCTATTTCAAATACCGGAAGAACTACCGGCCTGATCCGCCGAACCACTTCGAGGATCTGCCGCGGGTCGCCATTCAATTGCCCATCTTCAACGAACAGTTTGTGATCGACCGGTTGATCGAGGCCGTGTGCGCGATGGACTATCCGCGCGAGAAGCTTGAGATCCAGGTGCTTGATGACTCGACCGACGAGACCCAAGCAGTAGCCGCCGGAATAGTCGCGCGCTATGCCGCGCTGGGTCACCCGATCGAGTACATTCACCGGACCAATCGGCATGGCTACAAGGCCGGAGCGCTCGACGCCGGACTCAAGGTGACCAAGGCCGAGTTCGTAGCCATCTTCGACGCCGACTTTGTGCCACCGCAGGATTGGCTGATGAAAGTAATCCACCACTTCGCCGAGCCGGGGATCGGCATGGTGCAGACTCGCTGGACTCACATGAATCGCAATTACAGCATGTTGACCCAGATTGAGGCCATTCTGCTCGACGGCCACTTTATCATCGAGCACGGCGCACGAGTCCGCACAGGAGATTACTTCAACTTTAATGGCACAGCCGGCATGTGGCGCATCAAGGCGATTGAAGAGGGTGGCGGCTGGCAGCACGATACACTTACCGAAGATACCGACTTGAGTTATCGGTCGCAGATGGCGGGCTGGAAGTTTAAATATCTGCCAGAGGTCGAATGCCCATCTGAGTTGCCCATCGAGATGACGGCCTTCAAGACGCAGCAAGCGCGTTGGGCCAAGGGGCTGATCCAGACCAGCATCAAGGTGTTGCCCATGATGTTCAAGTCAGATGTGCCGCGGCGCATCAAGGTTGAGGCAGTCTATCATCTGACAGCGAACTTGAGTTATCCGCTTATGGTGATTATGACGGCGTTTTTGATGCCGGCCATGATCGTGCGCTTCTACCAGGGGTGGTTCCAGATGCTGCTCTTCGACGTGCCGCTCTTCACCGCTTCGACTGCCTCTATCGGCGTGTTTTATCTGATGGCTGAGCGGGAATTATTTCCCAAGACATGGTGGAAGACCTTTCTCTATCTCCCTGTGCTGATGGCGCTGGGTATCGGCCTTACAGTCACGAATACCAAGGCCGTGCTGGAGGCCTTGGTCGGCATCAAGAGTCCCTTTGTGCGCACACCCAAATACCGTGTAGCGAAGAAGGGCGAAAAATCGCAGGCAGCCAAATATCGCAAGCGGCTCGTTCTGGCGCCATGGATCGAGATCTTTATCGGGTGCTACTTCTTCGTGGCCATTCTCTACACTTTCCCGAACCATAATTACTTCACTGCGCCATTCCTGATTCTCT
>Ga0187890_10000925_pt1 | contig 21362 bp, 20 predicted proteins | sample June2016WEW_21_1_FD_133005 | JGI IMG/M metagenome (GOLD analysis project Ga0187890, IMG submission 133005) | Peatland microbial communities from SPRUCE experiment site at the Marcell Experimental Forest, Minnesota, USA - June2016WEW_21_10 | ecosystem: Environmental > Terrestrial > Soil >... | reverse complement strand
TGCCGAGGTCGCTGAGTTCGGCGCCGAACGGCGCACGATTGTCCGGGGACAAGAGTTGCATGAGATCCGGCGGCAGCATCTTGCCGGCAACATCGAGCGCTTTCTGTCTGGTCGTGGCCATGTTGTTACTCTCCCCGATTTTTTGGATCAGATGACGAGGTCGTTGCGGCTATATCCTTGCACTGCCGCGCGTGCCGCCTCGTCCCACCGATAGTGCTCGCCGCTTTGCAGATGCGGCCGATAGTTGTAGGGCGTCTCTTCCGGAAAGCGCTGATGCCGTGCCGCGATGGCATAGCCGATCATCTCGGAGCGCTTGCGGATACGCTCGGCATCGTAGGGCACCGGCTTGTTGTCATGGGCATAGAAACCGGTGGCGCCCAGCACCGAGCGGCGGCGATGGAAACCGACATTGACTGTGACCCGCCAATCGGGGCTGGTATTCGCGAAAGAGCCGTGCACCACCTGCCGGTTGCTGATCGCGACATCGCCCGCCTTGGCAATCAGCGGCACCGCGTGCGGCAGGCGGTCGCTGCCTGCCGCTGCGAGCAGCGATTTTAGATCGACCCTACCGGTCGCATGCGTACCGGGCAGATACCAGACGCCGTTGGCCGCAGTCGAACCATAAAGTTGCGCCATGAAATTGAAGCCGTGGGTGGCGAGATCCCAGTCGTCGGCCTGCCAGTGCGTGGTGCCGTCCTGGTGCCAGGAAAAACTCGCGCCCTCGCCCGGCTTCTTGATGATCACCGCCTCGGTGAAAGGTACAAAGTCGCTGCCATAGATCGTCTCGGCGATCTGCAGCAGCTGCGGATGGCCGGACAGGCGCAAGGCCGCCTCGGAATATTGCAGCGGTCCGAGAATGATGAATGGCACCTGTTCGGGCAAGTCGGGTGCCGGCGCCGGCTCGAACATCTTTACCACATGGCGGCCATTGGCGAGACCCGTACCGCCGAGCGGATCGCCGAGGGGCTTGGCCCACATCGCCACCGGAGAATCTCCCGCGGCGCCCAACGCCGGTCGGCCCTTGCTGTCGAGCGGCGAATCGGGCGTACTCGGCAACCGCTCGACCATCTCATGGAATTCGGCGCGCAGCTCCGAGAGCTCCACCGCGCCCAGCACGTTCTCGAAGACATAGAAACCGACGCGGTTATAGGCCGCGAGAATATCGGGATGCAGCCAGCCTTCGTCCGTGAAACGGATCGGACCGCGATTACCGAGCGTCATCGCTCGCGCTTCGCCCTCGCGGAAATAGCCCTGCATCGCCTGTTCTTGGGGCCCGAAATTGCTGACTATGGCCATGGCCGAGTCACCCTGTGCATGCAAAGCCTGACATATGCTACGAGGCAATGAGACCGCGACCTTGATTCCACGGGACTCTATTTGGGCCATCGGGTGCGTAGGCGTGCAGGTCAGTCCTCTTGGGTCAAGATGTGGTGGGAAAACCGTGTTCTGATTGACAAACACCCCGTCGAGACATCGGATCGGGCGGAGGAAGGACTGCGATGACCGAGAAGATGACGATGAACGACATGATCATGCTGAGCGTGGACGATCATGCGATCGAGCCACCCGGTCTGTTCGTCGGCCGGATGCCGGCCAGATACAAGGACGAGACACCGCGCGTCGCAAAGTACGCTAATGGCGATGAGCGCTGGGTCGTCGAAGGCAAGGCCTGGGGCGGCGTCGGGCCGGCGGCGGTCGCCGGACGCAAGCGCGAAGAGCTCGGCGACGAGCCGACCCGCTACGGCGATGTCCGCAAGGGCACTTGGGACGTCGATGCCCGCATCGACGACATGAATGCCAACGGCACGCTGATGTCGCTCAATTTCGCGAGCTTGCTGGGCTTTGCCGGCGAGAAGCTTGTCAAGGGCAAGGACAAGGAGCTGATGCTGGCGATCGTCCGCGCCTACAATGATTGGCATATCGAGGACTGGGCCGGCCGCTATCCGGCGCGGCTCATCCCCAACGGCATCCTGCCGCTTTGGGATGTCGATCTCGCGGTGGCCGAGCTTCGACGCATCCGCGATGCCGGCTGCCGCGTCGTCAGTTTCCCCGAAAATCCGACCGGCTTCGGCCAGCCCTCGATTCATTGGGGACATTGGGACCGGCTGTTCGCCGAGATCGTCGGCCGCGACATGGCGGTGGCGGTGCATATCGGCACGTCGGGCGGGCTGTTGCCGACGCCGTCGATGGAATCGCCCGCCGATGTCGGGGTGACGTTGCTGAACATCAAGATCGCCGAGGCCATGACGGACCTGTTGTTCTCGCCCCTGCTGCTCAAATTTCCCAAGCTCCGCATCCTGATGTCGGAAGGCTGCATGGGCTGGGTGCCGTTCCTGCGTGAGCGCGCCAATGCCGAATATCGCAATCACCGCTACTGGACGCACGCCGATCTTGGCGATTTGCTGCCGAGCGATCTGCTCGCCCGCCACTTCCTCTTCTGCTTCCATGAGGATAATTTCGGCCTCGCGGTGCGGCACGAAGTCGGGATCGATCAGATCTCGTGGGAATGCGACTATCCCCATGCCGATTCGACTTGGCCGAGTTCGCCGGAACAGCTCTGGGCCAGCGTCAAAGACTACCCGCGCGAAGAGATCGACAAGATCACCCACCTCAACGCCATGCGGTTTCTGCACATCGATCCGTTCGAGCATATCGACCGCAAGGATGCGACCGTCGGCGCGCTGCGGGCCAAGGCGACCCATGTCAATACGGAGCTAATGTCGGCCGGCGGCCTCAAGCCCGTCAAATCCGGCTCGGTGCTGAGCACCGCCGATGTCTACAAGATGTTTCAACAGGGCGACGCCAGGCTGGGCGAGCCGATCGGCTATCTTTGATCGGCGGGCAGGATGGAAGATCGCATCAATTCGGGGCTGCTGTTCGTGATGATCGACCGTGCCGCCGATCCCGCGCGTGTCGGCTGGGATGAGCGGCTGCGGGCCCTGCCGGGCGTCGCAAGGATCAGCTGGTGGAAAAATGTTCAGTTGAACCGCGCCGATTGGCTGGGCAAGCTGCGCACCCTTAAGGATTTCGAGATGCTCGGCATCTGCGAGATCGACGGCGCCGTCGATCCGTCGATCGTGCCCGAGGGCGTCCGTACCATCCTGTTCCGCCGCTATCCACGCCCGTCGCAGGGCGTGCTGCGCCTGCCGACGCTCGGCCTGTCGGTGGTGATGATCTCGACGCGGAACCCGACGGACGAGGTTGCCGTTCAAAGCCTGCGCGACTGGGGCGACTTCGTCCATTTTCCCGGCATCGTCGATGCCAACATTCCGGGCTACGGTCTGGTCACCGCGTATGAGAACAGCACGCGGGATGCGCCGCGATTCCTGCATCTTTATGAATTCCCCGACCCGGATGCCGAAGGCGTCTTTCAGCGGACGCGGCCCTGTGTGGCACAGCGCTTCGGCGGCGGCCCCGGCAATCCCGGCTTCGACCGCTGGGAGCTGCATCCCGAGATTTGCATCGATTACGTGAATTCCTTCACCCGTCTCGACGCTGCCGGAGCATGAAGAATGACGAATCCGGTGATCATCACCCTGGCCATCAACGGCGAGACCAGCAAGAAGCGCAATCCGCACGTTCCGCACACTCCCGAGGAGATCGCTGCGGACGCGGTTGCCTGCTTCGGAGCCGGCGTCGCGGTCCTGCACAATCACATGGGCGACATCAACTTGACCGGCCACGCGGCTGCGCAGCGCTATGCGCTCGCGTGGGCGCCGATTCGCGAAGCGGTGCCCGATGCCATCCTGTGTCCGACGACCCAGCAGGCACCGGATCTCGACGAGCGGCTGAATTTCCTGGGACCGGCGAAGAAGGCGGGGGCACGCCTGGCATCGATCGATCCCGGCGTCGAGAATTTCGCCACGAGCGGCGAAAACGGCCTGCCGGGCGCGTGGCGTGGCTGCACCGATTTTTCGATCGACCTGGTGGAGCGAGCCTTCGGCATCATTTCCGGACTGGGACTGGGCCTTTCGCTCGGCATTTACGAACCGGGCTTTCTGCGCCTAGTGCTCGCCTTCAAGCGGGCCGGCGTGCTGCCGCGCGGCACCATCGCCAACCTTTACTTCGGCGGTGACCATAATTTCCTCGACGGGGTAAAAGGCGGCTACACCTTCGGTCTGCCGCCGACGCGCAAGGCGCTCGATGCCTATGTCGAGATGATCGGCGACTCCGGCATCACCTGGGGCGTCGCCGTCCCCGGCGGCGATCTTTACGAGACCGGGCTTGCGCGCTACGCGGTCGAGCGCGGCGGGCATTTACGTATCGGATTGGAAGATCATGCCGCCGATCGGCGGCCGACGAATCTGCAGCTGGTCGAGGAAGTCGTCGGCGTCTGTCACGCAGCGGGCAAACGCCCGGCCAGCCGCGCCGAGGCTGCGAGAATTCTCGATCTGCCCTAGAGTCTTTTTACAAGGAGACTTCCATGAGCAAAGTGCGTATCCATACGGCCAAGAATGTCGAGTGGGTTACGCTCCGCAGCCTCTATCCGGCCGACCTCGCTGCGGAGCGCTCCGACGCCGAGCTGGACTCGACGATGGCCTATCATGAACAGGGCACCGCCGGGTCGCTGCATCTCACCGAATATAACTATCTGCCGCACGCCAAGTTCGACCTGCATGCCCATGATCAGGCCGAGATCATCTATGTTCTCGAGGGCACGCTGCTCTTCGGGACACGCGAGCTGGGGCGCGGCTCTTCGGTCTTCATCGCGGATCACACGCTCTATGAGTTCGCTGCGGGTCCCAAGGGGCTGCGCATGCTGGTCTTCATGTCGGATGGACGAGTGAAGTATTTCGGCAAGGAAGATTTCCTGCGGATGCAGGCGGCGAAGCCGCAGCCCGTCGCCTGACCTCGAGCAGAATTACTCGGCCGAAGCCGCCGTACTCGCCTTCTCGAAGCGCCCGAGGCCGTAATCGCCCGCGATCGTGGTGCGTCGCATATGCCGCCTTTGGCCGGCCGGCATGCCGTTAGCACAGTGCAGCATGCGCCAATTGTCCCAGAGCACCATGTCGGTCAGCTCGTAGGAATGAAAATAAGCGCGCGACTTGTCGGTGCAATAGCTGATGACTTCGCGCAGCAATGCGTCGCTCTCCTTGTCGTCCATGCCTTCGATGTTCTCGGCGAACCACGGCGAGACATTGAGCACTTTCCGACCGGTGCCCTCCTGCACATAGACCATCGGGTGGATCGATCGCGACCTGACCGAATTGTGCTTCTCGGCCATCATCAGCTTGGTCCGCAGCTTCAGGCACTTTTGCGGCACCCAGCCATATTTCGCCTTCGAAGCATCGACGACATAGCGATAGATGACGCTGAGATTCTCGATGCGTTCGGCGAGATCGCGCGGCAGCCGGCTATAGGCCTCGATCTGATCGATGAAGCCGGTCTGGCCGTCATTCTTGGGCAGGGTAACCGGCCGGAGGATGCCGCCGTGATTGATCTCATCGACATAGACGAGATCGCTATGCCAGGGCAGGAAAGCCGCCCGCAGCTCGCCGTCGATCTCGTAGACATCGCTTTCCTCGGATTCGTAGTCGATCGTGCCGTCCTGGCGGACGTCGATGCCATCGGCGATGTCGATGATCAGCTTGTGCTCGCGCGGCCTATCCACGCCGCGCAGGAGCGGATGCTCTTCAGGCTCGCCGAAGACGGATGAGAGCTCAAGATGGGTATTGATGCCCTCCATATTCTTGAAAATGATCAGGCCGCGGTCGATCCACAAATCGTAGAGCGCCTTGCGCGTCGCCGGATCGCTCAGGCTCTCGGGCGCCAGATCCCTGACGATCGCACCGAACTCGGGCCGGCCGGGAAGTTGTTCAACTTTGAAATGCATCGTGCTCTCCTCGGTGTTTTCAGTTCTCATGCGCCTCGCGCGTCGGCATCTTAGTCTTGCCGGCGCGCAGATCCGCCGCCTGGCTGCGGATGTATTGCCGGAGCGAGGCGATATCACTTTCCGACAGATCGTTGAAACTCGGCATGCCCTCCGCGACCCGCGTGCCGTCGTGCACCACCGCGTGGAAGATGTCCGCCGCCGACGGAATGTCTGAGGTGCGCAGGTCCGGCGCGGTTCCTGCGCTTACCGCTTCGGGACCGTGGCAGATCCCGCAGTTGAAGCCGAAAGCAGCCGCACCTTTCGCCGCCAGCGCCGCATCAGGCTTGTAGTCGGGATCCTGCGCGGCTTGAATCACGGGCGGCGGCGCAGGCGGCAATTCCGCCTTGCCGTCGAGGGCGAAGGTCAGCACTCGCCGCTTCTGGGTCCGATACTCGAACATCAAGCCGCCGAGACTTGGGGGATCGATCCCCGCCGAGCCCGCCATGCCGACGACGACCGATACATATTGCTTGCCGCCGACCCTATAGCCGATCGGCGCCGCAAGCACTGCATCCTGCGCTGGAAAGTGCCACAACTCTTTGCCGTGGTGTGCCTCGTAGGCGCTAAACCGCCCGTTGATCTGACCTTGGAACACCAGGTCGCCGGCGGTGGCCAACACGCCGCCGTTCCAGCCGCCGAAGGTGGGTACCTTCCAGACCAATTTCTGGCCCACCGGATTCCAGGCGATCAGGGCACTCGTCTCGTTGAGTGGGTTGGGCTTCGGTGCGCCGATATTGGCGCCGACGACGCGCAGATTCTCGCCGGCGTCGATGCCGCGCGCATCGAAAGTAAGTCCCTGTGAGAGCCTGGGAATGTAGACGAGGCCAGTCTGCGGACTGAAAGCCATCGGCATCCAGCTATGCGCGCCACGCGGCGACGGCCACATCTCGAAAGCCCTGCCGTTCGGGTAACGGATCCCGGATACCTCGATCGGGCGCCCGGTCCTCATGTCGATGCCTTTGGCCCAGGTCAGCTTTGCAGCGATCTGACCCACCGAAAGCAGCTTCCCGTCGGTGCGGTCGAAGACATAAAAGTAGCCGTTCTTCGGCGCTTCCATCGCCACCTGGCGCAGCTTGCCGCCGATCTTCAGATCCGCCAGCTCGATATCCATGGTGGCGTCGTAATCCCAGGAATCGCCGGCATTGAACTGATAGTGCCAGCGATATTCCCCGGTATCCGCGTCGAGCGCGACGATCGAGCACAGAAATAGATTGTCGCCGCCGGGTGAGCGGATTTCTCTATTCCAGGGATAGCCGTTGCCGACGCCGAAAAGGATCTGATTGTTCGCGGCGTCATAGGCGAAGGCGTTCCATGGTTCACCGCCTCCCCCCCATTTCCACCATTGCCCGGTCCACGTCTTCGCCGCGATTGCCATGGCCTTGTTTTCGAAGCCTTTGGCCGGGTCACCAGGCACCGTGTAGAAGCGCCACAACAGGCTGCCCGTCTCCGCATCGTAGGCCGTGGTATAGCCGCGTGCGAACGAGAAGTCGCCGCCGCCCTCCCCGACGATGATCTTGCCGCCGAAAGCGCGCGGGGCAGCACCGATGAATTGGCCGCCGCCCTTTGTCGAGTCCTGTACGCTCCAGACCACCTTGCCGCTCTTGCCGTCGAGCGCGATCAGCCGCCCGTCCGGCGTGCCGACATAGATCTTGCCGTTCCACGAGCACAACCCGTGTCCACCCCAGGAAAAGCGCAAGCCCAAGCCCGCCTGTTCGCCTGCATGCGGGTCGTAGCGCCAGAGCTCCTTGCCGCTCGCCGCATCGACCGCGTGGATGATGCTGAGCCCCTGAGCGTAATAGAGCACACCGCCGACCTCGACCGGCTCGGTGGCCGCGTTGCCGGGCGGCAGATCGATGTACCAGGCAAGGCCGAGACGGCCGACATTGCGGCTGTCGATCTGGGCCAGTGGGCTATAATGCTGCTCGCCGTAGGTGCGCCCGAAGCCCGGCCAATCGGTGCCGCTTGCCGCATCGACATATTGCGCCTCAGGGCCGGTAGCCGCGCCGCAAATGGCGCACAGTCCGAATAAGGCACCCATCACCGTCAGTGCGAGCGAAAAATGCACGTGCAGCCCCTCACGCAACGCGGCGAGAGTTACAGTTCGCGGCCTTCCCGGTCTTGACCCCATGAGACTGAGCCGAGACGACCGCGAATTCGAGCATCTCGCGCCCCGGTACGATGTCTCGAGAGATCAATACCTATCGGCGTCGAGAGACTAAAAGGAAGCCATCGACAGTGACGTACCATCAGAGACTGATTTGGCCCGGGAGGGACAGACGATGAGCATGACACTTGAGAAAACTCGAGACCGGTTGTTTTCCAGTCGGATCAGCGAAGAAGAGGCGCGGATCCGCCGCGATCTCGCCGCCTGCTATCGCCTCGTCGCGCTGTATGGCTGGGAGGACATGCTGGCCACCCATATATCGGCGCGGCTCCCGCAGGAACACGGCGAGGAGTGCTTTTTGATCAATCCGCTCGGTCTCTTGTTCGACGAGATCACGGCTTCGAGCCTGATCAAGGTCAGTATGGACGGCGAGGTCCTTCAGGAGACGCCTTACCAGGTCAACCGCGCAGGCTATGTCATTCACAGCGCCGTGCTGGCCGCGCGGCCCGACGTCAACTGCGCCATCCATCTGCACAGCCTCGACGGCGTCGCCGTCTCGGCGACGGAGGCGGGTCTGCTGCCGCTCAACCAGACGGCTATGACGGTCGCCGGCCACATCGCTTTCCACGAATTCGAAGGCGTCGCCGACAACGAGGAGGAACGCGAGCGTCTGGGCGCCGATCTCGGCAACAAGCCGCTGATGCTACTGCGCAACCACGGCACGCTGTCGGTCGCGCCGACGATCCCTTCGGCCTTCGTGCTCATGTATCTTCTGGAATGGAGTTGCACCGTCCAGGTCCGCACCCTCGGCATGGGCCGTCCGCTGCATGCGGCGGACCCCGGGGCCATCGCCGCCACCGGACAGTTGCTGGACAATCCGGATCTCAAGAAATACGCCGACGCGCTCGCCTGGCCCGCACTGCTCCGCAGGCTCGACCGCCGCAATCCGGGCTACGACGCCTGAACCGCTCGACACGCAGTGACTTGTAGTGAGTATGGCGACCGAAGCAAAGGCCGTCTTCAACGCAGTTCCGATGACGCGGGCGTCCGACGCCCCTGCTAATTTCGGCGCATTTTCGCAGGTCTGCGATGCTGACATCATCGGCGCACGCCGCGCCGAAGAGCGCGTGTTCGCGGAGATCGAGCGGCTTGGCCTGCGCCGCCACGCCTGGGAACTGGACACCAAGGGCTGGACGGTGATCGAGCCTGCTTTAGTCGGCCCGCAGGAGTTCGCTCGCAGGCTGCGCGACAAAGTCATCGAGGTGAACGAGCGCGTCCACGGCATCACCGCCGATCTCGACCAGGGGCTGAGCGACCCCACTCGACTCATGTCGTTCGGCGAAGGCGTATCCGTCGAAGGGATTCTCTATGAGGATCCGATGTTCGAGAAGGCCATCGTCAACGAGGCGGCGCTCGCTTTGATCACCTACCTGCTCGGTGAAAGCTGCCTGATCAGCTCAGTCGGCGGGATCATCAAGAACCAGGGCACCCAGCATATGGAGATGCATGTTGATGCGGTGGGAATGCCCTCGCCGCTGCCAGCCGTGCCGGTGGTCGCCAACGCGACTTGGGTGCTGACCGACTATAGCCGCGAGAAAGGCGCAACCTGCTTCGTCGATGGCAGCCATCATCGGTGCCGCCCACCGACGCCGGCCGAGGCGGTCGATCTGTCGCTATTCAAGCCGGTCGAGGCGCCGGCCGGATCGATCATCGTCTGGGGCGCCAATACCTGGCATGGCGCCGTGCCGCGCACGGCTCCCGGCCTGCGGGTCGGATTACTCTGCTTCTATAGCCGCTGGTACATGTACAAGGGCGAGGCCGACCCCAGCCAGCGCATTACCCCTGAGATGCTCGCGCGCAATGGAGCTCGCTTCCGCCGGCTGAGCGGCGTCGATGGGCTGAGCCTTCATCCCGACGGCAGCGATACTCCCACCCGGGGCCGGGTCGCCGCGAGCCGCTTTGCTTAAGGATCGCCAATCCTCAAGGGCAACCGCTCGGCGCGCTCTTTGAAAATTGCGCCAGCGTTTCTACGCCGAGTGTTGCGGCGGGGCGATGCTCGCTCCAGTCCATCGTCACCACGCGAGCCAGGATGCGCCATTCGCCACTGCGTTCCTCGAAGCGGTCGATGTAGCGCCCCCCGACCAGGGTCACCATGGCCGGGCCGCCGCCGGGCTCCGGCAGATGCTCATGGTAGGCGTAGAAATAACTTTCGGCATGGGCTCGCCTGTCGGCCGGAAAGGTAATGGCCGTATTTGTAATGAAATGCATCGTCACGCGAAAACGCTTCAGCACTTCGATGGCGAACTCGGTGAACTGAAGCGCGTTGCCGCTGAAATTTCCGTGGTCGTCCGTCGCGTCCGGCCAATAGGCCGAGCGCATCAGCTCGAGATCGGAGCTGTCGGCGCCGCGGGCGAAGCGCAGGATCGCATCCGAGATGGCATCCTTTGCGAGTAACCGCGCCAAGGGTCCGGCATGATCCGGTTGGCTAGTCATCTCAGGCGTTCGGATCGAACGCATCGGGAACCGCTTCGTGCGATGTGCCAGGGGGCCAACGCCGCTCGCTTCCCGCGCGCTCGTCCCGGAAACGGCGCTCAGCCAAATCGATGGCATGCGAATGCGTAAAGATGAAGAAAGCGCCGGCTTCCACACCCTCCACGGCCACGCGGCCGGCCTCTTCGGGGCGGATGCCCTGCTCCTCCATATAGGCTTTCGCTGCAGGGTCGTGCGCGATCGGGCCGCCGAACTCCGGCGGCCGATGCGCGCCGGTATTCCACATCGAGCTCGCGACGATGCCGGGACACAGCACGCTCACCCCAAGCTTGCCGCTGTATTCCGTGCGCACCGCATCTGAATAGCCGACGACGCCATGTTTCGTCGCCGTGTAGGCAGCGATGTAGGGCGTTCCACCATGCACGCCGGCCTCCGATGCGGTGTTGCAGATCCAGCCTTTCGTACCTGCTTCGAGCATGCGCCTTCCGAACACGCGCGTACCATGGATCACGCCCATCAGATTGACCTGAATGAGCCAATCGATGTCCGCATCCGAAATGTCGAACGCGAGCGCTACCCGAGCCACACCGGCATTGTTGAACAACAGGTCGATACCGCCAGCTTGCGCCCAGCCGAGATCGGCGAATTTTTCGAGGTCGGTGCGATGACGCACATCGACGCGGGCGGAAATTGCCTTGGCGCCGCGGGCGCGGACCTCGGCGGCCGTCCGTTCGGCCGCGTCGAGATCGAGATCGGCGATGGCGACGAAAGCCGCGCCCTTGTCGGCAAGCGCCAGCGCGATGCCCCGCCCGATGCCGGTGGCACCACCGGTGACGGCCGCCCGAGTTCCTTCAATCTTCATGGCCCATTCCTATCGCCGGAAAGTCCGACTTGTCGCAGATCTTGTGATGGAAAGCGCCGCGCGGGGGACCGATGAGCACGCCGTCGAGTGCGCTGACCAACCATCGCGTCTGGGGTGCATCAAGGTGTGCCAGATAGGCCGCCTCATCCGCATAGACGTCGACGGCGGTGAAGCGGCTGGAATCCTGGCGATCGACGAGGATGGCGAAGGAGATGATGCCGGGTTCCTTGGCGGATTCCGCCATGGCTTTGTCCATTGCCGCGAGGAAATCCTCGCGCCGGTCGGGCTTCACATCGATTGTGAAAATGGCGACATAGGGCGACGGCGGCAGGTCGCGACGCGCAGTGGAAGTCACAGCGCAATACTCGTGCCGCCGCTTGCTTGTTGACGCACCGGCCGGCCCTTCTCCTGCCGCTGAGCGAAGCGGGCCGCCGCACCTTCGAAATGTCGCCTCGGATTATCGACGAGGATCGTATCGAGTTGCGCTTCGGTAAGCCCTGCGCGCCGCAAGGCGGGGATCACCACATTCGAGATGAAGGTATAGCTGCCCTCCCAGATCGGCGGATCCGCGTGGGGGATCATGTCCGTCCAGCAGAAGCAGTCGTGGGAGATAGTGATCTTGTCGAGATAGCCTTTGGCGATGAGCTTCATGATCGTTGCGATACGATCCTCCGTGCTGAGCAGGACTTCCGCGCCGAACCTGTCCATCCCGAGCATCGAGCCCTGATCCGCGACGCGAATCAGATAGTCGAGGTCGGTGGTGTCGCCGCAATGGCCGACGATCACGTCGCGCAGATCTACGCCCTCCTCGGCCAGCACGCGTTGCGCGACGAGACCCGATTGCGTACGCGACGCCGTATGCACCGTGATCGGGATGCCGGTTTGCCGATGGGCGGCCCCGATCGCTCGCAGCACGCGCTCGACATCGCGGGTGAGGCCCGGCTCGTCGATCGCGCATTTGAGCTCGTTGGCCTTCACATCGGTATGCAGGATGCCTTGGGTAAGATCGCCGACAAACAGATCGACCATCTGCTCCGGAAGATCGCGCAACCCCGGCACATCGTGCTTGCGCAGCGGCATGGGTACGACATCGAAGGTATAGCAGCCGGTCGCTACGATGATATTGAGATCGGTGCGCTCGGCCACTTTCAGCATGCGCGGGATATTGCGCCCGAGCCCTAAGACCGTGAGGTCGATAATGGTGTCGATGCCCTTGGCTTTGAGCTCGTTCATCCGCCTCACCGCGTCCTCAATTTGCTCGTGTTCCACGAAATCGCCGCGGTAGTTCTGGGTGAATTCCGTGTGCATCGTCCACAGATGCTCATGCACGAGCACGCGCCCGAGCCTGGACGAATCCACGGGTCCTCTCAGCGTGTTCACCCGCGTCATTGCGATTCCCCTCCCGTTGTCGGCAAATATGGTGAGTTCCACCCCATCCTAGCGCACGCGGGCGGGCGTGCCTTGACCCAGCGGGTCACGCAGCAGTTCTTGCCGATAAAAAAAACCGATCGTGCGTTGCAGGCCGCGCCGCGGTGGCGACAGCTACTGCTTCAAGGTATCGTGATCGCGAAGCGGCAAGGCGGCGGCCGAACGCCGCAGGATAGGAGGAACATCATGACGGTTGCATCAACCTTGCGATCCGATGCGCGCGCGGAAAACACCAAGCGTCCCGCGCCTTCGGGAGATTCCCGACTCGAGCGCGCGCGCACCGCCTTCGGCGACGCCGTCATCCTGACCGAGCCCTTCCCCGGGCGCCCACCGCTGTGGATCGAGCCGCGCGACCGGCGCCTGGCGCAGGACATCGAGGCCGCCACGGGCTGGATGGTGGAGCATCGCGCTGCCATTGAAAATGCGCTATTGAGCTTCGGCGCTGTTCTCTGGCGCGGCTTCCCGGTTACTGGACCGGATGATTTCGCCGCGCTGATGACCGGCTTTGCGCCTTTCTCGAAAGGTTATGTGGCCGGCACGAGCGAGCGCAAGGCGATCAAGGGCAACGTGATGGAATCCACCCGCACGCCGCCCGAGGTCTATATCTTGCTGCATCAGGAAATGGCGTATCTGCCCTTCAACCCCCGGCTCGTCGCCTTCTATTGCAAGCAGCCCGCCGACGAAGGTGGGCGGACCGTCATCGCCGACATGCGCGGGCTGCTCGAAGCGTTGCCGCCCGCCATGCAGGAGCGCTTGGTGGATCGGAGTGTCATCTACGGTCGCAACATGCGCAACGCGAAGCTGGAAAGCGATTGGCGTGCCGACCCGGTCTATCGGCATCACACTTGGCAGCAATGGTTCGGCACGGACGATACCGCCGCCGTTTCCGCGCAGCTCGAGGAACGCGGCGTCAATTATGAATGGGACCACGACCGGAACCTGCGCTTCTGGACACATCGTCCGGGCGTTACCAACCATCCCGAGACGGGCCAGCTTCTGTTCTTCAACCAGATCTACGCGCAGACGCCGCATCGGCTGTGTGTCGGCGAGGAGTATCCCGCCCTGATGGACGCGGCCTATGGCGACACGGTTCCGCGTCCTTATTTCGTCTCCCTCGGCGACGGCAAGCAGCTCACCGAGGAAGAATTCTTCGTGATCCATAACGAGCTGGAACGGCGGCGCGTCGATTTCGACTGGCAGGCGGGCGACGTGCTGCTGCTCGAGAACAAGTTGACGGGTCATGGTCGCACCGCTTTCCGGGGAGCGCGCGATATCCAGGTGATGCTTTTCGAGTAGTGACCCGTGTGCCTCTCGAGCCTAACTCTTCCTGGCCGGCGTCACCTCTTTCCAGTCGATCGGCGCGCCGTCGATCTCGACGCCGGTGGTCTCGAGGAAGCGGCTGACCATCATATACATGCCGGTCACCAGCGTGAGATCGACGAGCTGGGTGTCGTTGAGATGGGCGCGCACGGCGGCGAGCGTCGCGTCGCTCGCACGGACGTTCTTCACCAGGTCCTCGGCATAGGCGAGCACTGCCGCCCCCGCCTCGCCCAGCACGGTAGCCGCCGCGCCGCCTTTGCGCACTGCATCGATCTCCGCCTCGCTCAGCCCAACGTAGCGGGCAAGGGCCTCATGTTGGAACACTTCATAGGCCGCATTGGACAGATGACCCACCCGCAGGATGGCGATCTCACGCAGCTTCGGCGGCAGCGGCGAGCCACCGCCCATGAAGCCCATCGAGAGGGCGGCAAATCCTTTGAACACAGGCTCGGAGGCCGCGGCGAGCATGCGCGTGACATTGGACGGGTTGTCGAGCACGACGCGGCGCACGGCTTCGGGCAGCGTCGCGGGATCGGGATAAGGTATGCGCGGCATTATTGTGAATCTCCTATAGGCAACGCCTTGACGGCGGTGTTTCTGCGCGTCACCGGCGAAATTGACACACTAACAAATTCTTCTTAATGTCAGGAAGACCATGACAAAACGCCTTGAAGGCAGAGTCGCGATCGTCAATGGCGGTGGTAGTTCGGGGCCCGGTTGGGGTAATGGGAAATGCACTGCGGTGCAGTTCGCCCGAGAAGGCGCCAAGGTGGTGGTGGTCGATATCAACCGCGGCGCCGCCGAAGAAACCGCGGCGCTGATCGCCGGCGAAGGCGGCAAAGCGTTGGTCATTCAGGCTGACGTCACCTCCGAATCCGACATGCAGGACGCAGTCGCCCGCACTCTGTCTGAATATGGCCGGCTCGACATTCTGGCGCAGATCGTCGGCATCTCCTCCCGCCTTCCTTTTTTCGAGGAAACCGAAGCGGACTGGGACCGAGTGATGGCGGTCAACGTCAAGGCTGCATTCTTGTCCGCCCGTGCCGCGCTCAAGCCGATGATCGAACAGAGATGGGGCCGCATCATCACGCTCTCTTCCATCGCAAGCCTGCGCTCGCTCGGCAAGAACATACCGATGGTCTATGGGGTATCCAAGGCAGCGGTCGCCATGCTGACCAAGCTGATGGCAGTCGAGTTCGCCGATAAGGGCATCACCTGCAACTGCATCGCGATCGGCATGATCGACAGCCCGATGGTGCGCGGTATGGTCGGCGAGTATGCCGCTGCAGTCAGCGTCATGCGCGACAAGGGCTCACCCACGGGCAAGCAGGGCACTGGCTGGGACACCGCCCATCTCGCGGCTTTCCTGGCCAGCCAGGAAGCAAACTATATCAATGGTCTCGAGGTGGCTCTGGATGGCGGCTTCACCGCCAAGGCACCCGATATTTATCCCACCGATCCCGCCGCGCGCGGCCACTGATCGGCGTCCGGTCTTATGTAATAAGGAGAGACTCGATGAGCTACAGTCTGTCGCCGCTGCCGGGCCAGCCCGACTTCGGCGTGGTCGTCACCGGCTTCAAACCGGAGATGATCGACGACCCGAAGATCCGCAAGGCGCTTTACGATCTGTGGATCGACAAGGGCGTAGTCGTATTCAAGGAGCTCGCAGGCCTCGAGACCCACCTCAAACTGTCGGAAGTGTTCGGCGAGAATCAGGAACATCCGCTGCTGCGCGAGCTCGATTTGCCACGCGAGAAGAAGGTGAGCATCACCATCGACGAGGTCGGCGGCGGCGTCTATGAGGTCCATGGCGAGGAGCTTGCGGGCTGGCTGGCCTGGCACAAGGACTCGATCTACACCGACCAGCTCAATCATGGGGGCATCCTTTGGTCGCTCACCGTGCCCGAGCGCGGTGGCCAGACCGGTTTCATCGACCAGATCGCAGCCTATGACGCGCTCCCCGACGATCTCAAGTCACGCGTCGAAGGGCTGAACGTCATCTATGCCTACAGCCGCGACAGCTGGGAATCGAAGTTCGGCGAAAAGCCCGACCGTCGGATCCGCCTCAGCGACTTCCAGGCGAAGACAATGAGCCACACGACCCGGTCGCGGGTGATCCACCCGATGGTCTATGTCCAGGAACAGACCGGGCGCAAGGTGATCAACGTCTCGCCCTGGTTCGCCGACGGCATCGAGGGGATGGAGAATGAAAAGGGTGATGCCCTCCTGCGCGAGGTCATCGCGCACATCACCCGACCCGAGCGCGCCTATTTCCACAAATGGGTGCCGGGCGAGATGGTGCTTTGGGACAACTGGAGGCTCTTGCATTGCGCTACCGGCACGCCGGTCGGCATGCGTCGCGAGATGCGTCGCACGACCATCCATGGCGACTACAAGCTCGGCCGCAAGGAAAAGCTCCAGGGCGTCGCCTAGGGCCGCACTGCCCTGCGCAGGAATAACCAGGCGATTGCACCACATTCGGTGCTTGACGCGCGTTGGGCGCGAGGCGCCCTATACAGCTGAAAACAAAACTGCTGCAGCAAGACGAGCTAGACAAAGAGTGCCCTGACCTGCGGTCGGGCGCAGGACTATCCGATACTCTTTGTCATCGACTCATCCAGTCCCCTCGCGTTTACTCCCGGTAACGGTAGCATTTTTTTCAGCCACCACGTCGCTGGGAGCGCTGGAGGGTGCGCGCGCCATGGGCCTTCGGCGCATCACGCGCGGAACAGAGGCTCGGCGAAGCCCGCGACACCCGGATCGAATCTGTAGACCCGCCCATCGGCATCCGTAAGCGCGGATCCCAGCTCCAGGCGACAGCTGGTCAGGAACATGGTGCGAAAGCCGGGGCCGCCGAAGCTGACCTTGGTCGGATTGCATACCGGCAGCTTGATCTCGACATCCAGCATGCCATCGGGCAGGTAGCGGCGCAGCTTGCCGGCGCCGACCAGCGCCACCCAATAGCCGCCTTCGGCATCGAGCGTCGCGCCATCGGGAAAACCCGGCTCGTCCGCGCGCAGCTCGAACAGCTGTTTAGGGTTTGTAATCGCGCCGGTTTTCACGTCGAGATCGAAGCGCAGACTTCCGCGCGATACGGAATCGGCAAAATAGAGGTAACGCCCGTCCTGGCTGATGGCGAGACCGTTGGCACAGCCGATATTGTCGAGTACCGGCACTAGTTCATTGCCCTCCAGCCGAAAGAACTTGGCCTTGCCGCGCCGCGGGTTGGCGGCGGTCAGCGACAGGTCGATCGAGCCGACCCATAACCGTCCGCTCGGATCGCAGGCGGGCTCGTGCAGCGCCGCGCCTTCGAGAGGATTCTTGACGCGCAGTTTCAGCGAGCCGCTCGCGAAATCGAAATCGTAGAGGCCCGAGGCGAGCACCACCAGAGCGCCGCCGCCCTCTTTCAGCACATAACCACCGATGCGCTCCGGCATTGGCCAGCGCTTGACGACGCCGCTCTTCGGGTCCCAACGCAAGAGCTCCGGCTCCTCCTCCACACAAGTGAAATAGAGCACGGACTCGGCCACCGACCAGACCGTCGTCTCGCCAATATGAAGTTGCACTCCGGCGATCGTCTCCATTTTCGGTGAAATCTGTCGCATGCGCGGATCCTCCCTAATTTTGGTGTGCCGACTCGCCTCAACCGACGACGACGGGCAGTCTATTCCAGCCCCATTGGAAGCTCGAAGGCAGCCGCACCGCCTGCTCCATGTCGAAGCTATAGGCCGGCACGCGGCGCAGGAACTCCTGCACCAGGATGCGCAACTCCAGGCGCGCCAGATGCACACCGATGCAGAAATGTTGGCCGTAACCGAAAGCCAGCTGGCGCTTGATTTTGCGGTCCCAGATGAAGCGGTCAGGCTCTTCGAACTCACTCTCGTCGCGCCCCGCCGAGCCGAACAGCACCATGACGCGCTGGCCGATCTTGATGTCATGACCGGCGACGGTGACGTCTTTGTGCGCCGTGCGCAGGAACCATTGCGCCGGGGCGCAGAAGCGGATCATTTCCTCGACCGCTCTCGGTACGTTGGCATCCAGATCTTTGCGCACCTCGGCGAGTTGGGTCGGCGCGCGCGCGAGCTCCATCAGCCCGTGTGCGGCGATCTTGGGTGCGGTCTCGGTGCCGCCGATGAAGACGCATACCAGCTGCATCGCGACTTCGGCGTCGGTCAAGGGCCGCCCGTAATGTTGAAGATTGATCAGCCCGTCGATCAACGACACCGATCCGTCCGCACCGGCAGCGCGCCGTTTGGCGACGTAAGGCAGCATGAGCTCAACCGATTTGCCGATGGTGGCGCCGGCATCATTGCCGCCTACTTCCGGGTCGGTGAGGCTTAGCTGGTTGACCAGATCGAGCACTTCCCGAGCCCGCGTTTCCGGCATGTCGTAAAGATGGCAGATGACGCTCGCGGCGACGATGCCACCATAATCCTGGGTCAGGTCGAAACGCCCCTTGGGCAGCAAATTATCCAGCTGTCGATTGGCGAGGCCGCGCACCAAGTCGCCGAGCGAGGCTGCAGTCCGCGGCCGGAGCGGCCCGATATGAGCTTGGCGCAGCACCTCGTAATGCGGCGAGCCGAGCAGGGCTCCGACGGGCAGCACCGGCTCCAGCGCCAGCTCCTTCACGCGCCCGTGATTGTGGCGCAGCAGATCGGAAGGCCCCGGCAAGGTGGACTCCGAGGCGATGAAGCTGTTCTCGCCGACCGCGAGCACATCGACGATGTCCTGGAACCGCGAGAACACCCACAGATCGTATTTTTCCAGAAAGAGGACCGGGGAATTCGCCCGCAAGTACCGATAAAACGGCTGCGGATTCGCCATCACGTCCTTCGAATAAGGGTCGTATCGGCTGTAATCTGGGGTCGTACGCTGCATTGTCCCGCCTCAAATCAGCCAAGAACGGTTGAGCTCGGCGACATCCGGGCAGCCCATGAGCACCATCGTCCGCAACAGATCGGCGCGCAACAGGCCGATCACGTCCTTCACGCCCTGCCCGCCGCCGGAGGCGAGTCCATAGACATAGGGACGGCCGATGAACACGCCGTCTGCGCCCAGGCACAGCGCTTTGATGATATCGCTGCCACGGCGAATGCCGCCATCCAGCAGCACCTCGCCGCGCGTGCCCAGCCGCTCGCGGATCGCCGGCAGCGCATCGAGCGAAGCCAGCGCGTGGTCGAGCTGGCGGCCGCCGTGGTTCGACACCACCACCCCCTCGGCGCCGATGTCGATCGCGCGAGCGGCATCGTCCGCATCGAGCAGGCCCTTGACGTAGAGCCGTCCCTTCCATAAATCGCGCACCCAACGCACATCGTCCCAGTTGAGATCGACCATCATCATGCGCGCCTGCACCCGCGCCGCGCGCTGCAAATCGCTTTCGCCGGCCTTGGCCGCCTCCATTTCGGCGTAGAGAATCGGCACCGTGCGCTTCTTGCTGAGCGCACCCCAGGTCCAGGACGGGTGACGCATGAAGTCCCACGCCGTGCCGAGCGACATGGTCGGCGGGACCGTCGAGCCGGTGCGCGTCTCGCTTTCGCGATGGCCGCGCACCGGCACATCCACGGTCAAGAACAGCGCCGTATAGCCGGCGGACTGGGCGCGCTGGATGAGCTTGCCCACCGTATCGGGGTCGCCGAAGCAGTAGAGCTGGAACCAGTGCTTTTCTTTCGTTGCCGCGGCGACTTCCTCCGGGCTGTAGGAGCAGGCGCCGCTCAGCGTATAGCGTATGCCGGCAGCCTCCGCGGCCTGCGCACAGGCGATGTCCCCGCTCCAATGCGACAGTGCCGTCATGCCGGTGGGTGCCAACGCGAACGGCATCGACAAATCGGTGCCGGCGATGCGCTTGGCGAGCTTGGGCGCCGTGACGCCGGTCAGACAGCGCTGCCGGAGGCGGTACTCGTCGAATGCGGCCTCGTTGCGGTTTTTCGTGCAGCAGCCTTCGGCGCCGTCATCGACGTAGGCCCAGATCATCTCCGGCAGGGCGCGCCGCGCCGCTTCACGCCAGTCCGCAATGCTCGCAGGCTTGAGATCCTGACGCAGCCGGTACTGAAACGCACTTGCCATCGAGCGAAACTGCATTCGCTGAAACCTTCTCTCGAGTTTCTGGCCTATTTGCCGCCGGGGCCTATTCGCCGCCGGGCACAATGTGAATGGGGCCGGGCCCGCGCATGGGAAAGGTCGCGAAACTCGGCGCGGGCGCAGTCAGCTCATATTCCGGGAAATGCGCGAGGAAAGCATTCGTCGCCTCCAGCGCCTCGATGCGCGCCAGCGTGACGCCGAGGCAGCTGTGCAGACCATAGCCGAAGCCGAGATTGGCCTTGCGTTCGCGATGAATGTTGAAACGTTCCGGATCTTCATAGCGCTCGGGATCGCGGTTGGCGCCGCCGAGGAGCATGACCACCTCGACACCATTCTCGAGCTTCTGGCCGGCGATGACGACATCGTCGCCGTGCACGCCGCGCGGCAGCGTATGCACGACCGGCTCCCAGCGCATGATCTCGTCCAGCGCCTGGGCCGTCAGGCTGGGGTCGGCGATGATCCGGCGGCGCACTTCCGGGTGGCGGCCGAGAGCGACCACGATATGAGCAAGCCAGTTGGCCGTGGTCTCATTGCCGGCAAACAAGAGCTGCCTCGTGTTGACCATCATCGCTTCGTCCGACAAGGTGCGGCCGACTTCGGAATGCACGATCTGGCTGATCAGATCCTCGCCGCGATGGCCGCGGCGATACTCGATCTGCTCGTAGAGATAGGCGCCGAGCTTTTTCTTGGCGCGCTCGCCGGCGAGCCAGGCGGGGTCGTTGTCGTAATCGATCGGGAAGCCGCCGGAGGCGGAATTGGCCATCAAGTCGCTCCACTCGACGACCGTCTGCATCATGTCGTCGGGGATGCCCATCATGTAGGCGATGACATAAGCCGGCAGGGGGCGGCAGAAACCGGGGACGAGATCCGGGTTCTCGCCGGCGCGGAATCGCGACTCGACCGTCTCCAACATATCCTCGGCGTAAGTGCGTATGACGCCGGTCAGCGCCGCCAGCACGTCGCGGCGGAAAGCGGTCATCCAAACGCCGCGCAATGCATTGTGGCGGGCGATCTCGTCGATGGAGATGAAAGCCTCGGCACCGAAGAAATTGCGCATCGCCCCTTCCTGGCCGGCCTGACCGGGGCGGTTGAGGATCTCGCGGCACACCTTGTCGCGCGCCGTCATCCAATGGCCGCGCTTGTTCCAGACCAGCGGGCCGAGCTCGCGGATCTCGCGCAACACGGGGTAAGGCTCGTTGCACATCTGC
>Ga0187890_10000924_pt1 | contig 21370 bp, 17 predicted proteins | sample June2016WEW_21_1_FD_133005 | JGI IMG/M metagenome (GOLD analysis project Ga0187890, IMG submission 133005) | Peatland microbial communities from SPRUCE experiment site at the Marcell Experimental Forest, Minnesota, USA - June2016WEW_21_10 | ecosystem: Environmental > Terrestrial > Soil >... | reverse complement strand
CGGTGCGTCAGGAAGGACGGCTCTTGCGGAACGCCAACAGGCGCCCCCGCTTGGCCACCAACGACACGTCGGCCGCCTCGACCTGCATGTCCTCACTGAGTGCGGGGCCACGGACCTCGGCATGGGGACCGCTGCTGATTTCGGCGGCATCGAGGGCCCCCAGGACCTCGGCCGCGTCGGCGGTGGCGCTGTAGACCGACCCTTCCGGTTCGTCGTCGGGGGACTCGTCGTCCTCGGCGGCACTCAGATCGGTGAGGGGGAAGACCGGAAGCGGGTCCATCGTCGTGAGCACGAGGGCGTCCCCCACCGCCAGCGGCTTGGCGAAGAAATAGCCCTGGCCGACGTCGGCTCCCAGCTCCCGCAGGATCTTCACCTGCTGGGCGGTCTCCACGCTCTCGGCCACGGTGCAGATGCCCAGCGAGTGGCTCACGTGCACGATGGTCTCCACCATGGCCCGGCTCACACCCCCGGTGTCGGCCAGCCCCTGGATGAGCGACCCGTCGATCTTCATGGTGTTGATGGAGAACTGCTGGAGATTGTCGATGGTCGACCAGTCCGACCCGATGTCGTCCACCGTCAGTTGGATCCCCAAGCGGGACATGGCATGGAGCTCCGCGGCGGCACCGTCGTCGGTCACGCTGGTCTCGGTGATCTCGATGGTGAGGCGGTCGGGGTTGAGCCCCGAAGACTCGATGGCCGCCGCCGCGGCGGTGGCCGCCTCGCGCTGGCGGAGCTGGAAGACCGAGCAGTTGACCGCCAATTGGAGGTCGGCCTGCCAACTGGCGGCGGCCGCGCACGCCTCGGACAGGACCCAGGCGTTGAGCTCGACCATGTGGCCGTTGGCCTCGGCCCAGGGGATGAGGACGCTCGGGGGGATGGGGCCGAGGTCGGGGTCGTTCCAGCGCAGCAGGGCTTCGAACCCCAGCAACCGGCCCGTGGCCAGATCGACGGCGGGCTGGAATACCAGCTCAGGCTCGCCGTCGAGGCCAAGCTCGGGTCGGGCCCTCATGACGCCCGCCGGGTGTTCGCTTCCACCTGTGAGACATCGGCGTGGCGCCGGGGCTCCTTGAGCGCGCCGGGCCCGGGGGCCCGGGCGTCGGGATGCCCGGGCCCGGGATGCCGGGCGCCCTACCTGAACAGGAGCGTCGCCTGGTGGGCGAAGTCCACGACCGGGGCGGGCCAGATGCCGAAGAGCACCGTGACCGCCACGCACACGCCGATCGCCACCACGGTGGTGGGGCTCACCGGCGAGGACCCCTCGGCCTCGGAGGCCTCGGCCACCACGGTGAGCGTGCCCGCCTTTCCCGCCACCGCACCCTGGGGCTCCGCCGAGGCCGGGGAGGGCCCCGCGCCCGGCGCGCCCCCGGGGGCGGACCCGGGGCCGGCCTCGGCCACGGCGACGGCGTCCGCCGTCCGGGGCGGCGAGTACATGAGCAGGATGACCCGCAGGTAGAAGAAGGCGGCGATGGCCGCCGACACCATGGCGATCACCGCCAGGGCTGTGGACCGGCCTCCCACCGACGCCGAGATCACCTCGAGCTTGGCCAGGAACCCGGTGGTGAAGGGGATGCCGGCCTGCGCCATGAGCAGGACACCGAGCGACCCGGCCAGCCACGGCCGTCGAGCCGCCAACCCCCGGTAGTGCTCGAGGTCGTGCCGGGTGTCGCCGGGGCCTCCGATGACGGTGACCACGGCGAAGGTGCCGATGACCATGAAGGTGTAGGTGAAGAGGTAGTAGAGCGACCCCTGCACGCCGCGCGCCGTGGCCACTTGCAACCCGAGGAGGACGAACCCGGCGTGGTTGATCGACGAGTAGGCGAGCATCCGCTTCACGTCGCGCTGGGCCAGGGCCACCGCCGCGCCGAGGAGCAAGGTGATGGCGGCCAGCACCCACACCGCCGGCTGCCAGTCGCTGCGCAAGGTCCCGAACGACGACACGAAGACCCGCAGCAGGGCCGCGAACCCCCCCGCCTTGGCCACCGCGGCCATGAACCCCGTGGCCGGGCTCGGAGACCCCTGGTAGACGTCGGGGGTCCACAGGTGGAAGGGAACGGCCGCGATCTTGAACCCGAACCCGACCAGGAGCAGCGCCATCCCCGCCAGCAGGAGCCCGTTGTGGAGCAGGACGTTGCGGGCCAGGTAGTCGGCGATCTGGGGGAGGTTGGTGGACCCCGTGGCCCCGTAGACCAGGGCGATCCCGTACAGGAACACCGCCGAGGAGAAGGCCCCGAGGACGAAGTACTTGAGCGCCGCCTCTCCGGACTCGGCCCGCCGGGCGTTCATGGCGGCCAGGACGTAGAGGGCGATGGACAGGATCTCGAGGCCGAGGAAGATCACGATGAGGTCGTTGGCCTCGCCCATGATCATCGCTCCCGCCCCCGACAGGAGCATGAGCGCCTGGAACTCGGGCCCCGTCGCCTTCTCCCGCCGCATCCACCCGTCGGCGACGAGGGCGGAGAGCAACGCCGCGCACGACACCAGCACGGCCACGAGGGAGCTGAACCCGTCCTCCACCACCGCCGAGTCGATCGAGACGTGCGCCCCGTGGTTGGCCACGTCGAACCACTGCACGAGCGACAGCGACAGGGCGGCCAACGTGGTCATGACGGCCATGACGGTGACCATGGTGGGGTCCATCCGCCGGCGCTGCAGCGACGAGGCGGCCAGGGTGGCGACGGCCCCGCCCAGCATGACGAGCACGGGCAGGATCGAGAGGTAGTCGATCTTGGGCTGCGACAGGGCCAGGAGGGCGGGATGGCTGAGGGTCACCGCACCCTCCCTGTCGTGGCGGTGCGGCTGACGCGCACCGGGCCCGGGCCCTCCGTGGCCACGGCCGGTTGGTGGGTGCCCGTGCTCGTCTCGACGTGCTCGACCAGTCGGGTCACCGACGGGGTGATGCGGTCGAGCACCGGCTTGGGGTAGACCCCCAGGACCACGATGAGGGCGATGAGCGGCGCCACCACGGCGACCTCGCGCCACGACAGGTCACGCACCTTGGCATTGGCCTCGTCGGGCTCGTGGTGGAAGGCCTGCTGGTACGCCCACAGGAGATAGAGCGCGGCCAGCACCACGCCCCCGGTGGCCACCACCGCCCACCACCGGTGGGTGAGGAAGGTCCCGGCCAGGATGAGGAACTCCCCCACGAAGCCGTTGAGCCCGGGCAACCCGATGGCGGCCAGCATGGCCACAGTGAACACGGCCGCCATGATCGGCGCGGCGCGCTGCAACCCCCGCAGGTCCGAGAGCTGCCACGTGCTGCGCCGTTCGTAGATCCACCCGATCACGATGAACAGCACGGCGATGATGAGGCCGTGGTTCACCATCTGCAGCACCCCGCCGGTGACCCCCTGGGTGGTCAGCGCGAAGGTCCCGAGCACGACGAACCCGAGGTGGCTGAGCGACGAGTACGCCACCAGACGTTTCATGTCGCGCGTCACACAGGCCACGATGGCGCCGTAGAGGATCCCGATCACCCCCAGGGTGAGCAGCAGCGGGGCCAGGTCGACCACGGCCCGGGGGAACAGGTTGAGGTCGAACCGGATGATCCCGTAGGTGCCCATCTTGGCCATGACGGCGGCGAGGATGACAGCCCCCCCGGTCGGGGACTGCGCGTAGGCGTCGGGCGACCAGGTGTGGAAGGGGAAGATCGGCGCCTTCACGGCGAAGGCGGCGGTGAAGGCCAGGAACAGCAGCACCTGGGAGGCCAGGCCCAGGTGGGTGGAGGTGAGCGCCACCAGGTCGAAGGTGAGGTGGCCGGTCTGGCGCTCGTGGACGAAGGCCACGGCCACGATCCCCACCAACAAGAAGGCCGACCCGAGGAAGGTGTAGACGAAGAACTTGATGGCCGCGTAGGCCCGGTTGGCGAAGCCCCCCCCGGCGATCACGAAGTAGATGGGGACGAGGGTGAGCTCGAAGAACAAGAAGAACATGATGAGGTCGAGCGATACGAAGCTCCCCAGGCACCCCGCCTCGAGCAGCAGCATCCAGGCCACGAAGGACCGGGGTCGGGGCGGGGCCTTGCCCGCCACCATGGCCAGGGGGAACAGCACCGCCGCCATGAGGATGAGGAAGACCGAGATCCCGTCGACGCCCACATGCCACGAGATGCCCAGCGACGACGCCCACACGTGCTGGCTCACCAGCCGGTACCCCCCGTTGCCGGCCTGGTACCGCAGGGCGATGGTGACGGCCAGCGCCAAGGTGGCGAGGGCCCCCGCCATGCCCACGGCGTACACCGCGGCCCGCTGGGCCCGTGCCCCGATGGACGCGGGGATGAGCGCCACCGCCAGCGCGGCGCCGGCGGGCAGGAGCACCAGGACGGTGAGGAAGGGGAAGGCGGTGTCGTGGGTCATGACACCGCCCTCGAGAGCATCCAGGCCAGCAGCACGACGGCGCCGAGCACGATGCCCAGCGCGTACTGCCGCACGTACCCCGTCTGGACCTTCCGCAGGCTCCCCCCCGCGGCCCGGGTCAGCCGGCCCACGCCGTTGACGGCCCCGTCGATGACCCTGACCTCGATCACCGTGGCGCAGAACCGGGCGAAGGCCTGGCCCGGTCGGGCGATCACGGCGTCGTAGATGTCGTCGAGGTAGTACGACCGCTGCAGCACGGCGGGCTCCAACTCGGGGCGCTGCGCCCGGCGCGACCACAGGGCGAAGGCCACGCCCAGGCCGATGACCGCCACCACGGCGTCGACGATGCCGAGCGTCCACTGTGTCCCCGCCGACTGATGGGCCTGGTACAGCGCGGTGCCGAAGACGGGGCCGAGCCAGCCGAGCGGGTCGAAGCTCGGATGGTGCCCGGGCAGGTCGAGCAGCCCACCGATGAGGGCCAACACCGCCAGCACCACCAACGGGAGTGCCATCACCCAGGGCGACTCGTGCGGCTCGCCGTCCCCACTGTGACCGTGGCCGGATGCGCCTGCCCCCTGGCGCCACCGGTCGTCGCCGTAGAAGGCCAGGGCCACGAGCCGGGTCATGTAGTAGGCGGTGAGCGCGGCGGTGACGAGGCCGATGGCCCACAACACGGGGTAGCGGGCGAAGGCGTTGTCGAGGACGTCGCCCTTGGCGAAGAACCCCGACAGCGGCGGGATCCCGGCGATGGCCAGGGTGCCGATCCCGAAGGTGAAGAAGGTGAGCTTCATGTAGCGCCGCAGGTTGCCCATGCGCTTGAGGTCCTGCTCGTCGTGCAGGCCGTGGATGACCGACCCCGCGCCGAGGAACAGCAGCGCCTTGAAGAAGGCATGCGCCACCATCAAGAAGATGGCGGCCTCGTAAGCGCCGGTCCCTACGGCCAGGAACATGAACCCGAGCTGGCTGACCGTCGAGTAGGCGAGGACCTTCTTGATGTCCTGCTGCGCGCACCCGATGGTCGCCGCGATGAAGGCGGTCGCCGCGCCGACCGACGCCACCACCAGCTGGGCGTCATGGGCCCGGGCCAGCAGGGGGCTGATCCGGCACATCAGGTAGACCCCGGCGGTCACCATGGTGGCGGCGTGGATGAGGGCGGACACCGGGGTGGGGCCCTCCATGGCGTCGGCCAGCCAGGGGAACAGGGGGAGCTGGGCGGACTTCCCGGCCGCGGCCACGAACAGCAACAGGCAGATGGCCGTCCCCGTCCCGCCCCCGATCTGGCCCAGGTGGGAGAAGATCCCGGTGTAGTCGAGGGTGCCGGTCTTGGAGAAGACCAGGAAGATGGCGATGAGGAAACCCACATCGGCGAGCCGGTTGTAGAGGAAGGCCTTCTTCCCCGCGCTGGCCGCGCTGTCCCGCCCGAACCAGAACGAGACGAGCCAGTACGAGCACACCCCGACGCCCTCCCACCCCACGAAGGTGAACAGCAGGTTGTCGGCCAGCACCAGGATCAGCATCGAGGCCACGAAGAGGTTCAGGTAGAGGAAGAACTTGGGATAGTCCCGGTCCCCCTTCATGTACCCGATGGAGTACAGGTGGATGAGCGAGCTCACCCCCGTGACGAACAGCGCCATCGTCATCGACAGGGGGTCGACGAGCAGGGCGGCTTTCACCTGGAGCCCGCCCACGGGGATCCAGGTGAACAGGCTCTGGGTGAACGACCGCTCCGGGGCGACCCTGCCCAGGAGCCCGGCGTAGACCACGACGGCCACGACGAAGGACCCCACCACCGTGGCCGTCCCCACCCACCCCGCCCAGGGGTCGCCGAGGCGCCGCCCGAAGGCGGCCAGCACGACGAAGCCGGCGAGCGGCAACAGCGGCATGAGATAGGCGGCGTGGAGCATGAGGTCTTCTGGGTTCCCGTCGGTAATGGGCGGTCGGGCTAGCCCCGCATGATGTGGAAGTCGTCGGCGGTTGCGTTCCGGCGTCGTCGGAAGATGGCGACCACGATGCCCAGTCCCACGACCACCTCGGCGGCCGCCACCACCAGGGTGAAGAACACGAGCGCCTGGCCCCCGATGTCGTCGAGCATGCGGGAGAAGGTCACGAAGGTCAGGTTGGCGGCATTGAGCATGAGCTCGACGCACATGAACATGACGAGCACGTTGCGCCGGACGAGCAGGCCCAGGGCGCCGATCGAGAACACCACCGCCGCCAACCCCAGGTACCACGCCCCGCTGAGGCTCATGACGAGACCTCCTCACCGGCGGCCTCGGCCTCGATGTCACCGGCGGCCTCGGCCTCGATGTCGGCGTCGGGATCAAAGGGCTCGGCCTCGGGGTCGGTCTCCCCGGCACCGAGGACACCGCCGGGGCGCCGGGCCAGCACCACCGCGCCGACCACGGCGATCACGAGCAGGGCGGAGGTGACTTCGAAGGCGAACAGGTAGGTGGTGAACACCGACCGCCCCAGGGCGGCCACATCCCCGCCGGACTGGCCCTGGGAGGCTCCGGCCACCGACCGTGCCCCCACCGCCCAGTGGGCGCCGAACCCCATCAGCAGCAGCCCGGCCAGGCCGAGCGCCATGAGGCCCACCGCCAGGGGCCGCTGGGCCCGCAGGGGCTCTTTCTCGAGGCTCTCCTCGCGGTCGACCCCCAGGAACATGATCACGAACAGGAACAGCACGACGATGGCTCCGGCGTACACGATGACCTGCACCGCGGCCAGGAAGTTGGCCTGCTGCTCGACGAAGAGCACGGCCACGCCGAACAACGTCATGACGAGCATCAGCGCCGAGTGCACCGGGTTGCGCGCCACCACGACCCCGATGGCGCCACTGAGCACGATGGCCGCGGCGACGGCGAAGGTCAGGGCGTCGACGGTGGTGGCGGCGAGCAGAGGTGTGACCATCAGGGCTCGCTCTTCTTGGTGGGGTTCTCGACCCACTTGGTGGGAGCCGGCGCCACCGGGGCCCGGCGTGCCGCCATCTTTTCCATCCGGGCCCGCACCGGCGGCGGGATGCGCTGCTCCATCCGGGCCCGCATGCGGTTGGCGATCCCCCGCATCCCCTGCTGGTCGGGGAGCCGATCGATGTCGTCGAGATGGGAGGAGAAGGTCTCGCGCAACTGGCGACTCCCGGTCGCCTCGTCGTCACGCCGGTCGCTCTGGCCACCCTCGGGTGTCCGCACCCCGTAGCCCAGCTCCCCCGACCACTGCACCCGTCCCTCGTAGGCGGCGACCCCCGAGGGCGAGGTGGCCCGCATCCAGCCCGAGGTGTGCAGGTCGTCCCCCTCGCGCCAGTCCTCCCACGGCAACCGTTGGGGCCGGCCGTCGTCGCCGACCAGCAGCTCGTCCTTGGTATAGATGGCATCGGCCCGGTTGGTGAAGGAGAACTCGAACAGCTTGGACTCGGTGATGGCCTCGGTCGGACACGCCTCGACGCACAGGTCGCAGTGGATGCACCGCAGGTAGTTGATCTCGTACACGAACCCGTACCGCTCGCCGGGCGAGACCGGGTCGGTCGGTGAGTTGTCCGCGCCCCGGACGTAGATGCAGTCGGCGGGACACACCCCCGCGCACAGCTCGCACCCGATGCACTTCTCCATGCCGTCCTCGTACCGGTTGAGGACGTGCCGGCCGTGATTGCGGACACCCTTGGGCTTCTTCTCGCGCGGGTACTGCCGGGTGACCCGCTGGCGCGTCATCTGCTCCAACGTGACCTTGAACCCCCCGAGGAAGCTCAGGTCGTCGCGCAACCCGTCGAACAGTCCCATCAGGTCACCAGTCCCGGCGCGTCGACGCCCGGCGTGTCGGGCGTGTCGAGATCGGGCCCGTCGAGCGCCTCGGCGGCGTCGTCACGACCCGACCCGACCAGGACCGACCGCAGCAGCAGGCCCGCCGCCGCGATCAGGGCCACGGTCACCCCCACCCCCCACCACCGGCCCACCAAGAAGGCGGCCAGGACGAGGACCCACCCGAGCGAGAGCGGGATGAGGACCTTCCATCCCAGATCCATGAGCTGGTCGTAGCGCAGCCGGGGCAACGCGGCCCGCAGCCACACGTAGATGAACAGGAACACGAGGGTCTTGCCCAAGAACCACAGCACCGGGATCACCCAGGACAGGATGAAGATGTGGGCCGTGGGCCCGTCGGGCCCCCCCAGGAACAGGGTCACGACGATGGCCGACATCGTGATGGTGTTCATGAACTCGGCCATGAAGAACAGCGCGAACCGGATCGACGAGTACTCGGTGTTGAAGCCGCCCACCAGCTCCTGCTCCGCCTCGACCAGGTCGAAGGGGGGCCGGGTCAGCTCGGCGGTGATGGCGATCATGAACAAGAAGAACGGGAGAATGCCCGTCCGGATGATGAACCAGCTCCCGATGAAGGTATGGGCCTGGTGCTCGACGATGACCCGGGTCGACAGCGATCCGGCCAGCAGCACCACGGTCACCACCGACAGGCCGAGGGCGGCTTCGTAGGAGATCATCTGCGCCGAGGCCCGCACCGAGCCGAGCAGCGGGTACTTCGATCCCGACGACCACCCCGCCAGCATCACGCCGTAGACCGAGATCGACGACATGGCCAGCAGGAACAGGATCCCGACGGGCGGGTCCGCCACCTGCAGCTCGAAGGTGTGCGAGGCGACGGTCACGATGCCGCCGACCGGCACGATGGCGAAGGACAAGAAGGCGGGGAGGATCGAGAGGTAGGGCGCCAGCTTGAACACGGTCCGATCGGCCCGTTCGGGGAGGAGGTCCTCCTTGAAGAACAGCTTGATCCCGTCGGCCAGCGTCTGCAGCAGCCCCCAGGGCCCGGCCCGGTTCGGCCCCACGCGCGCCTGCATGTCCGAGATCACCTTGCGCTCGAACCAGATCATGAGCATGACCGACACCAACAGCGCCCCGAAGGCGACGAGCACCTTGATGACGACGATGAGCAGCTGCGCCCAGTGGACACCGTGCGCAAAGAGCGGATCGCCCAGAGCCAGGACCGGTCCCATCACAACGTCTCCACCCGCACGTCGATGACCGGCTCCCGCACGTCGATCAAGGCCGAGGCCCCGGCCCCCTCGACACTCGGGTCGTCGCCGTGGAGGTTGAATTCGATGCAGGCCACGCCCCGGGGCACGCCCTCGTCGGCGACCGCCTCGAATTCGAGGGCGGCCCGCGAGGACCGGACCCTCACCCGCGCCCCGGTGGTGACACCGAGACGCCCGAGGTCAGAGGGATTGGCCCGCACCGTGGCCGGCGCCGCCAGCGGGGCCAGCGACCGACACCCCTCGAGCAGCACGCCGTGGTCGTAGAGGCGGCGGGTGGACACGAGCCGGAGCGAGTAGCTGTCGGGCGAGGGCACGGTGGGGGCCTCGACGGGCACGGGCCACCGCACCGACCGGGGCCGCGCGGGCGTGGCACCCGCCCCGTCGCCGTTGGACGCGCCGTTCGAAGCCGTGCCGTTGGAGCCAGGGAGGAGCTCGTCGCCCCCGGGGGGCTCGGCGAGACCGGCCCGCGGGGGCGCGCCCTGGGCCTCGACGGCGTCGATGCCCGGCGTCGCCATGGGGTCGAAGGGCGCCAGGACCCGCCGGGTGGTGATCCGGACGGGCGAGGCGGGGAGGGGGGCGACGATGCCGTCGCGCGCCGCCGGGGTGTCGAGCACGACGCGGGTGATCCCGGTATGGCAAGGAGCGAGCCGTTCGATCTCGTCCCAGAGCTCGGCCGCGCTCGACACGCCCAGACCCCCCCCGAGGCGATCGGCGAGCTCGGCGGCCACCATCCAGTCCGGCCAGCACTGGCCCGGCGACACCAGCTTCTGGGCCAGGCGGGTGATCCGCCCTTCGATGTTGGTGGTCGTCCCGGTCCGCTCGTGGGCGATGGCCACCGGGAGCACCACGTCGGCCAGCGCCGCCGAGGGTGACAGGAACCCGTCCACGGCCACCACGAACCCGGCGTTGCCCAGGGCCTCCTCGGCCAGGGCCCGGTCGGGGAAGTCGCCCACCGGGTCCGACCCCACCAGCACGACGGCGTCCATCGACCCGTCGGCCAGCGCCCCGAGGATGCCCGCCGCGTCCCGGCCCCGCTGCGCCGGCACCGCTCCCCACGCCTCTTGGTACCAGGCCCGGCCTTCGTCGAGGCTCACCCGCCCCGGGAGCAGACCCGGCGCCAGACCCATGTCGAGCGCGCCCATCACGTTGCCCCGGCGCAGGGCGGGCAGGAACCGCGCCCGGGGCCACGCCTCGGCCATCGCCGCCGCGGCCTCGGCCACCAGGGCCCCGTCCTCGGCCAGCGACGGCCGCCCGATCACCACCACCACGCCTTCCCCGCCGTCCCCGGCGCCCGCCAGCGCGCCGCGCGCCGCGCTCCAGGCCTCGTCGTCCACCGAGTCGGGGTGCTCCGCACCCGAGGAGGCGAGCGCCCGGGCCACCGTGGCCGCTTCGCCGGGCCGATACGGCACCACGGCGGTGGCGAACTCGCTGAGCGCCCCGGCCCGGGGGGCGAGCTCCACGATCTCGAGGTTCCCGTCGACCGCCGCGCCCCGCAGGCGCAGGAAGAGGAGGGGCAGCTCCTCTCGCAGGTCGCCCGACAGCACCACCACACACGCCGCCCCGCAGGCCTCGTCGATCGTGGCCCGGGGCAGGCCGAGCACGACCTCGGCCGGCAGGCCGTCGCCGAGCTGGGCGTCGACCGAATCGGTTCCGATCACCGATTTGGCGAGCTTGGCCCAGGCGTAGGCGTCCTCGTTGGAGAGCCGGGCTCCCCCGAGCACCCCGATGGCCTCGGGGCCCCGCTCGGTCCGGACCCCGGCCAACCGCTGCGCCACCTCGGTCAGCGCCTCGCTCCACGACACCGCCACGAGCTGGTCGGTCCCTTCCACGACGCGGCGCACGAGGGGCTCCACCAGACGGTCCTCGGCGTTGACCGCCTCGAACCCGAACCGACCCTTGTCACACAGCCAGCTCTGGTTCAACGGGTCGCTGTCGATCCCGAGCACGCGCGTGACCCGATTCGACGAGGACTGCACCGCGGCCCGGCACCCGAAGGCACACAGGGTGCACGTCGACTCCACCTGGTCGAGATCCCAGGGCCGGGCGCTGAACCGGTACGGCGATGCCGTCAGCGCGCCCACCGGGCAGATCTGCACCGTGTTGCCGCTGAAGTACGACGTGAAGACGTGGTCCTCGAAGACATTGACCTCGATGGCGTCGCCGCGGCCGAGGAAGTCGATCTGCGCCTCGCCGGCGATCTCCGCCGCGAACCGGACGCACCGGCCGCACTGGATGCACCGCTCCCGGTCCAACAGCACGAGCTCGGAGATGGGAATGGGCTTGGCCCAGTGCCGCTTCTCCTCGAGGAACCGGCTCTCGCCGGGCCCGTACGCCAGGACCTGGTCCTGGAGCGGGCACTCCCCACCCTTGTCGCACACCGGGCAGTCGAGCGGATGGTTGACGAGGAGGAACTCGAGCACCCCGTCCTGGGCCTTTTTCACCTTCTCCGAGGTCGTGTCGACCTCCATGCCCTCGGTGATGGGCACGTAGCACGCCGGTTGCAGGGTCGCCCCCCGGGGCCCCGACACCTCGACCAGACACATCCGGCACATGCCGACCGGCTTCATCCGGGGGTGGTAACAAAACCGCGGGATGAACGTCCCGGCCTGCTCGGCCGCGGCGATGAGGAACTGGCCGGCCGGCGCGGTGACCTCGGTGCCGTCGAGGGTGAAGGTGACCGATGCGCCGGCTTCGACCCGGGGCGCGATGCCGTGGTGCGACGTGACGACGGGGTCAGCCATGGGGACAGCCCCCTTCCTTCACGTGCACGAGGAAGTCGTCACGGAACATCCGGATGGCCGACGCGATCGACGACGGGATCGAGGAGCCCAACACGCAGATCGTCGTCTGCTGCGGTGGCCACGACACGCCCGGCGCCAGGTTGTCGCAGACGTCCATGAGCAGGTCGACGTCGGCCTCGCGTCCGTCGCCGTCCTCGATGCGGCGCAGGATCTTCTCCAACCACCCGCTGCCCTCGCGACAGGGCGTGCACTGGCCGCACGACTCGCGCCAGAAGAACCGGGTGATCCGCCAGGCGGCCCGCACCACACAGGTGGTGTCGTCCATGACCACGATCGACCCCGACCCGAGCATCGACCCGGCTTGACCCACCTCGTCCTGGCCCAGGGGGAGGTCGAGGTGCTCGGGCCCGAACCAGGGAGCCGACACCCCACCGGGGATGATGGCCTTCAGCTCCCGATCGCCGGGGATGCCACCCCCGAACACCGGAGCGAAGACGAGGTCTCTGAAGGTCGTCTTCACCATCTCCACCTCGTAGACACCGGGATTGCGCACGTGGCCGGCGAGGGCGAACAGCCGGGTGCCGGTGGAGCGACCCTCGCCCAGCGCGGTGAACGCCTCGGAGCCGTTGACCATCACCCAGGGCAGGTTGGAGAGGGTCTCCACGTTGTTGACGACCGTGGGCTCGCCGTAGAGGCCGATGGCGGCGGGGAAGTACGGGGGCTTGATGCGGGGAAATCCCCGCTTCCCCTCGAGGCTCTCGAGCAGCGCCGTCTCCTCGCCGCAGATGTAGGCGCCGGCGCCGGGGTGGACCACCACGTCGATCGAGAATCCCGATCCGAAGATGTCCTTGCCGACCGCACCGTGCTCGTAGGCGTCGTTGAGCGCGCCCTGGACGCGTTCGAGGCCGAGGGCGAACTCACCGCGCACGTAGATGAAGGCCCGGTTGGCCTGGATGGCATAGGCGGCGATGAGGACCCCTTCCACCAGCTGGTGGGGGTCGCGCTCGATCAGGAGGTGGTCCTTGAAGGTGGCGGGCTCGCTCTCGTCGCCGTTGACCACCAGGTAGGTGGTGGGCGCCTTGCGCAGCATCGACCATTTCCGGCCCGCCGGGAAGCCGGCCCCGCCCCGCCCCAGGAGGCTCACGGCGTCGACCTCCTGGGCGACCTGTTGCGGGGTCATGGTGAGCGCCTTGCGCAGACCTTCGTACCCGCCCGTGGCGAGGTACCGCTCGAGCGTGTGGGAGTCCTCGTACCCGAGGCGCGACGTCACGATCCGGGGAGCTTCGGTGACCGCCATCACGTCCCCCCGCCCGAGCCAGACCTCGCCGCCTCGCGCTCGGCGCTGATGGTGGCGTCGTCGACGCGCAGCCCGCCCTGGCGACGCACCCGGACCAGGGTGCCGTGCCGGGGGATCTCGTCGGCCAGCCTCCCGGCCCGCAACCCGTCGACCAGCTCGTCAAAGGACTCCGGGGTGACGTCGCCCACGAACCGGTGATTGACCGCCAGACACGGGGCCCGGCCGCAGTCGGCGATGCACTCGGTCTCCTCCAGCGTGAACATGGCGTCGGTCGTCGTGGCACCGGAACGGATCCCGAGGGTGCCCTCGATGTGGTCGAGCAACTCGTAGGCGCCCCGCAGCATGCAGGCGATGTTGGTGCACACCGAAATCACATAGGTGCCGACGGGCTCGGTGTGCAGCATCTCGTAGAACGACGCCGTCCCGAGGACTTCGGCCGGTGTCAGCCCCACCAGGGCGGCGATCTCGTCGATGGCCTCGGGCCGCAACCAGCCGTCCTGCTCCTGGGCCAGATGGCAGATGGGGATGAGCGCCGAGCGCGGATGGGGATACAGCGCCACGAGCTCACGGGCCCGCGTGACGATCTCCTCGGACAGGTGGCCGGACCCGGCGGCGGGCGTCACCGGTCCACCTCGCCCATGACGGGGTCGACCGACGAGATGGTCGCCACCGCGTCGGCCACGAGACCCCCGTGCATCATGACCGGCAGGCTCTGGAGGTTGACGAACGACGGGGCCCGGATGTGCATCCGGAACGGCTTGGACGACCCGTCCGACACGAGGTAGCACCCGAGCTCGCCGCGCGGCGACTCGATGGCCACGTAGACCTCTCCCTCGGGGACCTTGAAGCCCTCGGTGAAGATCTTGAAGTGATGGATGAGCGCCTCCATCGATTCGTCGATGCGGGCCCGCGGCGGTGGGGTCACCTTCTTGTCCTGCACCCGGTAGTCCCCCGCCGGCATCTTGTCGAGCACCTGCCACAAGATGCGCACCGACTCCCGGATCTCGTTGATGCGGATGGCATACCGGTCGAAGTTGTCCCCGTAGGTTCCGATGATGACGTCGAAGTCGACGTCGTCGTAGGCCAGGTACGGCATGGTCCGACGGAGGTCCCAGGCCACCCCGGTCGAGCGCAGGATCGGGCCCGTGGCACTCAACGCCAGCGCTTCATCGGCGCTGAGGGCCCCCACCCCCTCCATCCGTTCTCTGAAGATGGGTTGTCCCGTGAGCAGGTTGTCGTAGTCGGCCAGGCGCGACGTCACGTTGTCGAGGATCACCTCGACGTCGTCCTCCCACCCGTCGGGGAGATCCGCGGCGGTGCCCCCGGGACGGATGAAGTTGTGGTTCATCCGCAGGCCCGTGGTCTTCTCGAAGAACCCGAGCACGAGCTCGCGCTCTCTGAACCCGAAGATCATCATGGTGGTCGACCCGACGTCCATGCCGTTGGTCGCCAACCACATGAGATGGGACGACATCCGTTGCAGCTCCGACAGGAGCATGCGGATCCACACGGCCCGGGCCGGGAGCTCGATGCCGAGCAGCTTCTCGGTGGCGAGCGAGAAGACCAGCTCGTTGTTGAGCGGTGAGAGGTAGTCCATCCGCGTGACGTTGGTGGAGCCCTGTTGGTAGGTGAGCTCCTCGGCGGTCTTCTCCATGCCGGTGTGCAGGTACCCGATGATGGGCTTGGTGCGCAGCACCGTCTCGCCGTCGAGCTCCATCATGAGGCGCAGGACCCCGTGCGTCGACGGGTGCTGGGGCCCCATGTTGATGATCATGGTCTCGTCGTCAGGACGCTCGATGTCGATGTCCGACACGTCGACGCCGTGGCTCTCGGGCAGCCGCAGGACCGACCCCACCTCGCGCTCGAGCTCCTCCGACGGTGTGTCGCGCCGCGAGGCGAGCTCCTGGGGGCCCTCCGAGGTCTCCCTGACGAAGGGGGACAAGGGATCGGCGGCGGCGGCGTCCGACGTCGACACCGACGCCCCGGCGGTGGCGCGCTCGGGTTCGGTCATCGTGGCCCCGGAGCGTGCTTGAACTGTACGGGGACGCGCCCCACGCCGAAGTCCTTGCGCAGGGGGTGACCCTCCCAATCCTCGGGCATGAGGATCCTGGTCAGATCGGGGTGGCCGCGAAAGGAGATGCCGTACATGTCGTAGGCCTCGCGCTCCATCGCCTCGGCACCGCGATAGAGGTCCCACAACGACGACACCTCGGCGTCGACCTCGGGAACCTGGACCCGGATGCGTACCCGCCGGACCTGCGCCAACGACAGGAGCATCACCACCAGCTCGAACCGCTCGGGCTCGACCACCGCAGGCAGCGCACGGCCGGGATGTCCGAGGTAGTCGACGGCGGTGAGGCTGGCGAGCATCTCGAACCCGGCGTCGCGGTGCGCGGCCACCACGTCGTGGTAGCGATGGCGGTCGCAGAACAACACGGTGTGGCCGTCGGTCGACGTCGACGCCGGTACGTCGGGAAGCGACGGTTCGACAGGCGCGGTCTGCGTCGTCACCGCGGGGTTCCCAGCCGGACTGCATTGGGGCGCTCGGGCACCCAACCGGCGAGCTCCTCGGGGCCCTGGGTCGTCGGGCCGCGCCGGCGGGTGATCTCACCGGTGCGGATCTTCTCGTGCAGGGTGAGGATGGCGTGCAGGAGCATCTCGGGGCTGGGGGGACACCCCGGGGCGTACACGTCCACCGGGACGACCTGGTCCACACCCTGGACGATGGCGTAGTTGTTGAACATGCCACCCGTCGAGGCGCACACGCCCATGGAGATGACCCACTTGGGCTCCATCATCTGGTCGTAGACCTGACGGAGCACCGGGGCCATCTTCTGCGAGACCCGGCCGGCGACGATCATGAGGTCGGCCTGGCGGGGCGATGCCCGGAACACCTCCATCCCGAACCGGCTGATGTCGAAGTCGGCCGCCCCCACCGACATCATCTCGATGGCGCAGCACGCCAAGCCGAAGGTCACCGGCCAGACGCTGTTGCGGCGCGCCCACTTCACCAGGTCCTCGACCCGCCCGGTCAAGAAATTGTGCTGAAGGTCCTCGAGCCCCATAACGCCCTCGCCCGCTTACGCTGCCTGTCCGGCGCCCGGCCCCTGACCGGGCCCGACGCGGGCGATGGTCGACTCGGTGGTGCGCTCGGGCAGGGCGGGGCGCAGCCGCTTGGCCGGGCCCCAGTTCAACGCCCCGTTGCTCACGAGATAGAGGAACGAGATGAACACCGCCGCCGCGAACACCAGCACCTCGATGAGGCCGAAGGTGTGGAGCTGGCGGTAGACGACCGCCCACGGGTAGAGGAACACGATCTCGATGTCGAAGATGATGAAGATCATCGCCACGAGGTAGAACCGCACCGGGAACCGCTGGGGGGGCTCCCGATCGGGGACGATCCCGCACTCGTAGGGCGCCAGTTTGGCCGCCGTCGGTCGCTTGCGGGGGGCGAGGAGACCAGACGCCAAGAAGGACAGACCCGCGAAGAGGACGCCCAGCACGAAGAGCACCACGATCGGGAGGTAGTCGCTCATGACCGCTTGCGGTTCTACCACGGCACCCAGCGCACGAGCACATTGAGAATCGGTGCTCGCCGGGCCCCGGCCGGCCGATCGGACCTGGACTCCGACACACCCGGTGCCGCCCTACGATCTACCCGGTGACCAAGCCCGAGAACACCCCTCCGTCGACCGCACCGGGTCGTGCTCAGGGCGTCGACGACGCCCGGGTCCACGACGTCGTCGTCGTCGGTGGCGGCCCCTCCGGATCGGCCTGCGCCTATTGGCTGGCCGAAGCCGGATGGGACGTGGTGGTGGTGGAGAAGAAGCACTTCCCCCGCGAGAAGACCTGCGGCGACGGGCTCACCCCCCGGGCGGTGCGCCAACTCAACGACATGGGGCTCTCGGGCGCCCTGGCCGGCGCGCACCGCTACGACGGCCTGCGGGCCTGCGCCTACGGGATGAGCCTGGAGATGCCCTGGCCCGACCATCCCTCGTTCCCCCCCGTCGGCTACGTCATCACCCGCCACGACCTCGACCAGCTGGTGGCCGAGCGTGCCGCCAAGGCCGGCGCCACGGTGTGCGAGGGGGCCGAGGCCATCGGCCCGATCCTCGACCGCGCCACCGCCGGCCCCGTCACCGGGTCGGGGTCCAATGCCGAGGTCCTCCCCAGTTGCGCCGGGGCCAGGGTCCTCGATCGCGACGCAGGGCGCCAACACGAGGTGCGGGCCCGGTACACGGTGGTCGCCGACGGGGCCAACTCACGCTTCGGCCGCGCCCTGGGCACCTCCCGAGACCGGGCCTATCCCCTGGGCATGGCCCTGCGGGGGTACTTCCGCTCCCCGCGCCATGACGAGCCCTTCATCGAGTCCCACCTCGACATCCGCAACGCCTCGGGAGAGGTCGTGCCCGGCTACGGCTGGGTGTTCCCCATGGGCGACGGGCGCGTCAACGCCGGGGTCGGCCTGCTGTCGGTGGAAGGCCGGTGGAAGGGGGCCAACACCACCCAGCTCATGGACGCCTTCATCGACTGGGCCCCCGCCTCGTGGGAGCTCTCCAAGACGACGCTGTGTGGACCGCCCACCGGCGGGAAGCTCCCCATGGGCCTGTCGGTGCGCCCCCGGATCGGCCCCAACGTGCTCGTCATCGGGGATGCGGCGGGCACCATCAACCCCTTCAACGGGGAGGGCATCGCCTACGGCTACGAGACCGGCCGCCTGGCGGCCGCCTGCGTGGCCCGGGCCCTGTCGGGCGAGGGCGTCCACGCGCTGATGGACTACGAGTCCCAGCTCCAGGCCGCTTACGGCCTCTACTACCGCATGGCGCGAGAGTTCGTCCGGCTGATCAGCAGGCCGGAGCTGATGCGGGTCTGCGTCAGCACCGGCATGCATTCCCGCAGCGTCATGGAGTGGTTGCTGCGCATCATGGCCAACCTGGTACGACCCGACGAGATCGGTCCGGCCGAGGCCGCCTACCGCACCCTGTGCACGATCGGTCGCCTGACGCCGGGTTGAGCTCGACCGCCACGGCTCACAGCTGGGCCACGCCGAGGACCCGGATCTCGAGGTTACGGACGAGGTGGTCCTGCGCGTCGAGCGAGAACACCAGGTCGCTCACCGTTCCCAAGGTCGCCTGCACCCGCCCGTCGAAGACGGCGGTGGCGGTGCTCACCACGGTCTTGGTCTGGCCCTTGTCGTTGGCGATGCGGGCGATCTGGAACCCCGCCACCGTGACGGCGCCGGGCCCGTCGGGGACGGGGACGACGATGGGCTGCACGGTGGCGGTGGCGAACCCGACTCCCCCACTGCCCGGCGCATAGGGCAGCATGGCCTGGACGTAGGGCTGGTAACACGTGGCGAACAACGCCGGGTCCTGGAACACGCTCGCGTCGGCCTGCCCGATCCGGGCGCTCTGGACCACGTCGACGACGGAGCTGACCGCACCGCCGTTGCCACTCGGATCCGCATACGAGGGCGAGGTCACTTCGGCGCTGCGCTGTGAGACGGCGCTGCCCATCCCGAAGGCCCCGTCAACCGCCGAGACCGGCACGTGCAGGCAGCGGGCCAGGTTCGTCGAGGCCTGCTCGGCGGTCCGCAGGGCACCCGCCCCGGCGGTGGTGGCGCCGGCGGCGAAGGGGTTCCCCATGCGGAGCGCGACCGTGCTCCACCCGGGGAGATCGCTCTTTTGGATCCCGACGCGGGCGGCGATGGCGGAATCCGACAGCAAGCCCGCCGGGATCCGCCCCGTCGACCCCTGGCCGTGGAAGTACCGCACCCCGGCGGCGATGGGGATGAGCCCGGCCAGCAAGACGAACAGGACGAGCCTCACCAGGTCCTGAACCGGTGGCGGGGAGGGCTTGTGCGACAGCCGGAGTCGGTGCCGCGCCCGCCGCAGGGCCACCCGGGGCCGTCTCGACGAGGGGTCGTCGCGGTCGGCCGTCGAGTCCTCGACCACCGGATCGGCGACGACACCGACGTCGACGCCCGCATCTCCGACCACAGGGACCGGCGCCGGCGGCGTGAGGAGTACCGGGGCCGGCGGCGCTGCGAACGCCGGAGCGGGGGGATCGAGGAGTTCCGGGGCCGGCAGCTCGAGGAGGGGCGGCTCCTGTGCCGACATCGGCTCGATGGGCGGGGGGGCGAGGAGGGGAACCGGCGCGGACGGGGCTGATGTCTGGTCGACCGGCGTCTCGACGGCCGGCGTCTCGACGACCGGCGTCTCGACGGCCGATGTCGGCTCCTCGGGAGTGGCGGCCTCTCGTGGGCCGTCCACCTCCTTCTTCGAAGGCACGAGAAGGCGCAGCGGGCGCCCGTCGACCATGAACTCCAGAGACGTGACCGGCTCCCCGCTCGCCAAGGCGACGGGGGGACCGAACGTGAGGGGAGACGTGCGCTCCCATTCGACGGTCCGTCGCTCCCCGGGTTCGGGTCCCAGGAACGTGATCCCCTCAGTGTCGACGATCACCGAAAGGTGGCCCACGACGGCGGGTCCGTCGGGCGTGGCACCCTCCAAGTAGACGTCGTCCATACGCAGGCTCCCATTCCCGAGCCCGATTGATCCCATCGCGTTCCTCCTCCATTTGGCTCTTCAAGCAGTGGCTTCCGCAGCCACCTTGGTGACGGGCGCCCAGCGCGCCCAGCTCCCTGCCGCCGGCTGAAAAGGGCCTGTGAGCAGGAAATACCTTTGTGGGATGCGGGACGACCCCGGGCGCGACGGTGCTTCGGGGCCGGCGGATGGCGGGAACAGAGCACCTGACCCGAGCGTCGGAGTCGACCCCGCGGGCCGAGCCCGATCCCGTGGACGGTCCTGAACCGGGGGCGCCGCGCCCGCGCCTGTCGGTGCCACGCTCGAGGTCAATGTCGTCGGCATGTTCGAGCCGACGCAACCGAGCCAGAACCACGCTGACCTCCACCGACCATGCGCGCTGGATGGGACCGTTTCCTGCGCTCATATGTCGGCACGAAGGGCTCGCAACCTGAGCGAGTCCCGAGGCCCGGGTGTCGAGAGGTCGCGCCCGAGCGCGACCCGGTGTGTCGGTGGTCAGCCGACGTGGACGAAGCGAACCAACTCCATGCTCTCGTACATGATCCAGGAGTCGGCCACCTGCCGGTACGGGAACATCTCATGGGCACCGAGGGCCCGGTCGCCGAGCAGCGCCGCTTCGAGTTCCTCGCACTTCGTCCCGAAGGTCTGATACCCCGGCGCCCACACCAGCCAGATCTGGTGGGTGGGCGCGCTCATGCGCTCCAACTGGGCGGCGAAGGCGCCGGGGTCGCCCCGGCCCGAGGCGGCCGCGTAGTCGACCCAGTTCACGAACTGCGGGCCGGTCCCCCGGGGGAAGGTGATCTCGCGGTAGCGACCCGGAGGAACCAGCCGGTTCACGCTGGGGCCGATCTGGTCCGGGCAGTAGGCCACGATGTCGCCGGGTCGACCGAGCTGGGCGAGCGCGGCGGCCACCTGGCCCGCCTGCGTCCGGCTCGACCAGGCGCTGGGCAGGCCGCTGGCCAGGCCGAAGGCGACGACCGCGCTCAGGACGCCGGCTCGGATCCGGCGGTCGGCGAAGGTGGTGAGACCCAGGGCCACCAGGAGCACGAGCGGCACGAAGACCACCCAGGCGTAGCGCGCCTGGAACGCGCTCCCGCTGATGAATCCCCCCACGACCGCGGCGGCGAGCGTGCCGATGAGCATGACCGCCGGCGCCCGCCCCGGGGGCCGGGTGCGCAGATCGAGGTCGACGTGGAAGGCACCCCTCGCCACGCCGAACAGCCCGAGACCCACCAGGGCGAAGTAGAGCAGCGCAAGCGCCCGGCCCTGGTTGGTGGCCCCTCCCGCGAAGGACGTCACGGCATTGACCATGGCCGCGAAGTTCGCCGGCTCTGCCCACGGGGTCCCGGTGTGTCGGGCTTGGAAGACGAACGTCGGGACCCAGGGAAGAAAGG
>Ga0187890_10000923_pt1 | contig 21381 bp, 15 predicted proteins | sample June2016WEW_21_1_FD_133005 | JGI IMG/M metagenome (GOLD analysis project Ga0187890, IMG submission 133005) | Peatland microbial communities from SPRUCE experiment site at the Marcell Experimental Forest, Minnesota, USA - June2016WEW_21_10 | ecosystem: Environmental > Terrestrial > Soil >... | reverse complement strand
CCACGCCCAGATAAACATGAGGACCAGTTGCGCGAACGCCAGCAAAGAGCAGAAGCAGAGCTTGCCGCCCAGCAGGGTTCCCATGGTGACGCGCGAACTCAGCACCCGGTCCAGCGTTCCACTTTCGGCTTCATCCAAGAGCGACCCACCCGCACTGCTGGCGGTGAAGAGCAGGAACATAACTCCAATCGCCGCGGCGTAGAAAGACACCATGGGATTGTCTTTGTTCTCGCCGACCACATCGCGGCTAGTCAGTGCAATGGGCATGCCGCGGTTGGGGTCGGCCAGCGCGGTTTGTTGACCGCTGCTCTCCGCGCTTTTCCGCTTGCGCAGTGCTTCGAGGCCCGCGTCGATTCTCTTCCGTTGTTCCGGAGTAAAGCCGCCGGCGTATTCATCCATGTACTTCGATCCCTGTTCCGCCATAATGTCCGGCATCGCGGTCATAGCAACTTTCTGGAGTAGCCCGGCGATCACCTGCGGTGCGACCATGTCGCTGCTGTCTTTCAGCAACTGGATCGTCGGCCGGTCCTGGTCGGCGCGGCCGAATGAAATCGGATTTTCTCCGAAGCCATGAGGGATGATGAGCGCCACCGGCGCAGCACCGGCTTTCACCGCGGCTTCTGCGGTTGCGGCCGTGTAGTTCGGTTGCTCCACGCCTTGCTTCGGCGCCGGCCTTTTCTTTACCGAAAGCGATCCTTCGCGTTCGAGGCCCTGGATCAGTCTCTCGGAGGCAACGCTGTGGTCTTCATCGACCACCAGGAGGCTTACCTTGGGCGTGGTGTCGCGGCGCCCGCCGAAGATCACGGCAAAGATGGTGAAAAACGCGATCGGCAGGATGAAGCTCAGCGCCAGAGCGCCACGGTCGCGGCGCAGGCCGATCAGTGCGGTGCGCACAATGGCGAAAATCAATCGCGTAACTCCCTTCCGGTCAAGTGCAGGAATACGGATTCGAGGTTTGGTTTCCGCAGCGAGATGTCCGCCAGTTCATGTCCCGCCTTGGTCGCAGCGTCGAGCAATCCGGCAATTTCAGTCGCATGATCTATGGTGAACTGCGCCATACCGTTTTCGTAGAGTCCTCCACGCTGTTTCACCCATGCAGCCACGCTGTCGTCGGCGCTCGCGAATCGCGCCAGCACCTCGCTGCGGGAAGCGAAAGCATTCCGCACCAGCTCATCCCTGGTTCCCAGGGCAATGATGCGCCCATGATCGATGATCGCGATGCGATCGCAGAGCCGCTCCGCTTCCTCCATGTAGTGGGTCGTGTAAATCATGGAAATCCCCTCGTCGCGCAGATTCTCGATCATTTCAAAGATGCGGTTGCGGGATTGCGGATCGACTCCGACCGTGGGCTCATCCATCAGGATCAGTTTGGGACGGTGGATCAGTCCGGCTGCCATGTTCAGCCGCCTTTTCATTCCTCCCGACAAATTCTTTACGGGTTCTTGCGCGCGGTCGGTGAGCGCCGCCCAGGCGAGACACCATGCCACCGCCGTTTTCAGGGCGCCGCGTCGAAGGCCGTGATATTCGCCGAATGATTCCAGGTTTTCGCGGCAGGTCAGCTTCGGGTAAAGCGCCAGTTCCTGCGGAACCCACCCCAGTGCCATGCGCGCGCCTGCCGAATCGGCCCGCTCGCCGAACACCGACACTGTACCCGCGTCCGGGATGACGCGGCCGACGATGCTGCGAATCAGTGTGCTCTTGCCGGCGCCATTGGGGCCGAGCAATCCCAGGCATTCCCCACTCTTCAATTCCAACGTAACGCCGTTGACCGCAGTCAACTCGCCGAAACGTTTGACCAGTCCCTCAATTCGCAGGGGCAACAACAGTAATGGAGACGGAATCGAAACGACCGGTGCAGACGCCATTCATCCTCCGGGGCTAAGGGCGCGTAGCCTGATTGTAGGGCCAGTCAACGCTCAAGCCTTCTTTACTCGGCGGACTCGGCGTCTCGGCGGTGAGAATCAGACCTTACTCCAAAGTTCTTCCCGTGGGTCCTCAGGATTCAGCTTGGCCAACTCGCGCAGCAGTTCTTTAGTTTTTTCGTCGTGGGGCATAGGGACGGTGATCTTCACTTCCACGATCTCGTCGCCGCGCACTCCATCTTTCGTTGCCGACGGCACGCCTTTTTCGCGCAGCCTCAGCTTCTGGCCAGACTGCGTCCCTGGAGGAATCTTCAGCACGCTTCGGCCGTCAATGGTGGGCACTTCAATCTTCGATCCCAGCGCCGCTTCTACCACTGTCACCGGTACCGTGATGTGGATGTCGTCGCCCTCGCGGTGGAACAGCGGGTGCTCGCCAATACGGATGATGACGTAGAGATCGCCGACCCCACCTCCCCGCAGCCCGGCATTGCCTTTACCCGCGATCCGAATGCGCTGCCCATCGCGCGTTCCCACCTTGATGCGGATTTCGAGCGGATCGGTGCGCTCCACGCTGCCTTCGCCATGGCAGACCGGACAAGTCGAAATATTCTTACCCGTCCCATGGCAGCGCGGGCAGGTGACGTTGAACTTCATCCGCCCGCCCGTCTGCTCAATCGTTCCCTTGCCATGACACTGCGGACATACCCCCGGAAGTTCGATGTATCCATTGCCGTGGCAGTTTCCACAGACATCGCGCCGGGCGATATCCAGCTTCATCACTCCGCCGCGGATTGCCGTCCAGAACGGCACGTTGACCATGTACTCAAGATCGGTGCCCGGTTCCGGACCTTCCTCGGCGGCCCCACCCCGCCCGCCTCCAGTGAAAATGCTGGAGAAGATGTCTTTGAACCCGCCGCCCGCGCCGCTCGGTCCCTTTCGTCCGCCAGCGCGCGCGCCTTCGAACAGATCGGAAAAGTCAAAGCCGCCGAAATCAACGTTGCCTTGTCCTCCAGGATGGCCGCCCGCAAAGCCTCCGCCAAAGTCGCCGGGGCCGGGGCCAGCCCCAGGCTGTCCGCCGCCGCGCGCGTAGGCGTCCGCCGTAGCCGGATCGATATTGTCAGAGTAGAACCCGAGCTGGTCGTAAATCTTCCGCTTCTTGGGATCGCTGAGGACGTCGTTGGCCTCGGAAAGCGTCTTGAACTTTTCTTCCGCGCTCTTGTCGCCAGGATTAACGTCAGGATGATACTTACGCGCAAGTTTACGGAACGCCTTGCGGATGTCGTCAACGGAAGCGGACTTCTTCACGCCGAGAACGCCGTAATAGTCTTTGTCTTTGGTTTGGGTGGCCATTATCTAGCCGTCAGCTCTCAGTTTTCAGCTATCAGTTTTCGGAGTCAAGCACTTCTTCAATTTCCCAACTACGCAAGTGTCGTACACCAGTGAGGACAAAACTGAAAACTGAGAGCTGATAGCTGCTTTCTCAGTTCACCACTTCCTTCTCTTGCTCATCCACCGCGACCGTGAACGCCTCAAATGGCGAGGCATCCATCGACACGGGAATCCGCTGCACTCCCGTTGCGGTGGGCGCGAAGCAATACCAGCGTCCCTCTTCCGGGATAAAGTTCACAAAAAACATCTGTCCATTGACTTCAAATCTCAATTCGCTTTCCTCTTTCCTGGGCCGGCTGCAAATCCCTCGCTTCGCGCGGGATGACAACTTCTAACGACTTAGATGCAGCTTGGGGGCGCTCAACGCGCCCCCTGAAAGCTGATGGCTGATGGCTGACAGCTGACAGCTTACTTCTTGTCTTCAACATCCACGTACTCGGCGTCGATCACGCCTTCGTCCTTTTTCTGGCTCGCGCCGTTCGTGCCAGGCGCCGCGCCTGACCCGTCAGTCGGCCCCGCGCCGCCAGCTCCCGGAGTCGCTCCCGGAGCCGCCTGCGTCGCCTTATACATCTGCTCCGCCAGCTTGTGCGACGCCGTGGTCAGCCGCTCGCGCGCCGAATCCATCTGCGCCTTGTCGCCGTTTTCGATGGCCTTCTTCGCGTCCGCCAGCGCGTTCTCCACGTCCCCGCGCTCCGTGCCCGAGATCTTGTCGCCATGTTCCTTCAGCATCTTCTCGATGTTGTAGACCATCGAGTCGAGCTGATTCTTGGCCTCGATCTCTTCGCGCCGCGTCTTGTCTTCGGCCGAGTGCGCGTCGGCTTCCTTCGCCATCCGCTCCACTTCTTCCTTCGACAAGCCCGAAGACGACGTAATCGTGATCTTCTGATCCTTGCCCGTAGCCATATCTTTCGCGGTCACGTTCAGGATGCCGTTCGCGTCAATGTCAAACGTCACTTCAATCTGCGGAATCCCCCGAGGCGCCGGCGGCAGCCCGGTCAAATGGAATTTGCCCAGCGTCCGGTTCTGCGCCGCCAGCGGACGCTCGCCCTGCAGCACATGCACTTCAACCGAAGTCTGACTATCCGCCGCCGTAGAAAACGTCTCCGTCTTCTTCGTCGGAATCGTAGTGTTCCGAGGAATCATCGGCGTAGCCACGCCGCCCAGCGTTTCAATCGACAGCGTCAGCGGAGTCACGTCCAGGAGCAGCAGGTCTTTCACCTCGCCCCCGAGCACTCCGCCCTGAATCGCCGCGCCAATGGCCACCACTTCATCCGGGTTCACGCCCTTGTGGCCTTCGCGTCCAAACAGTTCTTTTACGATCGCCTGGATGCGCGGCATGCGCGTCTGTCCGCCCACCAGCACCACTTCGTTAATCTTGCTGGCGTCGACGCCCGCATCTTTCATGCACTGCTTGCAGGGGCCGACCGACCGCTGCAAAATGTCTTCGATCATGGTTTCGAGCTTCGCCCGCGTCAGCTTTTTGACCAGGTGCTTCGGCCCGGAAGCATCCGCCGTAACGAACGGCAGGTTGATCTCGGTCTCCATGGTGGTCGAAAGCTCGATCTTGGCGCGTTCCGCCGCGTCCCGCAGACGCTGCAAAGCCATCTCGTTGCCCTTACCGCGCAAGTCCAGGCCTTCATCCTTCTTAAACTCGTCTATCAGCCAATCCACCAGCCGCTGATCGATGTTGTCGCCGCCGAGGTGCGTGTCGCCATTCGTGGCTTTCACTTCAATCACGCCTCCGCCCACTTCAAGCACCGAGATGTCAAAGGTCCCGCCGCCGAAGTCGTACACGGCGATGGTCTCGTCCTTGCCCTTGTCCAGCCCGTAGGCCAGAGCGGCCGCTGTCGGCTCGTTGATGATTCGCTTCACCTCAAGCCCGGCGATTCGTCCGGCATCTTTGGTGGCCTGCCGCTGCGCGTCGTTGAAATACGCCGGCACGGTGATGACCGCCTCCGTCACTTTGTCGCCCAGATAGTCTTCCGCCGACTTCTTCAACTTTTGCAGAATCATCGCGGAGATCTCGGGCGGGGTGTACTTCTTGCCCTGCGCCACGATCACGACATTGTCGGCGTCCCGCTCCACCTTGTACGGGACCATCTTCAATTCTTCGCTGACCTCGTCATAGCGGCGTCCCATGAACCGCTTGATCGAGTAAACCGTGTTCTCAGGGTTGGTGATGGCCTGCCGCTTGGCGACCTGCCCCACCAGCCGTTCACCGGTTTTCGTAAACCCAACCACCGAAGGCGTAGTCCGCCCACCTTCTTCATTAGGGATAACTTTCGGCTCTCCACCCTCCATAACCGCTACGCAGGAGTTCGTGGTGCCAAGGTCAATTCCAATAATCTTCCCCATAACGTATCCTCCGATACATATAAGTGCTTTAAAATGAATGTGATGATTGTTACGCCCAAGTCCATGCTATAACCTGAGCTAATCATTGTCAAGGTTTTAGATGCTGGGCAAAGGGGTGCGGATGCAAGCTTAATCGCGCCTGCATCGGCGGCTTAGGACGACATACGCTTAGCCGTGGAGCACCCTCGTATTCTCCTCTGTCGACATTAAGGATTAAGCGCGTTACATTTGCGGTAGAGATCCAGCATCTCCCGCCCTTATGCGCTTTCGTCTTTTGTACCTGGGAACCATAACCACGCTGTGCTTGCTGGCTGCGGCCAGCGCCTGGCCGCAAGACCGGGGGACGCAATCAGGACAGATGGCGTCACCAAACACCGGACAGTTGATGATGACGCCGGTCACGACTTCAATCAGCGGCTCCCTGGGAGGCCTTCTGGTTGCTGTCTTTGGCGAGGACCGGACTGTTCTTGATCGTCAGGCGGTCGTTAAAGCCGTCCACAAAGATAGCCTGGAGACATCCTGGCAAACCACCGGCGACCACGCCGAAGCTACCCTTAGCCCTTCAAGGGTCGGGACATACGAGATCGAGGTGAGTGCCGTTGGATATCTGACCACGACATCGCAAGTGGTGATTCCCGACATCGTCAACCATTACAGAGTGGAAATCAATTTGAAGAAAGACCCTACCGCCATCGAATTGAGCGTGCCCACTCCGCCGCAGATGCCCGCCAAGGCGCGCAAACAAATGAGTCAGGGCGTCGCCGACCTCAAGTCGGGAAAGTTGAAGCAAGCTCAGAAGCACCTCAATGCGGCGAATCAGTTGGTTCCCTCCAACCCGGAGGTGAAGTTCCTGCTAGGCTACTTGTCCTTTCAGCAAAAGGATTTCAAGCAGGCGGAAGCTTATCTGATCGACGCTTCCACTCTTGATCCCCGCAATGTCCAGGCCCTCGCTCTCTTGGGCAGATTGCAAATTCAGCGGCAGGACTACGCGGCAGCAGAAAAGACCCTGGGGCAGGCGACCACGACTGACCCCGGTTACTGGATGGCCCATAGCCTTTTGGCCGAGACTTATCTGAAGCAGCAAGAATACGAGAAGGCTCGCGAGCAGGCTCAACTCGCCATTGACAGGGGTAGGGGTGCGGGCAACTCGGCGGAGATCGCCCTCGGACAAGCTCTCGAAAAGTTGGGACGCGATCAGGAAGCGCTGCAGGCTTACAGGAAGTTCGTGACCGAGTCGCCCTCAAGCCCGATGGCAGCGCAGGTGCGCACCATGTATAACGATCTTCGACAGCGCGTTTCCAGTGCGCCCGGAAACTCTCAGCCTGTCCCCAAGGAAGCGCCCTTTTCGCCAGGCGCCGATGCGCTCCTCGCCGCCAGCGAACCTGGGTTCTCCACCAGGACCTGGGGACCGCCGGGCATCGATGACGTGAGGCCACTCGTCGCTGAAGGGGTCACCTGCCCCTTTGAACAAGTGATCCACGAAGTGGGCGAGCGCACAAAACAACTCCTCGACGATATCGCAAAGTTTAGTGCCATCGAGGACTTGCTCCACGAAGACCTCGACGCACTGGGCCATCCCGTAACCAGAACCGTGCTTAAGTTTAATTACGTCGCCTCCATTTCGGAGCCGCAACCCGGTGTGTTTGATGTCGGCGAGTTTCGTAGTCCCGGCACAGACAGTTTTCCCGACCAGATCGCCACTCGTGGACTGCCCTCCGTGGCGCTCATCTTTCATCCCGACGAACGCGATGATTTCCAGATGGTCTGCGAAGGGCTGGGCGACTGGCACGGAGAGGCGACCTGGCTGGTCCGGTTTCAGCAGCGCGAGGATCGTCCCCGCCGCGTGCAAGACTACAGAATCGGTCGCGACTCCTATCCCATCAGCCTGAAAGGCCGAGCCTGGATCTCCGCCGATGGGTTTCACCTCGTGCATCTCGAATCGGATCTGATCAGCCCGATGCCCGAGATAAGACTGCTAGGCGAACATATCGCCGTCGACTACGCTCCGCAACTGTTCCAGAAGAAGAGTGTGCAACTTTGGTTGCCTAAGAATGCCGAGCTCTACTTCGACTTCCGCGGCCACCACTACTTGCGTCGGCATAGTTTCGACCACTTCATGCTGTTCTCGGTCGAGGCGGAAGAAAAGCCCAAAGAAAAAGCGCAGGGAGCAGTCAAAGAACCGCCCATTCCGCCACAGTAAGGCCCACTCCTCTAAAAGAAGCCGCCGCCAAGGATTGAACCCCGAGCAAGCCTAGCTTAGCGCCGTTACGTCCGTAATTATCGGAGGAACGAAAGATCGGGGTATGCTCCGAATTTAATAGAACAGCAAGCGGCGGTGGGTCAAGGAACAAGAGAACGACGGAGGACGGGATGAAGTTACGCATAGTTATGCTGGTGGCAGTGGTAATGGCGGCGCTCTTTTTTTCGGCGTGCGGCAGCGGCAGCGGGAGCGCGAAGACCTCGCCTGCATCCACTTACACCATCGGCGGCACGGTCTCGGGCCTGCCCGTCTTTGCAGGTGGCTACAGGGGCCTTCAGCTACAGAACAATGGCGCCGACGGCTTGGTGGTCGACGGCAACGGAAGTTTCACCTTTGCCACACCCGTCGCCAGCGGCGGCACTTATAACGTGACCGTTTCTTCGCAGCCTCGCAACCCGGTAATGCAAACCTGCGTGGTGACCAATGGCAGCGGAACGGCCAGCGCCAATGTCACCAGCGTTCAGGTCGCCTGCACTACCAATACCTACACGATTGGTGGCACGGTCTCGGGTCTTTCTGGCTCCGGGCTTGTGTTGCAGGACAATAACGGAGACAACCTGCCAGTCGGCGCAAATGGAAGCTTCACGTTCGCCACGTCCCTCGCCGCCGGCGGCGCATACAGCGTCACCGTCCTTACGCAGCCCACTACCCCGGCGCAAACCTGCGTGATAACAAGTGGCAGCGGAGCAGCCATCAACGCCAATGTCACGAGTGTTCAGGTTTCCTGCAGCACCGTCTCCACTACCTACACCATCGGCGGCACGGTCTCGGGTCTCTCGGGATCGGGGCTTGTGTTGCAGAACAATGGCGGCAACAACCTCTCGGTCAGCACCAACGGAAGTTTCACGTTCACCACGCCCATCGCCAGCGGCGCCAACTATAACGTCACGGTTCTTACGCAGCCCTCGAGCCCGGTGCAGACCTGCGGGGTGACCAACGGCAGCGGACCCGCCAACGCCAATGTCACAACTGTTCTGGTCGCCTGCAGCAGCAGCACCACCACCTACACCATCGGCGGCACGGTTTCGGATCTCAACGGCGGGAATCTCGTGTTGCAGGACAATGGCGGCAACAACCTGACGGTCAGCGCCAACGGAAGCTTCACGTTCACCACCCCCATCGCCAGCGGCAGCACCTATAGCGTCACGGTTCTTACGGAGCCTTCCAGCCCGGCGCAGACCTGCACGGTATCCGATGGTAGCGGAACGGCCAGCGCGAATGTCACCAGCGTTCAGGTCGCCTGCATCGCCGGCTTCCATAAAGCGTGGGCTTGGATGAGTGGCGCTAATTTCATCAACCAAGCGGGGACTTATGGTACTGAGGGGTCGCCTTCCTCCCTCAACGTTCCTCCGGGGCAATCCCAAAGTGTGGGTTGGAGCGATAAGTCCGGAAACTTCTGGATCTACGACGTCACCTTCTTGTGGAGATACAGCGCGGGCGAATGGACGTGGATGAACGGGTCGAGCACGACCACCTGGGGGACGTACGGCACTCTAGGCACGCCTTCTGCCAGTAATGCTCTAGGTTCGAGACAGGGTGCGCTTGGCTGGACCGACGCGTCCGGAAACCTCTGGCTCTTTGGCGGAACCGGCCTGGGCTCGAACAACGGTGATGATGATTCTGGTGTTCTCAACGACCTGTGGGAGTACAACACGAACACGGGCTATTGGACCTGGATGGCCGGATCGGACCAGGCCAACGCTCCGGGAACATACGGGACTCAAGGCACGCCCGCCCCAGGCAATACTCCCGGGGCGCGATACTTTTCCACCGGCGCCACCGACTCCTCCGGAAATTTCTGGCTCTTCGGGGGGATGGGTTTAGACGCATACGGGATGAACGGAACGCTCGGCGACTTGTGGGAGTACAGTGCGGGCCAATGGACTTGGGTGAGCGGATCGAACCAAAACGGCCAAGGGGGCGTATACGGCACGCAAGGAACGCCTAATCCCAGCAACGTACCTGGGGCAAGAGAGTGGGCTTCCAGCTGGATCGATGCGTCCGGAAATTTCTGGCTTTTCGGTGGGTTGGGGCCAGCTGGTGCGGGCTGGGATTTCAACGATCTGTGGGAATACAACGTGACCTCGAAAGAATGGACCTGGGTTAGTGGATCGAACACGACGGGCCAACCAGGGACGTATGGGACGCTGGGGGCGGCGAGCCCTGCCAACGTACCCGGGGCGAGGGAGTATTGCGCTAACTGGACCGACAAGAGCGGAAACTTCTGGCTCTTCGGCGGATTTGGTTACGACAGCGCCGGGACCTACCAGATTCTCAATGATGTGTGGATGTTCAGCCCGAGCACAAGCGAATGGACGTGGATGGCCGGGGCGAATGTGGCCGACCAAGGCGGGACCTACGGGTCTCTGGGCGAGCCTAATCCCTCCAACATTCCCGGGGCGAGACAGTGGCCTTCTAGCTGGACCGATGCATCCGGAAATCTCTGGCTTTTTGGTGGAAATGGTTACGGCGAGAGCAACGGGGCATACGGTAATCTCAACGATCTGTGGGAGTACCAGCCCTAACGCGAGTTGTCCTTTAAATCTCGACGGCGGAAAAACCGTGGTGCCCCAGAGCCTGCCCTGAGCTTGTCGAAGGGTCTCGCGCTTTTCGAGACCTGGGACGCCGCGCCGCGTCAATCTTAGCTGGACATGTGTCGCACATGAAAGTATGTTCATAGCATGTCGAAGATGATCCAGCTTCGGAATGTGCCGGATGCCCTGCATCGCACTCTAAAGGCCCGTGCCGCAATCGCGGGCATGTCATTGTCAGACTATCTGCTCCGAGAGATTAGAGAGATCGCAGAGCGGCCAACTCTAACCGAGTTCCGCGCTCGTCTGCATCAGCGCGAACCGGTTGCTGCCCAACTCGATACTGCCCGCATGGTGCAAGAAGAACGGGCAGGGAGATCACGAGAAGGAAGAGCGCAAGTCCGTTGACGGATGAACGATGACCGGTGATCGCCTGTGATCGTCCTCGACGCCTCCGCCGCCATTGACTGGCTGCTTCAGACCGCCGCAGGACAGCGCATTGAGCGGCGGATTTACGCGCATAACGAATCCCTGCATGCCCCTCACCTCCTCGATCTTGAAGTCGGCCAGGTACTGCGGCGTCTCGTGCGGGAAGGCACGGTCTCAACCGACCGCGCCGATCAGGCAATCGAGGACTTGCTGGACTTGCGAATCACTCGGTATCCTCACTTCGTTCTGCTGCCCCGGATTTGGCAGCTGCGTCACAATCTGTCCGCATATGATGCAGCCTACGTCGTGCTTGCCGAAACACTCGGCGCTCGATTGGTTACGCGCGACAGCCGGCTCGCGTCTGCATCCGGTCACACCGCGCCAATCGAGTTGTTTTGATTCAACAGTGTCGGCTGCCCCAGAGCCTGCCCCGAGCTTGTCGAAGGGCTTCGCGCTTTTCAAGACCTGGAATTCCACCGTAGCACCGGGTCGCCGTGATTTTTTCATCACAAACAGCCAGTGAGCGCCATCACAGACTCCCAACCCGCTCAATGCGATAATGTTCCCTGAATTGGGGCAGTTCAGAGGTTTGTCCGTCGACGAAGACGAACCTCGAAGCTGCCCCAAAGCCATTTTCAGCGCAATTTGAGGAGCTAAGTCCTTATTCCGGAATATTTTGCATATAAGTCGTTTAAACCCAAAGATTTGGCGGGAATTTCTTCCCAACCCCATGATTCCAGTAGCGAGGGGGGAGGGGGGTACCACCCCGATTGGCAATCTTTGCCAACCGCGCAATTGCGATATCCATAGAAAGGTCTGAAGAAAGGTCGGACGCGATGCCCGCCCGAACTGTCAATCCGAGCGCTGCATCCGCGTCATTCCGAGCGGACCCCAGCCGAGCCACTCGCGGCCTCAATCATCGACAGGATCTCCAGTGGCTCAGGCCGATCCATGTAGTCTTCGTTAGCGGAGGCGAACAGGATGGTGCTATCGCGCTCGACAACAAAGGTTGCAGGAATAGGCAGCTCCCAGCTTGGGTCGCCGTTCGCGAAGGGCAGGTTGACGAAAGTGCTGCGGTAGAGCCCCTGCTGTTCTTCGGGGACGCGGTACACCAGTCCGAACTGCCGCGCGACCTGGTTGTGGGCGTCCACCAGCAGCGGGAAAGCGAGCGTGTGCTGGTTATGCATGAAGAAGGCCTGCTTCTCCGTTTGCGGGGAGATGGCGACGAGCGACCCTCCAGCGGCTTCGATCTCGGCGGTGATGTAGTTCATGGCCTCCATCTGGCCAACCCAGAACGGGCACCAGCGCCCGCGAATGAACAAGAGAACAAGGGGTCCTTTGGCGAGAAGATGGGCAGAGGAAACGACCTTGCCGTTGTGGTCCGGGAGTTCGAACGAGGGAGACTTGGCGCCGACCTTAAAGATGCTGAGTGCCTGCGCTGCAAGTCCCTGAGCTTTGAGGTCGGCCACGGCGCGGGCATGGACAGCCTGCACGTCCGCGGGAACGTACTTGGCAATCAGCTCCTTCCGCTCAGCAAAGATTTCGCGCAGCGGGCGCATGTCGCTGTAGGAGCCGGATTCCTGGAGAGAGCGCCACTTCATGAAAGTCAGTCGCTGGTCGCTAGTCGTTGGTCGTTCGGTGCGTCAGTCGCTATGCACGCCTGCCTTGCTTATAGTCAAAGCCGGTTCTGCCGTAGACCGTGGTGCCGCGAACGCCTGCGAAATGCGAATGGCCAACGACCAACGACTGGAGACCAACGACCCTCTACATTCCCGGAAACTTCATCCCTGCCATGCGCCGCGCGAAGCTGGGCTTGCCCATCTGCTTGAACATTTTTTTCATCTGGGCGTACTGGCGGAGAAGGTTGTTGACTTCCTGCACGGTGGTGCCGGAGCCGCGGGCAATGCGTTTGCGGCGGCTGCCGTTGATGGCTTCGTGATGGTTGCGCTCGTATCCGGTCATGGAATTGATAATGGCCTCGACCCGGTTGATCTGCTTTTCGTCCACCTTGTCGGCGGCCTTCTGTATCCCGGAAAACGCTCCAATACTGGGCAGCATGCCCATGAGGCTTTGCAGCGATCCCATTTTGCGAACTTGCCGCAACTGGTCGCGGAAGTCTTCCAGCGAAAAGCCGTCGCCCGCCAGCACCTTGGAGGCAAGCTCATTGGCCTTTTTCTTGTCGATCTGCGACTCCGCTTTTTCGATGAGGGAGAGAATGTCGCCCATTCCAAGAATGCGCGAGACGATGCGGTCGGGATGGAAGGGTTCAAGCGCGTCGTACTTTTCTCCGATGCCGATGAACTTGATGGGTTGACCCGTGACCTGGCGGATGGAGAGCGCCGCGCCGCCGCGAGCATCGCCGTCCATCTTGGTAAGCACAACGCCGGTGAGCGTGAGTTTCTTATGGAATTCGTCGGCCGAGTTGACCGCGTCCTGTCCGGTCATCGAATCGGCGACGAACAGAATTTCCTGCGGATTGAGCAGGCGCTTGAGCGACTGCATCTCTTCCATGAGTTGGTCGTCGATGTGGAGACGCCCCGCAGTGTCGACGATAAGCACGTCGCAGCCAGTGTTGATGGCTTCGCGGCGCGCTTCTTTGGCAAGCCGCTCGACGGTTGCCGTATTCGCTTCGCCGACTTCGCCTTCGTAGAGGTTGGCCTTGATCGCCGCCGCAACGACTTTAAGTTGCTCGCGAGCCGCGGGACGGTAGACGTCGACCGAGACCAGCAGCGGGCGGTGTCCGCCATTCTTGAGCCAATTTGCAAGCTTGCCGGAAGTAGTGGTTTTGCCGGACCCCTGCAGTCCGGCCATGAGCACGACGGTCGGCGGTTGCGAGGCGAACTTCAGCTTGGCCGTATCTTTGCCAAGCGTTTCCACCAGTTCGTCGCGGACGATCTTGATGACCTGCTCGCCCGGCGAAAGCGCGGTCAGCACTTCCTGCCCGACGGCCTTGGCCTGGATGCGGTCGATGAGCCCTTTGACGACTTTGAAGTTGACGTCGGCTTCAAGCAGCGCCAGACGAATTTGTTTCAACGCCTCGGAGATGTTCTCTTCGGTGAGGACGGCTTGTCCGCGAAGAGACTTGAAGGCGCGCTGGAGTTTTTCCTGGAGATTCTCAAACATAGACTAAGACGCTATTTTAGCAGCCACGACGGTAGGGGAGTCGTTGGTCGATTGTCGTTAGTCGTTCGCTGTTCGTCGTTCGCAAAACCCCGTTGTCTTCCTTAGCGAAGCGAAGGACCTATGCAGTTTGCGGGCGTCGCTGGAGAGGAACATTTTGCAATAGCCGAATCTAACTGCGGTCAGCGACTACCGTGGCCTTGGCCACTTCACTCGACCTTGGGCCGCACCATTTCAAACCGCTCGGTGGTTCGCGTGTACTGCATTCCGCCCATGCGGCCGATCAGATCCAGTGAGTTCCGATCGATGCGCCCTTCTTTCAGGTGCCGATCGTCGATATGAACCGAGACGATTTCACCAATCACCAGGCTGCCGCCTTCGGGACCGGGATTGAAGTCGAGAATCTGATGCAGCTTGCATTCGAAGCTGACGGGAGACGCCGCCACTCGCCGCGGTCGCACAAGTTTCGAAGGCGCCGAGGCAAGTTTTGCCACTTCGAATTCATTGATGGTCGCGTCATAGTCGCCGCTGGTCAGGTTCATGGTCTCGGCCAGTTCGTAGGTGACGATGTTGATCACGAATTCCCCGGTCTCGCGAATATTCCGCAGCGTGTCTTTAGGCTGTCCAGCGGGCACTCCTGCCGCTGCTCCCGATTTCTTCGGCGAGCGCATCGCCGGCGCAAACGCCAGCAGGGGAGGTTTGGCGCACACGGCATTAAAAAACGAAAAGGGCCAGGTTGGGCTGTCCGGAAGCGCTCAGGCTCGAAACCCACGCGATCGGTCGCGGCGCCACGGCGCTGATCAGAATGTTGTAGAACTCACGGTGCGCAAGTTGAGAAGGGATGACGTCCATAGATCGAGTATATCTTCCGCGCTTCCTGACTACGTTGTCAGCCCTTCCAGCCAAACAATTCCTTTGCGGCGACCACCGTGTTGCAGTGAATCGTGATCGTGTCTTCGAGCTTCAGGGCATATCCGCCGGCGAGTGTAACCATCACGGGGATTCCCTCAGCCTTGGCGATTCCGAAAACGAGAGCATCTCGCTCCTTCAATCCGTCAATCGTCAACGACAATCCGCCGAGCTGATCTTCGCGATAAGGATCGGCTCCGGCGAGGTAGCAGATGAGTTCCGGATGGAGTTTACTCAATCCCAAGCTGAGCGCGTCGCCGAGGCACGCCAGATATTCGCCGTCGCCCATCTCGTCGGGCAAATTCAAGTCAAGCGACGATGGGGGCTTGAACACAGGGTAGTTGTTTTGCTGATGGAGCGAGAGGGTGAAGACGTCCTCGGCGCGGGCGCCGCGCGGCCTTATCCCGTGTGCGACCGGGTGCGATGGATTCATCATGAAGTTGGGCACTGACGGCAGCGGTTCGCTGGGAACACGCGCACCGGAAAAGATCACCGCCGTGCCATTGCCTTGATGGACGTCGCAATCGACAGTCATCGCAGTGCGAATCTTGCCGTCACGCTGCATGCAGCGGATGGCGACGGCCACATCGTGGATCATGCAGAAGCCTTCGCCGTGGTCGGGGAACGCGTGATGGAATCCTCCGCCGATGCTGATGGCCATGCCGTCGTTAAGGGCATGATCGGCGGCCAGGATGGAGCCGCCGGCGGCGAGCCAGAAGGCGCTCACTAACTCCTGCGAGTACGGGACTTCGAGCTCTAACTGTTCGCGCGCGCTGAGCGTGCCCGTCTTCAATTTCTCGACGTACCGCGGAGTGTGCACGAGCAGCACGTCCTCGTCAGTGGCCGGACGAGGAGTGACAAAATCGGAAGGCTCGGCAATTCCGGACGCGAGCAGCCGGTCATGAATGCACTGGTATTTTTCGGCGGGAAAGACATGGGAACCGATAGGCAGGTAATAGTCGTCGCTGTAGACCAGCTTGAAGGGCAGCATTCAGCACTCAGCATTCAGCACTCAACGGGGCGAGAGCCGAAAACTCCATATCATACGCGATTGCCCGAGATTTTGAAGAACGTCGTTCGCTGTTCGCCACTCGGGAGCTGTTAAACTTGGCCGGTTGCCTGCCAAAAAGAAATCGCCGCCGCAAGTGAGTGCCGCGCCTGGGTCTACGCCTGTCTCCATCGCGGATGGTAAGGGGCGGATTTTCCTGATCGACACGATGTCGTTTATTTTTCGCGCCTATCACGCGATGGCGCGGCAACGGCCGATGTCCACGAAGACGGGGGTTCCGACGGCAGCGACCTACGTGTTCGTCAACATGCTGCGGAAGCTGCGCGACGATTTTTCGCCCGAGTATCTGGCGGCGGTGTTTGATGTGGGCGCGCCGACGATCCGCAATCAGCAGGCCGAATCGATCACGACCATCCGCAAGTTCGACATCAAGACGCAGACGTTCAAAGAATCGCAATACGGAGGCTATAAAGCCAACCGCGCCGAGATGCCGCCGGATCTGGCGCAGCAGATTCCCTACATTCGGCGGGCGCTGGAAGGGTATCGCATCCCGATTTTGCAGCTGGAAGGTTACGAAGCCGACGATGTGATCGGAACCCTGGCACGAAAGGCAGCAGCGGAATCGCATCCCGTGTTTGTAGTGTCGAGCGACAAAGACATGCTGCAGTTGGTGAACGACAAAGTGCAGGTGCTGAACCCGCCGAAGGACAATCTGATTTGCGACGCGGCGAAGGTTGAGGAACTTCTCGGAGTGCCGCCGTCGAAGGTGGTCGACGTGATGGCGTTGCGCGGCGACGCGGTGGACAACATCCCGGGAGCGCCGGGGATCGGCGACAAAGGGTCGGTGGAGCTGATTCAGCGTTTTGGCAGCGTGGAACAGGCGCTGGAACATGCGGCCGACGTGGAGAAAAAGACGTATCGTGAATCACTGCAGAACAATCGCGACAACATCCTCTATAGCAAGCAACTGGTGACGATTGATACCGACGTTGCGGTCGAGTTGGATGTTGCCACGATGCAAGCGGGCGAACCGGACGTTGAATCTCTGCGCGCATTGTTTGCGGAGCTGGAATTTACTTCTTTGCTGAAAGAACTGCTTCCCGTAATTGAAGTGAAGGAAGGCGACTACCGGGAGATCAAGTCGAAGGCGGAATTCGAGGAGTACTTACGAGGCTTGGGCGAGAGCGCTCCGCTGGCGCTGGCAATTCCGACGGAGCACACTGAGAGCATTTTCGCTGAGAGTGCTGCAGAGGGAGACGAGCCTCCGCCAGCACAGTCGGGGTTTCTGGCCTTGCAGCCCGCGGATGCGGAGGATCAGAGTGCCGGAGGCGTGCGGCGCATCGCTGTTTCGAATGCGCCGGGAACCGGGGCAATGATCGCGCTGGAAGACAGGGAACTCGTCGATCGACTGAAAAGCGTGCTCGAAGACGCCGCTGTGCCCAAGACGGTTCACGATCTCAAGTTGGCGCTGCACTATTTCGCAGAGCATTTTTCTGAAGCGGGAATTGCGCTAGCCGGAGTGCAGCATGATCCGATGCTGTATTCCTACCTGCTCGATCCGACCTACTCATCGCATTCGTTGCCGGAGGTGGCGCTGCGAAGATTCAATTTGAAGCTGAGCGGCAACCTGGCGGAGGCGGCGGATGTAACAGGCAGGTTGGCGGGCGCGCTCCGCAAAGAAGTCGACGACCAGGGACTGACCTCGGTGTACGAGAAGATCGATGCACCGCTGGTGCCCGTGCTGGTGCGCATGGAAGATGCGGGCGTGAAGATCGATCCGGTGGTGCTGGGTGAGATGTCGGTGAAGTTGCAGCGCGAGGCCGAAGCCAAGGCGCGGGACATTTATGAGCGTTGCGGCGTGGAGTTCAACATCAATTCGCCGAAGCAACTGGGCGACGTGCTGTTCAACAAACTCGCCCTGCCGATGCCGGCGAAACACGGCAAAGGGAAAAAGATTTCGACGGCGGTGGATGTATTGGAAGGACTGGCAACGGCTCACGAAGTTCCGCGACTGGTGCTGGAGTACCGGCAACTGACGAAGTTGAAGTCGACTTATGTGGATGCATTGCCGGCCCTCATTCGCGGCCAGAGCGGCCGCGTGCATACGACATTCGGGCAGACGGGAACAGCGACGGGGAGGCTGTCTTCGACGAATCCGAACCTGCAGAATATTCCGATTCGCACCGAACTTGGGCGTGAAATTCGGGCGGCCTTCATTGCCGAAACGGGGCACGTACTGCTGGCGGCGGATTATTCGCAGATCGAACTGCGGTTGCTGGCGCATTTTTCGAAAGACAAGTTACTGGTGGAGGCGTTCCGGCGTGGGGACGACATTCACACGCTGACTGCGTCACAGGTGTTTGGCTTGCCGCCGCTGATGGTAACGCCGGAACACCGGCGACAGGCGAAGGTGGTGAATTTCGGAATTGTCTATGGTTTGTCGGCGTTTGGGTTGTCTCAGCAGTTGGGCATTGAGCCGGGTGAGGCCAGGAAGTTCATTGATGCCTATTTTGAAAAGTATGCGGGCGTGCGGGCGTTCATCGATGCGACGATCGAGCAGACGCGAAGTGACCAGAGAGTGAAGACGCTGTTTGGGCGCATTCGGCCGATTCCCGACATCAACAGCAAGAACGCCGCCCAGCGCGGATTTGCGGAGCGCACGGCGGTGAACACTCCGCTGCAGGGCACGGCCGCCGACCTGATCAAACTGGCGATGATTCGGATTGATCATGAGATTCGGAAGCGCGGCCTGAAGTCGCGCATGACTTTGCAGGTGCACGATGAACTCGTGTTCGAGGTGCCGGAGAACGAGGTGGACGCAATGAAGACGCTGGTGCGGGAGCACATGGAGCAAGTGCATTCTCTCGCGGTTCCGCTGCTGGTCGAAATCGGGGTGGGGCCAACCTGGCGGGACATGGAGTAGGGGAACACTTCCAAGAGTGAAGCTTGAGGCTGAGGAAAACTATTCACTGCTCCGCCGTTTCCGATCCCAGTGTTTCCGATATACTCGGTGGAGCGATCCTCGCAAGTGCCGTCTTCGTCGTTGATTCTTCGGTTGATTCCAGCCGCATGACAAGGATGTTCGATCCTGCGGAGGCAGTCAGATGAGCGCAGTTCCATCGCCGGTGTTCGACGAAACGCCACAGCGCATTTCCCCACGTCACCCCATCAACGTACCCCTGGACTTGATCGCACTGCGATCCGGCGTTCCGGAAAATTTACCTGGGCGCTGCACCGACATCAGCGAAGCTGGCGTGGGCGCGGTGGTGGCCGGAGAACTGGCCACGGGCCAACAGGTCGCGCTCGAACTGCGGCTACCGAATGTTGGCGTGCCGGTGCGGGCGCGCGCGCTGGTGCGTTATCAGTCACGGCTCCGTTGCGGGCTTGAGTTTGTGGGGCTGACCGTGGAGCAGCGGGAGATGATCCGGTATTGGGTTTACCGTTCCTCTTCACAGCCGGTGGACTTCAGAGATTTCAAGCAAGAAGAGAATGGCGGAGCTGCAAAGACGGAAGCGGCCGTGGCCGCGGCGGAACTGGCGGCGAAGCCAAGGCGTAGAGTGCGCATTGGACGGCGCAGGTTTTATCTGCTGATCGCCTGCATGCTGGCGCTGGCCGCTCTGGGATGGTGGCAGTGGCAGAGGTCCTGGAACGACCTCGAAAAGCGGGGACCGGTTGGAGAGTCGAGGTTGCGAGTTTCTCCCGAAACCATGGAGAAGCGGATTGTAACGAAGACGGAGCCCGTGTATCCGGAAGCTGCGCGAACGGCGGGGAAAGCAGGCCTGGTGGTTCTGGATGCGGTGATTGCGCCGGATGGCAGTGTGAAACAATTGCGGCCTGTGTCTGGATCGGATCTGCTGGTGCAATCGGCGACCGAGGCGGTGCAGTCCTGGAAATTTGAGCCGTACCTATCCAGCGGGAAAGCGGTTGAGGTTGAAACCACGATTGTGGTCGAGTTCCGGTTGAATTGACGGGGCGCTAGCCGAATTTTTCAGCCTGCTGGAAGACCATGCCACGCTGGTCTTTTGCCGAGACGATCGGCTCGCTGTCGAGTTGCCCGTCATCGAGTTGCCAATCAATGTTCAGCGCAGGATCATTCCACGCCACCGTGCGTTCGTGCTCGGGCGCATAAAAGTCCGTCGTCTTGTAGAGGATATGGGCAGCCTGCGACACGACGCGGAAGCCGTGAGCAAATCCGCGCGGAATCCACAGAATGTGCTTGTTCTCGCCGGAAAGCTTGAAGGACTCCCACTTGCCGAAGGTGGGAGAGCTGCGGCGGAGGTCGAGCGCGACATCAAGAATCTCGCCCGTGACGGCGCGCACGAGCTTTCCCTGGGGTTGTTGAATCTGGTAGTGCAATCCGCGGATGACATTTCTTTCGGAGTAGGAATGATTGTCCTGTACGAATAACTCTGGAATGCCGAGCTCGGCAAACGTGCGCTGGTTGTAGCTTTCCAGGAAGAAGCCGCGGTCGTCGCCGAACACGCGCGGTTCGAGGAGTAGAAGTCCGGGAAGACGGGTGTCGATTTTTTTCATTGGACGGTCTTTATTGAACAATCCTAATCAGCAGATCCTCATCGCACGATCATGAAAGCTAGTCCGCCAAATCAGAAGACGCGCTCACGCAGCAATTGCAGCAGGTAGGCGCCGTATCCATTGTTGCGCATCGGTTGCGCCAGCGCTTCCAGTTGCGCAGCGGTGATGTAGCCGGAGCGATAGGCGATTTCCTCGGGGCAGGCCACCATGAGGCCCTGGCGTTTTTGCAAGGTCTGAATAAACAAAGAGGCTTCCATCAAGGCTTCATGCGTGCCCGTGTCGAGCCAGGCCGTGCCCCGGCCCATCACACAAACGTTAAGTTGATTGCGCTCGAGATACATGCGGTTGACGTCGGTGATTTCAAGTTCGCCGCGCTTCGAAGGCTTGAGACTGGCGGCAATTTCGACGACCTGACGATCGTAAAAATAAAGTCCGGTGACCGCGTAACGGGATTTCGGCTGCTTCGGTTTCTCTTCAATGCTGAGCGCCTTCCCGTGTGGATCGAACTCGACAACGCCGTAGCGCTCGGGATCATTAACGGGGTACGCAAAAACGCGGGCGCCTTTGGCCTGGAGCGTAGCTGCCCGCAACTCTTTCACGAGGTCGTGTCCGTAGAAAATGTTGTCGCCGAGCACGAGCGCGCAAGCGCTGGATCCGATAAATTCCTTGCCGATCAGAAATGACTGGGCAATGCCTTCGGGCTTCGGTTGCAGCGCGTACTGGAAATGGACGCCGTAGCGGGAGCCATCGCCGAGCAAGTGCTGGAATCGAGGCAGATCCTCGGGGGTCGAGATGAGCAGAATGTCGCGAATGCCGGCCAGCATCAGCGTAGAGAGCGGGTAGTACACCATCGGCTTGTCATACACCGGCAGCAGGCTCTTGGCGGTACCGTGGGTGACGGGATAGAGGCGCGTGCCTGACCCGCCCGCGAGAATGATGCCCTTGTAATTCGGTTGCGCGGTTTTGGTCATGTCGAGTTTCAGT
>Ga0187890_10000921_pt1 | contig 21394 bp, 25 predicted proteins | sample June2016WEW_21_1_FD_133005 | JGI IMG/M metagenome (GOLD analysis project Ga0187890, IMG submission 133005) | Peatland microbial communities from SPRUCE experiment site at the Marcell Experimental Forest, Minnesota, USA - June2016WEW_21_10 | ecosystem: Environmental > Terrestrial > Soil >... | reverse complement strand
TAAGGCGGCCTTCGCGGCACTTATGATGAGATGGACCGCTCGTTGCCTCGCAATCTTCCTGGGACTCCTCAACACCGCGGCTCCCAGGGCACAGATCCCGGCGGGCGAATTCAGCGCGCCGCAGCGTGACTACATTCTGGCCTGCGCCGGCTGCCACGGCATTCAGGGCCTCTCGAATCCGAACCTGGTGCCGAGCCTGCAAGGTCTTGTCGGCTATTTCCTGGAGTTGCCGGAAGGCCGCGCCTACCTGTCGCGCCTGCCGAATGTCGCGTTCTCGACGCTGAGCGATGAGCGATTGGCTGCCGTGCTCAATTACATGGTATTTGAGATCGGCGGCGCCAGCGCGCCGGTGGGGACCCGGCCGTACGCCGCAGGGGAGGTCGGAGAGTTGCGCAAGCAGCCGCTCACCGAAGTTACTTTGTCGGCGTATCGCCGGCGACTCGTGGAGACTTTGATTCGTCGATACCAGGCCCCGGTAACCCTGCGGGGCTACGGGACCACGACGACGCCGTGCGCGAAGCAGTCCAACTGCTGAGCCGGTTTTCCATTTCATTCCGAACAAAGCTCGAGTGACGATCAGGCGAAAAGGCCTTTTTGGGATCAAACTTACGTGCTCACCGCCGGGTAACCGGCTAGAAGCAGAGTTTAAGTGCTCAGTAGGTGCCACTCTGTACTTGGTGCGTGCGGCCTATCTCAACGGTGGAACGGGAAACTTTGAGCTGTTCTGGGCCCGCTCCGCATTGGTGGTGTCGCATGCCTCCCTGGGCTCGGCGACCAATTTAAACAAATCTGCGCTGATAGCTTGCTTATCGAAGCAACCCAGCGGCGATATAGTCTTACGTCGAGCGCGCGGTAAAGTATGGCGGCCAACTCGCATCCTATCGGTCTCCGGCCAAAAGCAGTACTCCATCACATGAATAGATGCCACGAAACCTTCGTTCACCACGCGCGATAAGCTCTGTACACTGCCTGCCCGTCAGGTAATTCCATACCAACAACAACTCAGCGGATTTATGAAAGCACTGCTATGTCTTCTAAAGCGCGGCCCCATTTTTGGAGCCCTAATTTATCTGGCGTTTGCCTCCGGCTGCGCGATCAATATGAAGGTACCCATCCGAGACCCTGAGCCTTCCGCGTCCCGATACGTTAAACCCAGCCAGTCCGCGCCTGTAACCCTGTATTTTGCCGACAACCGCAGCGCTGATAACAAGGGTGCCCTGCTCACAGGACGCATTCCCATGCAATTGACGACGGGCGATAAGTCATTCGAGCCGGTTTCGTGGCTGGCCGAGCAAACTGTCAAAGACATGCTCGCTCGGGGCCTGCCTGTGCAACTAGGCAATGACGCTAAGGGACCTGATACGGTCACCATTCAGCGGATTCATATCGAGAATCGGCGAGTCAGCGGCTTCTCACCCTTCGAGACCTTCACGAGCGCGAGTGCTGACCGCCAAGCTTGCGCGAATACTTTTCGATGCCGAGCTGAGTGATTCGCAAGTAGATGCGCTGATCGCCAAGACCAGCGGCTCCAACATCAACTATCGCGATGTGTACGAGCTGGGTTTCAGCAACAATCCGCGTGCCATTCCCCAACTACTCAGTCTCACTGCGAACAAGGATGACGAGGTACACCAGGCGGCATTCTCCTCGCTGGGCATCTTGCGCGATACGCGCCATTTTGACGTCATGGCCACGGCGGCACAGGACTCGAACAGTGATTGGGAGGATCGCGCTGCGGCGCTGAAGGCCATTGCGGATCTGGGCACGCCAGAGTCGGTAGACTATCTCCAAAGGGAAAGGACCCGCTTGCAGCCGCTGACGGATGCCGAGTCCGTGCGCAGCAAGGAACTGATCGGCCTGTACTTGAACTGATTCGGTGCGGAGACTAGCGTCGCCGCCCACGCCCACGCGGTGGCATTGCCGAGCCGGGTTCGCCTGGGCAGAGTTTCCCCCCGCCCTACTTGGCAAAGGCCGCTGCGTTCAGCTTGAAGACCGCTGGTCCACCTTGAGACTTCGGCGCATTTACTAAGTGGATCAACCGTTCGGCGGCAGGGTCGACGACTGCTGAATAGCCGAATGTCGGTCCCGCATGTACGGGCGCTGGCGACAGGCCGGAGAGGGGACCCCTTGCAGTCCGTGGCGAACGTCCGCTTGCTGGCGCTAAGTACGTCGACAAACGATGGCAATGTAGATCAGCGCGCCATCGTTTGTCTTGATCGTCGCGCGAACGTCCAGCCGGGATGTGCCCGATGGCAGGACTCGGAACCAATCGCCGCCAGGCGCGAGGAGAAACAGTGCGTGCAGTTCTACGCCCCCCTGATCGCGACGGCGGCGGTCAGCCCGCCTTCGTCCGCAACTGGCCCTCATAGTCCCGTTTGCCCAGCGGCACACCCTTCATCCGCAGGATGTCGTAGGCGGTGACGGCGTGGAAATGGAAGTTCGGCAGCGAGAAGGAGAGGAAGAAGTTCTCCGCCGTGAAACGTAACCTCCGCGGGCCGATCTGGAAATCCAGGTCCTTGCCCGCCCAACTGTTGACCTCGTCGGGGGTGAGCGCCTTCAGCGCAGCTTCCGTCTGGGCCATCATGGCCTGCAGGTCGACGAAAGGGATCGGTCCGACCAGCGCGGGCGGGGCGAACAGGCCGCTCTTCACGGCCTCCAGCGCCCACACGGAATGGTGGTCCACGCATTCGATTTGGAAATGGAAGGGCGCCATATCCCCGAACAAGCGCGCGCCCACGAATTCGTCCGGGTCGGAGCCCGTCTCCGCGCATTGCTTGGCCGTGCGATCGAGGAAGCCGGCCACCGCGCCCACCGTCTGCAGGTAGTTGGCCACGCTGAGGTCATAGAGTGAAGTCGCCATCGCAAATCCCCGGAGGCTCAGTTGCTGAATATTCTGCCACTGGGACCGCGCGCGCGGGGAAAGTCAGTTCAGTACCGGGGTGTCGTTTCGCCGGCGCGGCCACCCACCAGTCTCATCATGGAGACACAAATGTCTGCTTCGTCTCCTGCGACGCAAGCGTGTCAAGAACGTCCGCTATGTGCCGCGTCGACCCCCAAACGCGCCGGTGGTGAACGGCAGGTGCCGGGCAGCCCAATCAGGCTTCGGGCTTCTTACCCAAGGTCGGGTCGCCACCGCCCACAGAAACGGTCAAAATTAGCCGGCATAGCCCCAGGCATTGACCAGCCGAACCATCACTTCGCGCCATGTTGGCGAAAAGTTGAGAATGGTCGTGATGATCTCGCCTGCCCAAAGCACGGCTGCGCCGAACAGCACCGCCGGATGAATGCGTCGCCGGCGCCACAGATCCCACGCCCCCATGGCGATGAGAATGAGAAAGATGCCCCAGAAGTATGTCAGCCACCAACCAAATGGACCGGGAATCTCCGTCTTGATCCCCATGAGCCAGATGCGCGCAAAACCAGCGTCGGAAATCGCAACCGCCGAGAGGAGCATCAGTCGTTTGTGCGCGGCCGGATTCCTGCGATAGATGACGCCGGCGGTCATAAAGATGGAAAAGGTGATCATTTCCTCAAATTCGAGCGCGAGAAACTGCGGTGCGTAGTCCGGGTGAGCAACCTGCCGTACTTGATCCACCAGGGCTGCGGCTAGGCCTAGGGGAACCACCAGAACGGATACGGCAACTGTCACCCAACCAAGTTGTTTGTGCCTGCGCAAGTCCCCGATCTCGACCCACAGGATCTGGAGAGTGACGAGTCCGAGCCAGAGAACAAAGACCGCGGCATGAACATGTAGGATGAAGGGCGGTGGCGGCCCCTCACTCAGATAGCGGGCAAAGTCCAAGCCGAACCCCGCGAGTATTGCCGCCCAGATCACTCCGATCCAAACTATGTAGATCTTTCGGTCGCTTGCCGGTGACCATCCGGCAGCCGCTACATGTTGCACTCTCCACCCCACGTTGATTATTAGATTATTGCGGACGCTGTATCGGTTCCGTCGAGTATTCTGGCCGAAAGACCCTCAAAAGCCCAATCCGGATGTTGCCGTTGCATCGAACCCAGGAGTCCACTATCTGCGCATACTCGCGGGTAGACAGATGAGGCGAGGCGTGGATGCGGCTCGGGAACAGAAAATCCTCCGCTTTGAGGTTCGATTGGGCAATCCAAGCGGCTACGGACGTTCGTCGGCCCGCGCATCGACCTTTTCGAGGCTTGTCCGGCGTTCACTCGCGTTACGGCCTGCACACTCGCGCTGTCACCATATTTCGTGACACGCATATCCGAAGGCTTCAACTATTTCGTTACCTCCGTAGTTGCTTCGGTTGCTGGAGCATTTGCCGGGTGGGGCTTTCACCCACTGGAAAGCGCCGCCTTTGCATGACGCACGCCAGGAACGGAGCACGCGCGATTGAAATTCGCGCCCGTAAGCGGCCATTCGTGGGGGCGGCTGATTAGCTAGCGGCGGCATGCTCACTTGCCTAGGACCGTTATCTCAGGCCGAGCTAACCGCTTCCGTGTGCGAGCCTTGCATCCCTCTTTCGCCTGCTCGTCTCGAGACTTGGCGACCAGCCGCTCATGGCTGCCTCCCCAGGTCTGTTTTGAGACTCGTCCGACTCTGCTCACCCAGGAACGATTATTACGGTGTGTAATGCGTGTAGATCAAGTCGCTAGCTTTGGCAGGCTCGTGGCAGGGAAAGCAGGTCTTAAGTAGCGCCCCGTCGGCAGGTTTGCCATCTGCGTTGAAGTGCCCGAACCCCCAACCGCCCGTCGACGCGTACTTTTTCGAGTTCTTGATCTCGAACTGTACGTTCGTGGCGGGGCCAGGAACGAAGGATTGTTTGTCGCCAAAGACCTTGTTGTTCTCGTCCGACGGGACGTGACTGTAGTGCAAAGCGGCGATGATTGCGCCGTCGGGAAAGGGAAGCTTCCCTTCGCGGTACGCCTTGATGGCTATGTCGTTGCCCAAAACGATGGCGAAACTGTGGAGGTTGCCTTCTTCGTGGGCCACAGAAACCACCTTCCAGTCCCGGTATCCTGCAGGAATTTGGGTCACGTAGATGGGAGTGGAATTCTCATCTGCCTGTCCGGACGTGGTGACCAGGTAGGCGATTACGCTAGCCAGCGTTGCAGCTGCAATCGCGAGGGCGCTTTTAATTTTCATGCCGACACCTCTATCGTTTTTGGCGGGATGCCAATTTTAACACCGTTGCGTGATACATCGACTCGGTTTGCCAAAGGCGCGAACTCCGGCTCAGCTTTATCGATTGAGTCGCCAACCGGTCCAATAAAGAACCCTGATGGGATCCCCTAGCTGACGTTCACCGCCGGCGGGTAAGGGTCCGCGAGCCGTCTGTGGGCGCCGGCCCTGTCCACATCCGGCGGCAGTCCGCCAAACCCGGGCGGTCTGAGTTTAAGGCGAGCTCCCCGAAGGCGGCCGACCGCATATACCATCTGTGTGACAATGGGCGATGCCTCACTCCTGCAAGGCTTGGCATCGCGTCGTAGGCCTGCTCGTTCTCCTCTTCGGGATCACGTATCTCGATCGCGTTTGCATCTCCGTGGCAGGACCGCGAATGCAGGAGGATCTTCATATCACGCCGATAGGCTGGGGTTGGGCGACTGGAGTTTTCACGATTTCCTACTGCCTGTTTGAAATTCCGACCGGCATTCTCGGAGACCGGATTGGGCCTAGGCGCGTGCTCACGCGAATAGTCCTATGGTGGTCCGCCTTCACTGCACTGACAGGCGCGGTGACAAGTTACTACCCGCTGCTGGTCACGAGGTTTCTTTTCGGCGCTGGCGAGGCCGGTGCCTTTCCAAACGCGTCGGTTGTTGTCTCCCGATGGTTCCCACCGGCCCGCAGAGCCACAATGTGTGGAGTCACGCTCATGGCAAGCCAAATGGGCGGGGCGCTCGCGCCATTGCTGGTAGTACCGATCCAGAGTCGGTACGGATGGCGGGCGTCGTTTTTTGTGTTCGGTATTTTGGGCGTTTGCTGGTCGATCGCATGGTACACATGGTTTCGCGACTCTCCATCTCAAATGCTTGGATCAGTGCGGTCGGAACACACAGAAGCCGCGGAACGGACCAATACATCGGGACACTCATTTCCTTGGCGAACCGCATTTCGATCAGAGAGCACGATGGCCCTGCTGGCCACGGCGTTTTGTTACGTCTACGTCTACAACTTCTTCCAAACGTGGTTTCACACTTTTCTCGTGAAGGGCCGCGGATTCAGCGAGGCAAGTCTCTTGCTCTCCGCTCTTCCCTATGTTGTGGCTGTGTTCGCTAACTTGACCGGCGGAGCGGTGAGCGATGCTTTGGTTCGGAGGCTGGGGCCCAAACGGGGGCGACGAACGCTAGGTGCTACCGCGCTGACCGTAGCGGGCTTATTCACCATCGCGGCCATGATTTCGCGGCAACAGATCCTGACGGTGGCCTTTCTAGCCATGGTTTATGGGGCGATTACTTTCCAGCAATCTGGAGTATTTGGTGTTTGCTTGGACATTGGTCAGAAGCACGCGGGCGCCATGGTCGGTCTGATGAATACCGCCGCGCAGGTGGGAGGACTAGTGGGTTCGGTTGCATACGGCTATATCGTTGAGCACTTCGGGAACTATGACGCGCCATTCGCGCCGATGGCCGCATTGTTGTTTCTCGGCGCGGTGCTTTGGCTTCGGATTGACGCATCAAAAGAGCTGCGCGGGAAACTAGCGGCCTGACGCAGGTGGTCATCGCCCGATTCTGGCTTGAACAATTGATTCCCCGAAAGAGACTGAAAGTAGACATTCCCAGGAGCGGCCACTCGTCACTGGCAGGAGAGGACCTATTCTGTTGAAAAACTATTGAACAGTGCCGCCTTTTCAAGGTCTTAATTGCAAGAGCAGCGAAGGGAGCACGCCTGCATGATGGGACAGCGCAGCGGCGAGCAAGACCGACTGTTTTACTCCTTCAACCTCGACGCACATGTGCCCGCGGACCATATGCTCCGCAGTATTGATCGATATCTCGATCTGACGGATTTACACAAACACCTCGAACCCTACTACAGCCACACCGGTCGCCCCTCTGTAGACCCGGAGTTGATGATCCGGATGCTGCTGGTCGGTTACTGCTTGGGGATTCGCTCGGAGCGACGGCTGTGCGAGGAAGTGCATTTGAACCTAGCATATCGCTGGTTCTGCCGCCTTGGCCTTGAAGAGAGGATTCCTGATCACTCGAGCTTCTCAAAGAACCGGCACGGCCGTTTTCGCGAGAGCGATGTATTTCGGCACGTGTTCGAGGGTGTATTGCAACGATGCATGGCGGAAGGGTTGGTTCGGGGTGAAGGCTTCGCGGTCGATGCGAGCATCGTGAAGGCCGATGCGAACCGCCGCCGTGGTGTTCCAAGCGAGGAAGGGATCGACTGGAGCAACCCGGAACTCGGCACGCGCGCGGTACGCGAGTATCTGCAGGCGCTGGAGGAAGAAGGTCAGATCGGCACGACCCCGAAGAACATCTCGCCGACGGACCCGGGGGCACGCTGGACCGCGGCTCCTGGATGTCCGGCGTTTTTTGCCTACTCCACCAACTATCTGGTCGATATCCACGCCGGGGTCATTGTCGATGTTGAGGCGACCGCTGCACATCGTACCGAAGAGAACGATGCGACGAAGACGATGATCGATCGGGTCGAGGAGCGCTTCGATCTGAAGCCCCAGCGCTTGATCGGTGATACAGCTTACGGTACCGCGGCGATGCTCAACTGGTTGGTGAACGAGAAGCAGATCGAACCGCACGTGCCGGTGTGGGATCACTCTCAGCGCACAAACGAGACGGTACCGAGCAGCGACTTTAAATGGGACGAACAACGAAACGAATATCGCTGTCCGCAAGGATATGCACTGCGCACCGATTGGCGCCCGTTCAAGATCCTGCGTACGCACATCACCAAAGAAGACTCAATCATCTATCGATCAAGGCAATCAGACTGCGCCAGGTGCTCGATGAAGTCGCGCTGTTGCCCACAGACGCCGATTCGCAAAATCCGGCGCAGCATTCATGAAGCCGCACGCGATGTTGCTCGTGCTCTCGTTAAAACCCGCCGTTACAAGCAATCGCGCAACGATCGGAAGAAAGTCGAAGTACTGTTCGCGCACCTCAAGCGGATCTTGAAGCTCGATCGACTACGATTGCGCGGCCCCAGCGGCGCGCACGATGAGTTCCTACTCGCTGCCACCGCCCAGAATTTGCGGCGATTGGCCAAAAGCCTGTGTCCATCACCACCGAGACCGGCATTTGGAGTCACGTAGGAGCGACATCGAGGAGTTAAAAGCTTCAGAAGCGGCGGGCCAAGGGCCAATCGAGAAGAACCATCTACTTCAAGGTGTTCCTCCTCGCATCGGCTGACTTAACGCTTAAAATCCACTTAGTTTTTCAACAGAATAGGTCGCGACCCGTCTATGGACTCCGGCCCTGTCCGCATCGGGCGGCAGTCGGCCACCACCGGGCACTGGCAAGTCAGATTTGATCGCCACATACCTGCCGTTCGCACCTCGCGTTAGGCTGAATCAGTGCAGACGCAGCGCCGCGCCTACACAGTCAATTGTTCGGGAGTGCGAGTGCCCCTTTGCGCGGCCGACGCGCTACCTGCAGGATTCGTATCCGCCCGCCGGCTTCGATCCGTCACTGCAAATGTTTCGCTAGGATATTGCATGGTCTCAACCAAGCTGACGTTTCGATTCTTCATGCTCGCGCTTCTCACCACGGCGGTTCGCGCGCAATCCCCGCCAGCTGCACAAGCTCCGTCGCCCGCAGCGACGCTGCAGCGGCGCATGGCGAACGTTTTGGATCCGGGAACCGGGGTTTGGACGGCGCAGCAAATCGCGACGATGAGCCAGCTTCGCGACGCGGCGCTCGCAGACGACTATGCGTTCCTGCAGTTGCGCGATCTGTCGAACAACATCGGTCCGCGCCTCAGCGGTTCGGCACAGGCCGCGCAGGCCGTTGCCTACGTCGCCGCCGAAATGCGAGCACTGGGCGCGACGGTCGCGCTCGAGAAAACCCAGGTCTCGCATTGGGTCCGCGGCGAGGAGAGCGGCGCGCTCATCGCATGGCCGGGCATGACGCCGGAGACGACCCAAAAGATCGTACTAACCGCGCTCGGCGGTAGTGTCGCGACGCCGCCGGCCGGGATCGCTGCCCAGGTAATGGTCGTGCGCTCGTTCGACGCCTTCAAGGAGCTGCCGGCAAACGCCGCGAAGGGCAAGATCGTGCTGTTCAATCATCCCTTCGACAAAGAGCTCGCCGCCCAAGGCATGGGCTTAGAGGCCTACGCTCAGGCCGTGACCTACCGTGGTGCGGGCCCAAGCCTGGCGGCCTCGGCCGGTGCCGTTGCCGTGCTCGTGCGCTCGGTTGGCGGCGCCGATTATCGGCTTGCGCATACGGGCTTGACATTCTATGACCCTGCGCTGCCGAAGATTCCGGCTGCGGCCGTCAGCGCGGAGGACGCCGATCTGATCGCCGACCTCGCGGCGCAAGGTCCGGTGCAAATGCACCTGACGTTGACGCCGCAAACGCTGCCCAGAGCCGAAAGCTTCAATGTCATCGCCGACTGGCCGGGAGCAACGCACCCGGAACAAGTCGTCATCGTCTCCGGACATTTGGATTCCTGGGACTTGGGCACCGGCGCGATAGACGACGGGGCCGGAGTCGTGGTGGCGATGCAGGCGCTACATATGATGCAAAAACTCGGCCTGCACCCCGCGCGCACGATTCGCTTCGTCGCTTGGATGGCCGAGGAAACCGGGGCGGAAGGGGCCGCCACCTACGCGGCGGATCATGCGACCGAACTCGGTGACCATGTCGGCGCCCTCGAGAGCGACTTGGGCTGCGATCATCCGACCGGCATAACCTTTGCGGGATCGCCGGCGCTATCCGATTGGCTGCGCCCCGTCGCACATGAGTTGGAGCCTCTCGGCGCGTCCGTGTTGCTCCCCGCGCCTGAAGCGGGCCAGGATATCGCAGCAATCGTGAGCAAAGGCGTCCCCGGTTTCACGCCGACCCAGGACAGCCGGTATTACTTCAACTATCACCATACGGCCGCCGATACTTTGGACAAAGTGAATCCGCGGCATCTCGCCGAGAACGCGGCGATCATGGCGGTCATGGCGTTCGCATTGGCAGCGACCGATGCACCGGTGCCGCGGGTCGGATCAACGCCTTAGCGGCAGGAGTTAAGCCGAGCCCGCCGATGATCATGCGAACTCTGCGCAACGGCCGCGGCAGTCGTGCGGCGCCTCAACGTAGCCTGATCGAGCTGCCCGCTACCGGACGTTCGTGATCGTCAACTACGGGTCCCCTGGACTAAACCGCTCGCGCGGTAGGGGTAGCTCCGAGTGCGGGCTGGGGGATTGCTGATGTTTGAGGCTCTGTTTTGTAGGTTGCAAGGTGAGGCAATTCGCCTCGTTTTGCAACCGGAGCAGAGCCATGAACGATTCACCCCGCAAGGTTTCACCGCTGCGTCAACGCATGATGGAGGAGATGCGGATGCGCCAACTCGCGCCCAAGACGCGGGACGCCTACATTCGCGCGGTCCTTCACTTCACCCGATTTCTGGGCCGCTCACCTGATACGGCCACGGCCGAAGATCTGCGCCGTTACCAACTGCACTGCGTCGATCAGGGGGTCTCTGCCATCACGTTGAACGCCACGATCGCGGGACTGAAGTTCTTATTCGAGGCGACTCTCGGGCAGCCCGAGTTGATGGCCAAGATGCACCCTGTGCGCATGTCCGCACCTTGCCGATCATCTTGAGTCGCGAGGAAGTGAGTCGCCTGCTTGATGCGGCGAAGAACCTCAAGCATCAAACCGCATTGTCTGTCGCGTATGGGGCAGGGCTTCGCGTCAGCGAAGTCACGGCGTTGAAGGTCGGTGATATTGATAGCCAGCGGATGCTCCTGCGTGTCGAGCAGGGTAAAGGGGCGAAGGATCGGTATGCGCTGCTGCCGCCGATCCTGCTCGAGCGGCTGCGCACCCGGTGGCGCTTCGCCCGGGCCCAGGGCAAGGTGCTGCCGGGCGGATATTTATTCCCGGGCCTCGATCCGGTGGACTCGATGAGTACACGGCAGCTAAACCGTGCAGTGCACGAAGCCGCCGTCGCCGCGCGCATCGACAAGCGCGTCACGATGCATTCACTGCGACACGCGTTCGCCACCCATCTGCTCGAACAGGGGGAAAATATCCGCACCATCCAAGTGCTGCTCGGACATAAAAAATTGGAGACCACGGCGCTCTATACGCATGTGGCCACCGAGACTTTGCGCAAAGTCTTGAGCCCCTTGGAGAGTTCCCGACCGACGTAGCGCCGGCTCGTGCCACGCAACGCCCTGGAGGTCGCGGATATCTTCCGCGCCCACGGGCCGACTTGGCGAGAGCACCGGCGGGGCCACTTCAGCCTCGGCCAGTTGAAGGTCATGTCGGCGATCGAACAGTGCCGCAGCCTCGCGCTCGGCGGCCACGCGCTGCGCTGTTCATCGTGCTCGCAAGCACAGATCGCCTACAACTCGTGCCGTAACCGGCACTGTCCGAAGTGCCAGGGCAGTGCCGCGCAGCGCTGGCTCGAAGCACGCCAGGCCGACCTCTTGCCGGTGGCGTATTACCACGTGGTGTTCACCTTACCCGCGCCCATCAGCGCCATCGCCTACACCAACAAGGAGATTATCTATGGACTGTTGTTCGACATCGCCGCCGATCCGAAGCACTTGGGTGCCCGGATCGGCACCACCCTCGTGCTGCACACCTGGGGCTCGACGCTGACCCATCATCCGCATGTGCACGGCATCGTGCCCGGCGGTGGCCTCGCCCCCGATCCCGACCGCTGGGTGCCGTGCAAGCCGGGGTTCTTCCTCTCGGTCCGGGTGCTCTCGCGGCTGTTCCGGCGTCGCTTCCTCGAAGAGCTCGAGAACGCCCATCGGAACGGTGAGCTCAAGTTCTTCGGCGAGCACGTGGATTTGGCCGACGCGGAAGCCTTCGCCGACTGGCTCATGCCGCTGCGTCAATGTGAGTGGGTCGTCTACGCCAAGCGGCCCTTCGCCGGACCTGAGCAGGTTCTCGCCTATCAGTCGCGATACACCCATCGGGTGGCAATCTCCAACTCACGCCTCGTAGCTCTTGATGCTCGCGGCGTCACCTTCCGCTGGAAGGACTACCGCGAACAAGGCCGCACGCGCCACAAAACCATGAGCCTGCCCACCGAGGAGTTCATGCGCCGCTTCCTGTTGCACGTGCTGCCCTCCGGCTTTCATCGCATCCGCCACTACGGCTTGCTCGCCAATGCCAACCGGCAGCGCGATATCGCCACGGCCCGCGAGTGCCTGCATCAGCCGCCGCTTTCGCCTACCGCAGAGCCCGCCGCTGACGGCGCCGATCAGGGCTGCGCCAGGCCCACCTTCGTGTGCCGGCTCTGCGGCGCGCCGATGCTCATCATCGAGAGCTTCGCACGTGCTCAGCACATCCGTGGTCCGCCCGGTTCTTCGGTCGCACCATGATCGACATCGTGTCTATCAACAAAACGTTTGCGGCGTCATTTTGCAAAATCATGCCGCCGCGAACGCCCGTGGCCTCGTGCTGCAAAACCTTCCATTCACAGCACGACAATCGCCTCTTGAACGCGCGGTGCCGCCGCGTGCTTGGCTCACCACCGACACGCATCGATCACGCAGACCCGACGATCCTCGCCTCACTGACTTCTGCCGACATTCAAATCCCCATAGATCCGCGACTCTGCTGATCGGCATCAGCACGTTCCCGCGGTTTCCTCCCTGGAGGCTTGTCCAACACCTGCCCCCAAGCCTCATCGGGCCTGGATAGCTCAGCGCACACCGGCAGGTGTCGGACAACCCTTAACCCTTGCGGTCACTCACGACCGACTGCTATCGGGCAGCGAAATCTTCGCGGGAAGCACAAAAGAAAAACCCGGCCCATGGCCGGGTCTCTCAGTTCAAACAGGCGTCAGATTAAGCAGCGACGCCTTGCTGCTTGCGACCACGCAGTACCAGGAGGCCACCGACGAGCAGCGCCAGCCCACTAGCGGCTGAGGTGGGGTCGATCTCGGGTGCCTGAGTCGCAGTGAAAGTACCGAAACTTGTGGTTGGGACGCAGTTGGTGTACACGCACCCGCCGGCTAGGTTCGTGCCCGCAACCACGTACCCTGTAGACACTGCGCCATCTCCCGGTGTGATGTACGCTAAATTCACCTGCTGGGCTGGGCCGTCTACTGCAAACGATATCCCCGGTACGTCCAGCTGCGTTGCGCCGCTGAGCAGCAGGTTGTCGTTCCCCGCGTAACCGCCCGCGGCGATAAGACCGGTAATCGTCGCCGAATCCCACGTCCCGTCCACAGCCGTGACCTGATAACTGGCTCCTGACAGCGCAGCGGTTGTCAAAATGCCTGAGCCACTGTCGGTTCCGCCAGACGCGGTATCGGTGAACGACCAGTTCCAGTTGATCGACTGGGCGTTTGCAGCTCCGCCGAGGGCCAGCAGAGATGTCAATGCAATCGTGTTTGCTAAAAAACGCACTTCGAATTCCTTACAATTAGCAATTGGCGGGTTTGATCCAAAGCATCTGCCTTGGTGGCTTTTGTATCAAACTGGGTAAAACATGCGAAGCTGTTTCTGCTGTTACAGAGCAGAAGTGCGATCGGCGTCAACTATCCCGGTGCGCTATGTTCAATGGCAGCTTTGCGGCGAGCATTCCGTAATCGCCACCGGCAAATAATGTTAAGGGTTGCCGGTGGCCGTGTGATTTTAGGTATCGACCCTCTGGGGCCGGCGGTGAGTGACGGCTACGCGGCGAAAAAAACCAGCGGCGGCGCACTTCAAGATCAATGACCGCGAGCATTGGAGTTATAGTGCGGCTCGGCAAACAAAATCGAAAATGGCGCGCGTACCGCCGACGGGCTTAGCCCAGCGGTTATCAGTTGGCGTAGCACCGGCGTTGTTCGTACCGTCGGAATAATAAAAAATAGATTTATCGTCGCGCATCAATTCGTTCGCGCAGTCGAAGGTCGAGGACACAGTCACATAGCCGATTATTCTGTTATCGGGCCCTGTTTTAGGAGGCCATGCGCCGGCAGGAGCGTCACGGTGCCACGAGACCATGCGCCAATTGGCTTGTCGCATACCTGCCTTGACGTCGATGCTCGAAACGTCGACGTAGTCTTCCATACCCCCCGACGCGGGACTCGGGGGCGTCCATACCGACACCCATTCTTCCGCGTGAGCCACGACACTCAGCGCCCGGAGTCCGAGACGGGTCGCGGTCGAATGCGGGCTCCGGGCTTCTCTCGGCGCCGGCCGCGCTCCGCTCAGAATCAATTATTGTAAGTGAAACCTTCGGTGCCGACAGACGTCCTCACGTAGCGAATCGCCAGCGCGTGGCATTCTGCAAGACCGCCTCCTCTTCGAGGCCGAAGGCCACGCTCGGGCGTACGGCGAAGATGGGTTCTCGCAGTGCGAGGATGTCCTCCTGCGTCGCGGACATGTCGTAGTCGTACTTGCGCTGATAAAGCGCCAACAATTCCTTGAGCTGCTCCACGTCGCAGACCTTCTCGGCGGCACCCTCAACGACCACCGCCTCGTGAGCTTGCTCGGTGCCGATGACGCAGTGCGCGTTGCTCTCGAGATTGCGGGCCTTGCGCGAGCGGCTACCCGTGCTGAAGTAGAACACTCTCCCGTGCCATAGGCCCCAGACGATCATCAGGTGCGGGCGACCGTCCTGCCGCACGGTGGCGAGCCAATAGTTGTGACTGCGCTCGAGACGCTGCTCTGCCCAACTCCACGGCATGAGCCCGTCGGGCCCTTCGGGTAAGTCATAGCCTGGCATGTGGAGCCGGCTAGGTGCCGGCTCTACGGAGGTCGTTCGTTCTATAAGCATGTGCGCTCCTTCGAGCCGAGGATCGGTCTGATCAGGCTAGTCGTCGATCTTCTCACGGCGGCACCGGATCGGCGTACGCTGAGTTTTGCCTTGCAGCGGACTCGATCACATGCCTGACAAAGTTGGTGTACGAGCGCGTGAATAGCCTGCTTACCTAGGGAGTTCGATACCACGGCTCGACAACTCGAAAGGTCGCAGCTTTGGCTACTCCAGAGGCGACACTCATGAGTGACGACACCGGGTCGCGACGGGCAATTCGCGGATGCGTCCTATCGGATCCGCAGGTCCAATTGGGCAACATCTAACCCGGTTTCGATAAAGAACTTACGACTCAGCTCAAGAGCGCTGAATCCGTCCTCGAACGCGGCCATTGTTCCATTGACAGGTTTATCCAGGTAGACCAGGGCTCCGTCTACGACAAAGAAAATGATCGCCGGTTCCGGTGAATCGTCGGTTATCACGAGCGTGTGAGCTTCGCCGGCAGGCTCGAAGATGAAGGTACCGGGCTTCGCGATCCAATCATGCTCGAGATACCTCCATTGACCACGTAGCGTAAAACCATGCACTGTGCCCGTGTGGTAATGAACTCCAATTTTGGCTCCTGGCAGACCCTTCAAGACGACGGTAAACCCGCCGGTCGTCACGTTAAAACGGCACACCTGTACCCAGACTCCTTCGGCGTAAGGAATTCACGGCCCAGTTTCTTCCAGGTTCACGTCAACGACGAAATGTCCGCGCTCCTTTTGATGCGGCTGAAGTCCGTCGTTCACAGTGCTGAATGTCGCGATGGCCATGGATATCCTTTGCTGCTAGTCAACCCGGATTACGCTTTCAAGACTGACCATAGCAGACATTGGTTACTGACGGCTGTGGGTCCGAAAGGCGGAACCTTGGCGTCGGTTCTATAAGGGTGTGCGTCAGCGTGGAGCGAATAAAATGAACACAGGTGGCAATGACGTCGGCGGTTGTCTCTGTGGCTCGGTGAGGTTCTCGGTAGCCGCCGAACCCATCTGGAGTGCGTACTGCCACTGCGAGAGTTGCCGTCGCGCTACCGCTTCTCCCGTCGCCGCATTCGTGGGATTTGACGAGGGTTCCGTACGATTCAGAGGTGATGCTAGGCGACTTTTCAGGTCGTCGTCAGGCGTAGAGCGAAGCTGCTGTGCCAACTGCGGAACGCCGTTGTCCTACCGTTCAACTCGGTGGCCGGGTGAGATTCATCTTTATACTCCGACCTTCGATAATCCAGGGGCATATCCCCCCACCTTCCACGTGCATTGGGCCGAAAAGCTAGCGTGGCTTGGCGTCATGGACTCATTACCTAAGCACGACCACGCGAACGCCCCCGCGGACACTTCGGAGTAAGAGAAGTTGAAAGAGAATTTGGGCAGCCATCCACAACCAAGCCACGCGATCAGGGCCTGCCGTCACACGAGTGGATTATGGGTAGGGTTTCGATGACCGAATTCGGTCCGAGAGCAAATACGTTTCGCTCTCTTGTGGCACAACATCGCTTCGAGCGATGTTAAGGTGCCGCGCAAGTTCTTGACTATACGGTCGAAATTGGTGGGCCGTGTAGCCCTCACATTTTCATACTAACTTACTGATTGTATTTATAAAAATAATGGTGTAAAAACGCGAGGCCCCAAACGGGGCCACCATACGAGAATGGCAATCCTCGGACATCTTCTGACGCGGGCCGTGCGCGATCCGCCGATGCAGACACGGTCGCTGCGACGGATTACCCCAGACAACGGCTGCAACAACAACGGCTCGACTAGGCCGCGAGCCCCTTTCGCATCCTGGTTGGCCCGATCAACACATCCGCGGATACATGAAAACGATCCCGCATCTTTCGCACCATCGACATGCTCAGCTCGCGCTTCCCCGTCATGATCTCGCTGACCCGACTGGGCGTCCCTAAAAATTCGGCAAGCTGAGCCCGCGTTAGGCCGTGCTGGTCCATCAGATAGGTCAAAAGCTGCGGGAGCGTGGGCGTCCGACCGGGCCAACGGCTCCGCTCGTACACTTCGATCAGTCTCGCCTGGGCGATAAGGCGCGCTTGATCCGATGGATCAGTAGAATCCATCAGTTTCTCGACCAGCGCTTTCGCCTGCTGATGATCCCGATCATTCTCAACAATCACTAAAGTTGCTTTCATTACACCGTCTCCGCATCGATCTGATCATATTCCTCGTGAGAACCGAAGAATCGAATCATCAAAACGCCACCCTGGTACTCAACCAGTGCCACTAATCGATAGTCGTTGCCCTTAATGTTAAAGACAACTCTACCGCTCTTGAGAATGCTCGCCTTCGGATGCGACTGCTTCACATCCTGAGGCGATCGCCAATTGGCCTTCTCCGCAATCGCGCGCCACGCATCAAACTGCGCCCGCGCGGCTTTGATGCCCTTGCTTCCCTTCCGGCTGGCAAAATAGGACTCCACCAGGTCGGTACCAATGACTATCATTGGACTGCATCTTACTCAAGACTTCCATAAAATGGAATACGTGGTTCCATTTTTGGGAAGTTATGCCTTGCAATTAGCAGGGGCGACCACCGGGCGAGTTCTCCTAGCCATGTATCTTTAATGTGGAATCGTGACCACCAAGGAGAAGGTGTTTGGGATTTTTGACCTTCGGGGGATTACGCTACATTCCGCTTGTGCTGGTGGGAAGGTTTGGGATATTGGCCGCTCGGAAGCGGCCGTTCGCCGCGGACTTCAAAGGGTCGCGATCCGTCCTTGGGCGCCGGTCCAATCCCCAGGGACGCTCGCTCTGGTCAACATCGCGTATCCTTTTCTGCCTCCTGCTCCCGAGCGGCGCGGGATTATCGTTGTGATAACCAGCATTCGACTTTGTATCGGCAAAGAATCTCGCGCCTGGGCGGCGGTCCTATATTTGACAAAATGACGCCGGAAATTTGCCGGCCGCGCGCGCATAAATGCCCGTATTTCTCCGCAAACACACCCTACGCTGGGACCACCTCAGCGCTTGTCCGTCGCTAATGAATCAGGTAATTCACTCTGCCGTCCACCCCGAACCAGACTTGGCCAGCACCCAACATCACTCCTTCGTCTTTCGCAAACATGTCCAGAGGAGCCGATCCTAGAATCGACGCTTGAAATTCCGGGGTGAAGATAGTGTCGTAGCGATCGATCAAGGCTTTACGGCTGCGCACGTTCATGGTGGTCGTGCCCATCCGCACGTTTATTGGATAGTTAATCATCAGAGCGACTGTGCGTCGATCACCGCGTTTGAGAGCATCCCAAAACCGTCGCGCATTTCGTTCAACTAGTTCATCGTCCGAGGCGCCCGCCGCGACATATCGATGGTCGAGGTCGCCTCCAATGATGTCGGACAGTCGCAGAGTGAACGGTCGATTCTGCGCGGAACCCTTTTCGCTCCAGTACCCCACGATGAGATCGCACTGGAGAGCACCACGGTTTTGACCGTTGGGATCACGGTCCGGAAACCGCCCCAGCGAAGATTGGCCCGATCCCCATCTCCTCCGGGGCACATCCCGCGACCGCAAGGCCCCGGTATAGACCCAGCGGCGACAGGCCCCGCCGTTCCGCAAGACCACGCTCCATCAAGACGCACGCGCAAGCACCGTCGGACAGCTGGCTGGCGTTACCGGCTGTTATGAGTCCGCCATCAATTACAGCTTTCAAACTCTGGAGTCCCGCAATCGTGGTATCACGGCGATTACCCTCGTCCCGGGAGATGGTAATTTCGCGCAGCGTTTCCTCCCTTGTGGTCCCATCGACAATCCGCATGCTTGTCGACATGGGGACGATCTCGGCGTCGAATCGGCCCGCGTCTTGGGCGGCGGCTGTTCGGCGCTGCGACGCGAGGGAATACTCGTCCTGAGCCTCGCGTGAAACCTTGTACTTATGCGCGACGAACTCTGCTGTTCTCAGCATCGGCATATAGGCGTGCTGAGCGTGCATCGTCACCGCAGGATCGATCTCGCGTCCAACCCAATCCATATACGGTACCTGCACCGCGGATATGTTCTCTTGCCCACCAGCTACGACCACTTCCATATCGTCAACCATGATCTGTTTGGCCGCGGTTGCCACAGCCATGAGGCCGGAGGCACATTGCCGGTCCACGGTTTGGGCAGCAACTGACGGCGGCAAGCCGGCCGCAAGAGCGGCCAGGCGCGCCACGTTCATGCCCGCCGTTCCGCCGGTCAGGACGGAACCCATGACCACGTCATCTATTTCGGCGCCCTCCACCTGCGCCCGGCTCACCGCATTTGCGATTGCATGACCTAGCAGTGTGGGCGACTTGACGTTGTTGAAGGCGCCCTTGTACGACCTGCCAATGGGCGTCCGCGCCGTTGAGACGATTACGGCTTCTCTCAAGATCCTTGGGTACCACCACTCCGGCGAAGCTCGCGCGGCTCCGGCAAGAGACTGCTCGCCGCGGGCCCGCGCTGAAACACCATGATCCGCATACCCTGGCTGGCACTTTGTGGGAAATAGCTGAATCGGTCACCCGTTGGCAGCACGACCGACTTCTCGCCGGCGGCAAGGGCGGTCGAATCGCCCGCCGTCATGGTGAGGCCCTTCGCCCTCATCCGGTCGTAAAATGTATCAATATTCGGAACCTCGACGTCGAGCTCGAGGATCGCTCCATCGCCGAAGCGAGGATTCTCGAGAAGCTTCGCCGCACTACCCGGAGCGGGCGACACAAGCTCAATCCAGGTACCGTCACCGCCGTCGATCCACGCGTGCCGGTCGGCGCCTGATCCCATCCAGTGCCGGGAAAATCCCGAGGTCCGCGGATTGCGCCGTAGACCGAGAACATCCGTATAGAATTTGGCCGTCTTCGGGGGATACGGCCGTCATCTCGAGCGGCGCCGGTACCGTCGGTTCGATTGCTTGCCAGATCGGGAAAATCCAAGGTTTGCGAATAATCAGCTCCGCAGGAACGGCGGAGAAAGTCCGATGGCTCGAATCGGTGGCCCGCGTGGATCACGCCTTCAATTACAAGCACGTGCCGATCCCGAAGGCGCTAGCAGAGGCATGCCCGCACGGCATCGATCTGGTGCTCGAGAACGCCAGTCCCGAGCACCTGTGTGCGTGCCTGCCGCTCATGAAGGAGTTGAAGCAAGTTCTCATAGCCGGATTCGTCAGCACCTATAACGGTAACGGCAAGGTGCGGCTGGTCGACAATTTCGAATTCGTTCTCGATCGGTTTCTCACCATCCAGAGCTATCGGTTCATGGATTCCCTGGATGTCTACGACGAATTCGTCAGCAGCATGCTCACCTGGCGCAGCGAGGGACGACTGACGCTGCCGGAGGTCGTGTACGAAGGTCTCGAGAGCGCTCCCGACGCATTGTGCGGCATCTTTTCGGGGCGCCATATGGGCAAATCGCTGGTCAGGCTCGCATCTTGAGCAGCGCCCAAGATTTGGATCTCGGCGCGCTCGATCGCTGGATGAGCCTGCATGTCGCCGAATACGCGGGACCGGGCGAAGTCGTCAAATTCCCGTCTGGCCAGTCCAACCCCACGTATCGCATCGATACGGCTTCAGGCGCCTATGTCTTGCGCCGCAGGCCCTTCGGTACCTTGCTGCCCTCCGCCCATGCGGTCGACCGGGAATATCGGTTGATGGCGGCGTTGCACCCGACCGGCTTCCCGGTACCCCGACCGCTCGCCCTGTGCACTGACTCGCAAATACTCGGGACTGACCTCTACGTCATGGATCTTGTGCCGGGACGGTCGTTCTGGGACGGCGCCTTGCCGGACTCTAGCCCCACAGAGCGCCGCTCGATTTACGAGGCCCTCATCGATACTCTCGCACGACTGCACTCGATCGATCCCTCGCAGGTCGGCCTCGAAGACTACGGCCGCCCGGGCAATTATTTCGAACGCCAGGTAACCCGCTGGACGAAGCAATACCGCGCGTCGGAAACGGAACTCATTCAGGAAGCCGAACGATTGATCGCATGGCTCCCCAAGACCTTGCCCAGGCAGGAACGCGTCGGCATCGTTCACGGCGACTATCGGATCGACAACGTACTGTTCGCCACGAATGAGTCGCGAGTAGTCGCCGTATTGGATTGGGAGCTGTCGACGACCGGTGACCCATTGGCCGATCTGTCTTATTTTTTGATGCATTGGGATATGCCACACGACGGCACCGCTGGGATGGCGAGCCTCGACCTGGAGTCGCTCGGGATCCCGACACTCGCGCAAATGTTGAATCGCTACGCTGAAGCGACGAACCGCTGCGACGTACCCGAACTGAACTGGCATTTCGCGTTCAACCTGTTCCGCTTGATGGCGATCGTTCAAGGCATCCGCAAACGCGTCATGGACGGGAACGCGTCCAGCCCGCACGCCGAAGCGGTCAGCAAGCGCGTCCGACCCCTGGCCGCTCAGGCGTGGACTTGGGCGCTGAGAGCGGGAGCTAAATAAAAATTGCAGCGCTCTTTGTAAGCATCAAGCCGCCAATGGGGGTCACATGAAGCTTGGATTGCTGATTCCGCTGATTAGCCGCTAC
>Ga0187890_10000920_pt1 | contig 21396 bp, 26 predicted proteins | sample June2016WEW_21_1_FD_133005 | JGI IMG/M metagenome (GOLD analysis project Ga0187890, IMG submission 133005) | Peatland microbial communities from SPRUCE experiment site at the Marcell Experimental Forest, Minnesota, USA - June2016WEW_21_10 | ecosystem: Environmental > Terrestrial > Soil >... | reverse complement strand
GGATCCACCGCGCGACTGCCTGTTGGGGGTGTTTGATGCTGTTGGCGTGGGTTTCGGGTGCGTCGTTGGTGTTCGTCAGCGTGAAGGGCGGTGGGGTGTCTCCTCGGAGACCCGGCGGGCGTGTTTTCGGGTAGCTGTGAGCGCGTCGGTATCGACGGGTAGCTCGGCTGGGCCTCGGTCGCTGCGGTTTGCGTTCAGGTGAGTTCTGGTAGCGCGCGGATGCGGGCGAGCGCGCTGGTGAAGTCGTGTTGCCACGGCCAGCGAGCGGGTAGGTGAAGCGTCCACTTGCGCCCCGAGCGGGTCAGGCGGCCAGGGATCTGGAGTAGCCGGCGGCGCAGTGTGCGTGCGGTGCGCACAGTCTGGCCTTGTAGCCCGATCAGTGATGTCCAGCGTTGCAGGTTGTGCGCGATGGCGGCGATCACCGTCCAGGCGCTGTTCGCGTTGAACTGACCGGAGGGGAAGTGCGCCAAGGCTTGGTCCTTCAGGTCGCGAATCGTGAGCTCGACGACGGCGTGCTGGCGGTGCTCTGCCTCGACGATCTCCAACGCCTCGGTGCGGTTGGTGATGAACGGGAAATACCGCCAGTCTGGCCACAGCTCTGCTTGCGAGCCGACGAGACGGGTGCGGCGCACGATCAGCCGTCGTCCGTGAGTGGTCGTTTCGGCGATCTGCGCTTCGCCGTCTTGGGAGTAGTCCTCCAAGGGCTGCCACGCCTGCTCGGGGATCTGCTTGATCGCGGCGGGCACCCAGAACTGCAGGCGCACACTGATCGAGTAGCCCCAGCCGGCGCTCTGGAGCCTCGCGATCAGCTTTCGGTTCCAGAACCCCGAGTCGGCCCTGAAAAGCTTCTCGCCGGTAGCGCCTGCCCGCGCCACGCGGGCAATCAGCTCATCAGCGAAGCGCACGACACCGCGCTGCGTGTTCGCCTGACCCTTGCGCAGCCGAACGTGCAGGACCTCACCTGTCCCGGCCCTGGAGGCGAGCAGCGGGTGATACCCCCGCTGTTTGGTGTACCCAAAGCCGACGCCCTCCTTCTGCTTGCCGTAGGCCCGGCCGATAAAGCTGTCCACGTCAACGATCAGCCGCTCGGCGCCCGGGCCAGCGCCCGCCCGCCACGCGTGTGCCAACACCTGGTCGAGTACCCGGTCGAGCTGGCGCACATGCCCGAAAGTGAACGCCCGCAGAAACGTCCCGAGTGTCGAGGGCGCCGGCAGCCAGCCACCCAAAAGACGGCGCGTGCGACCCGCCCGCAGCACATCACAATCATCGATCGAATCGGCGCCGAGCAGCATCGCGAACACGAGCGCCATCACCTTCCTGCCCGGGTTCGCCGCTCCTGGCCGGTCACGACGAAGCGTCACGAACCGGCCCACGAGAGCCTCGATCCCAAGCCGCCCCGCGAGCGTCGCAACGAGCGCGACCCCCGCGTCCGATACCACGCGATCATCGTCGAAGACGACCCGCACCCCGTCCAGTCCGACCCGCTCGTCATCCTGCACCATACGAGTGACCTCCTGATCCCGGGCCGCGACAGCCGCAATCTGTCGCTACCAAGCCCGATTCAGGAGGTCATTCTTCGCTCACCACCGGACAACACCGGTGGATCCAGGCTTAAGCCGCTCATCCACGGACTTCCCCTTGCGGACCGCCTGGTTGAACTTGCCCATCCCCATCATCATCTTCGGCTGATAGGCCCAGATCTCCATCGGCTCCGTCCCGCTCCCCGTCTGGGGTGCGCGGCCGGTCAGCTTCTTCATCATCCTCGGTCCGAGCCTGTAGACGAGCCTAACCATGGGCCCGGCCTTGCGCTTCGATACTCCCTGGACGCGTGCCATCGGGCACCTCCTGTCACATTGGTTGGGCTTCTCGGGTCTAACGACTATGACCCGCGAGACCGGGACGGTGTGACAGCGATGAACGAACTAGAGCTCGCAGACAGCTTTGACCGCCACCGGCCCCAGCTGCGCGGGCTCGCCTACCGCATCCTCGGCTCGGTCAGCGAGGCCGAGGACGCCGTGCAGGAGGCGTGGCTCCGCCTGGCGCGGACCGACGCCGAGCAGATCGACAGCCTCGAGCGGTGGCTGACGACGGTCGTCTCCCGGATCTGCCTGAACATCCTGCGCTCCCGACGGACCCGCGGCGAGCAGCCGCTCGACAGCTGGCGGCCGGAGCCGATCATCGACGACCCGGCGGCCGGGACCGATCCCGAGCACGAGGCGTTGCTGGCGGAGTCGGTCGGGATCGCGCTACAGGTCGTTCTGGACACCCTCAGCCCGGCCGAACGGCTCGCGTTCGTGCTACACGACATGTTCGCCCTTCCCTTCGCGGAGATCGCGGCGATGGTCGACCGCTCACCGCAGGCGACCCGCCAGCTCGCCAGCCGTGCGCGCCGCCATGTGCGGGAGGCAGCGCCGGCGCCGGACGCAGACCTGACGCGCCAGCAGGCAGTCGTCGACGCCTACTTCGCCGCCGCCCGCGACGGCGACCTGGAGGCGCTGGCGGCGGTACTCGACCCCGACGTCGTGCTGCGCGCCCACCGCCGCGACGGCGACCCGATAGAGCTGCGCGGCGCCAGGCGAGTGGCCGCCGGCGCGATGAGCGCCCGGCGTTTCGCGTCCTACGTCCGCCCAGCGCTCATCAACGGCGCCGCCGGCGTGGTCGCGTTCGACGGCGCGCGGCCGTTCGCTGTACTCGCCTTCACAGTCATCGACGAGCGCGCGGTAGCGATCGACGTATTCAACAACCCCGAGCTGGTCGCCAAGCTCGACATCCACGGAATCACCGCCTGAACGGCACCTCCGAGAACCATCAGCGATCACAACGACGCAAGCGTCGGTCACTGGCGGACGACGAGTACCCGCGCGAGCACGAAGGCAGGTCTCAACCCAAAGGCGCCGCGAGTCTCGCAATTAGCCAAAAGCAGGCACGTGCGGGGCGGCGACGACACGGCACGGACGGACGCGCAGCGAGTATGAGATCTCCTCGCATCCACCACATCCGGGCGGAGTCGAACGAGTGCGCCGTCGATCTCGCTGTCACGAGGGAGGCGTCGACCTGCACCGTCACCTCGGGCAGCGCCAGGCAGGCGCCTTGATCCGCTCGAAGATGTCCTTCGGGATCTCCACGGGCGCGCTCTCGCACGAATGAGACGTCCGGCGGGCTGCCGACGAATCGGCCTCGTTCGTTTGTCCCACCGATGACCTACCGGCGGAACGCGGCTCGGGTTGCGGCCGCAGTCTCACTGAAGTACTCGCGCGGACGGATGAAGCCCCACTCGCGGAACTTCGCGCCGTCGTTGACGGCACGTCGGTAGCCGAAGCAGACGAGGTAGAGCGTCCGGATGTACATCACCGCCTCCAACCGCTCGAGTTCGTCGTCGGTCGGCTCGACGTGTCGGCGGTAGGCGTTGACGGCAGCGTCGATGCGCTCCTGGTTGGGGCGACGTGGATTCCACGAGCCCGTGCCCCAGATCAGGTACGCGAAGTCGGCGAGGCGCGGTCCGCGCCCCGAGGCCTTCCAGTTGATCGCGACTGGTCCTTGCTCGGTCAGGACGGCGTGATCGGGGGCGTGAAGGAGATTTCCGTGCAGCAAGCCTTCCGGAAGCCCGTCACCATCGTCGGCCGAGCGCACCTTGTTCCTGAGCCGCTCAAAGCGCTCGCGCTCGGCGGTCGCGACCTTCATATCCACGGCGTCGAGGAACGCGAGGGCGGCGAGCAGGTCCTGACGCGGCGTGCCCTCGCGGCTCGGGTCCTCGCCACTTGCTCCACCCGGGCGGCGGGCGGAATCGTCGTATGGCAGCGCGTGCAGCCGTCCGAGCAGCTCACCCATCATGGCGAACTTCTCCGCGCCGTCGGGAAGCCCGACGCCTTCGACGAACCGTGTCACCAGGACCGCGCTGCCATCGAAGTCAGAGACCGGATCATCGACCGCCAAGCGCTCCGCGGGATAGTCCTGGCGCTCCAGGAACCGCAGGATCGCGGCGTCGCCCTCAACACCGGCACGCGGCCGAGCGGGCGGAAACGCGCGCGCGACCCACGGCTCGCCGTCCTTCCTGTCGATGCGGAAGACGTAGCTCTTGTGCACACTGAGCTTCGTCGCCGCGACAGCATCGATGCCGTAGCGATCCCGCAGGTGGGCGAGCAGCCGCTCGGCAACGGGCTCGTGGTTCATTCGCGCACTAAGTCCTGTAGATAAATAACATTGCAGGATTCGTCTCGTATGTGTGGAATAAGGATGTGTGGTCGACGAGCGGGCGATTGGTGAGCGGTTCAGGGCGCTGGCGGGTGAGCTGAATGAGCGTCAGCGCCGCTTGTTTGTGGCGGCGGAGGCGCGGGCGGCGGGACGTGGTGGTGTCGCGGTGGTCGCGCGCCAGACTGGGGTGAGTGTGCCGACGATTCGTAAGGGGATCGCGGAACTGGAGTCCGGTGAGCATCTGGAGCGTGGGCGTGTCAGGCGGCGTGGTGGTGGTCGTAAGGCATTGACCGCGGTTGACGTGACGCTGGCTCGCGATCTTGAGCGGCTCGTGGAGGAGAGTTCGCGTGGTGATCCGGAGTCGCTTTTGCGTTGGACGTCCAAGAGTGTGCGCCATCTGGCGGAGGGGCTGCGGGATATGGGGCACGAGGTTCACTTCACTTCTGTGGCGGCGCTCCTGCGCTCTCTCGGGTACAGCCTGCAAGCGAACGTCAAGACGAGGGAGGGCCGTCAGCACCCCGACCGTGATCTGCAGTTCCGTCACATCAACCAGACCGCGAAGGCGGCCGTGGCCGCCGGTTGGCCGGTGATCAGCGTGGACACGAAGAAGAAGGAGCTCGTCGGAGACTTCAAGAACGCAGGGCGTGAGTGGCATCTGAAGGGCAAGCCCGAGCTGGTGCGCGTGCACGACTTCAAGGACAAGCAGCTGGGCAAGGCGATCCCCTATGGCGTCTATGACCTACGCCTGGACGAGGGCTACGTCAACGTCGGGATCGACCACGACACCGCCCAGTTCGCCGTGAACTCGATCCGCAGCTGGTGGGAGTACCTCGGAGCCGAGCGCTACCCGCACGCCACCCGGTTGCAGATCACCGCCGACTGCGGCGGCTCCAACGGCAACCGCACGAAGCTATGGAAGGTTGAGCTGCAGAATCTCGCAGACGAGATCGGCCTCCAGCTCGCTGTCTGCCATTTCCCGCCCGGCACCAGCAAGTGGAACCGGATTGAGCACCGCCTGTTCAGCTTCATCACGATGAACTGGCGCGGCAAGCCGCTCACGTCCTTGGAGACGATCATCAACCTGATAGGCGCGACCACGACCCGCAACGGCCTGGAGGTCTACGCCCGTCTCGACGAAGGCACCTATCCCGACAAGATCCGCGTCACAGACGCCGACCTCGAAGCCGTCAACATTCACGGTGAAGACTTCCATCCCGAGTGGAACTACGCGATCACGCCCCAACGGTGAAACGGGCATTGACGGGCAAGCAATATTGAAACGTTATTGATCTACAACCCCTAAGTCCCTCGAGATCTGTCAGCGCTTCGGTGTAGCGCTGCCCGGTCTCCTCGGCGTGGCGGCGGACAACCTTCTTGAAGCTGGCATCCTTCGTCATGGGCAAGCCTCTCCTTCACACCCTCGTCCCCCAGTGACGCGGCGTTGGAAGATGGCCTGTGACATTGACGACCGAGAGGGCGAATCCCCTTCGCCAATGGAACCCCGACTGGGGCGGATGCTCCACAGCTCGGCGACCGGTCGCCGCCGTGAACACACTATTCCTTAGGCGCTCGGACTTTGTCAAGCCGCTTCTTCACCGGCCCGGCGCATTTGCCGGCGCCCTTGGGGCGATCCGAGCCGCGGCGCCACTGCGGCCCGCGCCGATCGCAAAGGAGGGCGACGGAATCGGTGTACAGGTACGCGTGGCCGAGCGAAAGCACGCCTGGGCGTGCTGGATGCGGCCAAAGAGGGGCCTTCTCAGCCCCTCAACCGTGATTGGCGGGTTTGGCTTGTGCCGTTGAGTCGACGCCGCTGTTGAGCGCGAGCGGCTCCGTCGATTGCTGCTGTCGCCATGCTCCGGGCGGGATGCCGTGGTGGCGGCGGAAGGCTGCCGAGAAGGCGTATGGCGAGCTGTATCCGACCACCGCGGCGATGCTCGCGAGGTTGAGTTCGCCAGCACGCAGGTGGTCGCGGGCGAGAGTCATTCGCCAGTCCGTGAGGTACTGCAGCGGGGCTTGCCCGAGCGTGTCCCGAAAGGCTCGTGCGAATGCGGCCCGGGACAGACCGCTGATCGCCGCCAGCTCGGGCACCATCCAAGGGTGACTGGCGTCTTCGTGCATGGCCTGCAATGCGGCACGCAACCGCGGGTCCGCGGACGCCCGGTACCACCGGGGCGCTGTGGCGCTCCGCCGGAAGTCGCTGCGGAGAGCGAGGACGAGCAGCACGTCCAGCAGGCGATCCAGCACGGTCTGTTGACCGGGCTCTGTGATCGTGAGCTCACGAGACATCAGCGTGATCACATCTCGGAGCGGCTCGTCGATCGCAGACGAGAGCGTCAGCACAGGTGGTAGGGCATCAAGGAGTCCATTGCCGACGTCGCCCGAGAACTGGTAGGCGCCGCAGAGGAAGACGGTTGCGGCATGGTCAGCGACTGGTGGCCTCTGTGAGTACCGAAGTCGAAAATCGTCGGGCTCCAAGCACTCAGCTCTCGGCTCGTGCGCGATGTAGTGGGTCGGTCCGCCGCGCACGAGCGTGATCTCCCCGGGCAAGAGCTCCACGGCGCTCGTCGGGTCGTCGAACCACAACCACGCCCTGCCTCGGGTGACCGCGTGCACCGCAAGCTGGATGGAGCCACCCAGCTTCAGCCCCCACGGCGGCATGACAACAGTGCGGGCGAAGACCGCACCCGTCGCGCGCGCCCGCATGAGGTGGTCGTAGAGCAGATCCACAGAACCAGGCTATGCACAACGCACCCTGAGGTCAATGATTCAAGAGGATCAAACAACAAATAGCGCGTCTGGCACATTGATTAGATCAGTGGCCTGGCGGAATACTCCACGCATGACCCGCACATCACCAGCAGCACTCATCCTCGGCGGCAGCGGCAGAACCGGCTCACTCGTCGCCAAACACCTAGCCGATCGTGGAGCACAGGCCAGAACAGCGTCCCGACACGGCAGCGACGTGCGCTTCGACTGGGACGATCCGACCACGTACTCGGATGCGCTCGACGCGGTTGACCGCATCTACCTCGTAACACCCGTGATGCGCGTGCGGTATGCCGATCAGGTCGCCGCATTCCTGAACCAGGCAGAGGCCGCCGGCGTACGGCACGTCACGCTGCTGAGCACCTACAACGGCGATCAGGCGCCAGGCGAAGTCGACATCGCGGCCGTGGAGACGCTCGTCGCGAGCCGCGACGCGTTCACACACTCCATCCTGCGCCCCGCCTGGGTGATGCAGAACTTCACCGACGATCATCTTCCGGTCATCAATGGGACACTCATCGTCCCCAGCGGGGGCGGTTCCGAGGCCTTCGTCGACGCCGCCGACATCGCGGCGCTCGCAGCCGAGACCCTCCTCAACCCCGACGCGCACGCGGGCGCCAGTTACGCCCCCACAGGACCGCAGGCAATCACGTTCGACGATGTGGCGGCGACCATCGCTGCCGTGAGCGGACAGCCCGTCGCGTATCAGGACGTCGACCAAGAGACCTGGATCGATGGGGCGACCGCGGCCGGTGTGCCCGCCGCCTACGCTCCGATGCTTCGATGGCTCACCGGCGCGATCGTCACCGGCAATGGATCCACGCCCACCGGCGACGTCGAGACCATCCTTGGCCGGCCGGCAATCAGCTTCGAAGCATTCGCAGAGCGCAACGCCACCGCCTGGATCACCGGGGAGGACCAATGACCAAGTACACCGATGAAAAGTCGAACTTCGGGGCCGAGGGGCCCTTCTTCCGCATCATCCGCGAAGGGCTGAAAGGGGTCGCGGACGGAGAGGACTACTTCGACCTTCTGGCCGCCGACGTGGTCTTTGAATACCTCATCTCTGTGCCCGGTTACCCCAAGCGCATCGAGGGGCGACAAAGCATCATCGATCTTTACAGCAACTACGACGACTACATGACCGTCCACACCGCTGACAATCTCCGCGTCTACCGGGATCCGGAAGCGTCGGTGGTCGTCCTTGAGTACGAAGTACACGGCGAATCGGTACAGACCGGCCGGCCGTACAACAATCGTTTCGTTTCCATCGTCACCGTCAAGGACCGCAAGGTGACGCACTGGCGAGACTATCTCGACCCGATCGCGGTGTTCGACGCCGCGGGCTGGCCCAACACTCCTGCCTGAGCAATCACGATCAAGTCACCCCCCGATGCGCCAGCTGGCACCATCGCCGCCGCCGAGCGCGCACCAGCGGAATCGCGAAAGCAGGACTGAGCCGTATCGGCGGGGTTGGTCCTCCTATTCGCCAAAAGCAGGCACCTCCTCGGCCCGAGACGAGGCGCCTGCTTGGGACTGCCATGAAGGAGGGCCTCTGGCACGGGCGTGATCCAGCCGCGTCGCCAATCTCCGGCGTAGCCCATCGCCCGGATCGCGCGCATCGGGTGGGGGGCTATATCACTCCGTCCGAGGAGGACATTGCCGCTGGCTGTCTGCGACGCGGCCCTCGGCCTCGTTCGCAGCCTCTCCTTGGGCGGAAGCGCTAGCAGGGTCGGCAAACTTCGAGGAGTGCTGCTTGTCGTCCTGAGCAGGCATAAAGCTGAGGACCAGCGAGACGCTCGCATCGGTCGCAAAGCGCTAGCCGTCGCGCCTTCCAGGGACAAAACGCTCGTCCAGGCTACGAGCCGGTCGCTGGACGCCTCGCATGCATTATCGACCAGGTCAACCGCGCATCGGCAGCCAGCTATGGGGCCAGGCCCAGCTCCCGAGCCATCCGGTCCCAGACCATCGAGAACGGCTTCGCATCGGAATCACCGTCCCGGCACGCCTCGGCGACGAACGGCTCAAGATCCTTCTCGCCGCGCGGGAACCGCTGCTCGACCGACGTGGCGGGCTCCCAACGGTCGCCTTCGATGCGGCGATGCGAATCTTCCAGGCCCACAAGTTCGCTGTACATCTCCCGAGCGACGGCGCGCACCTTCCTCGGGTCTCCCGCCACATCTGCGCAGCTCGCCATCCGTGGCCAGCCGTGAGGGTCGCTAAGAGCCTCCGGGAGGACTTCTCGGAACTTCACGACCGTCCTCACCGCGGCACGGGCTGCTCGCGGGTGCCGCTTCGCGAAATCCGGAAAGTCCATCCGGCGCAACGGTACCGGAACCCGATGCAATGGCTTGCATGCAGTGTCGAGCGTAGTAGGGGGCACGGATCAGCTCGAAGCGTAATGTCTCACTACGGCGAACCAGAACGGCGCGCGGGCCGGCCGTCAAGTGACATTCCCGAACCCTCGCCCAGCTCAGTGTCGCCTTTCCGTCGCCGTGGCACTATGACCTACGCTTCGGCAATGAGCACGGAGACGGACCCTTGACCGACCGCATCGCGGTGGGCGCGCCGCCGCGCTCGATGAGCGCACCCGCATCGCACGCGAGATACACGACGTGCTCGCTCATGCGCTCGGTGGCCTGACGGTCCAGCTTGAGGCAGCCGAGGGGGTGCTCGCGGAGCGCGGCGACGTGGATGGTGCCCTCGAACGGATTCGTGGCTGCCGGCGCACGGCGCGCGACGGGCTCGAGGAGGCACGCCGCGCGGTCGCCGCGCTGCGCAGCGACGCACCACCGCTCCCTGAGAGCCTCACTGGGCTGCTCGAATCGCACCGCCAGCAGGGCGATCGCGGGGAGCTCGTCCTCGAAGGCACCGCGCGGGCCCTCTCCCCAGAGGTGACCCTCGCATTGATGCGAACCGTTCAGGAGGCGCTGACAAACGCCCGCCGTCACGCACCCGGATCGGCCGTGAGCGTGCGCCTCATCTACGAGGCGTCAACGACAAGGGTGATCGTCACGAACGACGCGGCTGTGCGCGCGCCCGCCGGTGTCGGCGCGGCACCCACAGGGGGCTACGGTCTGGCTGGCATGCGCGAGCGCCTCGAGCTCGCCGGCGGGCGTCGCGCACAGCGGGACCGGGTCCGGAGGGCTGGACGGTCAGCGCGGAGGTCCCCTCGTGAGCTCGCTGCTGCGGGTGCTCGTCGTGGACGATCAGCAGATCGTGCGTGAGGGGCTCGCGACAATCCTCGACCTGCTCGCGGACGTTAGCGTCGTCGGGACCGCCGGCAATGGGGCCGAAGCAGTTGAGCTGGTCGCGCGACGCCGGCCCGACGTCGTGCTGATGGATCTGCACATGCCCGTGCTCGACGGGGTTGGGGCGACGCGGCGGATCGTCGCGGAGCACCCCTCGATCGCGGTGCTGATCCTTACCACCTTCGGCGAGGACGACGACGCGCTCGAGGCGCTGCGCGTCGGAGCCCGAGGAGTCCTTACCAAGGACGCCGGCAAGGAGGAGATCTCCCGTGCACTCCATCAGGCCGCGGCGGGGCACATGACGCTTGCGGCCCCGCTCCAGGCCCGCCTGCTCGCCGCAGCCGCGCCACCGGACGTGCCAGTCCGGACAGAGCTGCCCGACGGTCTCACCGCGCGCGAGGCGGAGGTGCTCGGCCTGATCGCCGCCGGGTTCACCAATCGCGAGATCGCCGAGCGCCTCGTCGTCTCCGAGGCGACCGTGAAGACGCACATCAACCATCTGTTCGCGAAGATCGACGCGCGCGACCGCGCAGCGGCGATCAACTACGCCGCCCGACACGGACTGGGCGAGCCCTGAACACTCGCCATCCCTATGTGGATCCGGCGGTGGGCTCCGACGGCGAGGGCGTGAGACACCTCCCTCCATGTGAAAGGAGGCGCCGCGGGCAACGTCGCCGACACTCTCGCATGGGGACGATCAGCAAGAGCGCGAGAGCCGTGATCGCGTGCGGCGGCTTTCGTGTGATGGCGGTCGTAGGATGATCGGAGCCTGCATCGGGTGGGGGGCTATATCACTCCGCCCGAGGCCGGCATTGCCGCTGGTTGCCTGCGCCGATCTAGGCGCCGCGTAGACGGTCGAGCAGTTCGCCCGTGATGTAGACCTTGACGCGGGCCTCGGTGAGGTCCTTGTCTTGGGACCAGACTGGGAGGTCGAGCTTGAGCGCCAGTGCGACGGTCGGCCAGTCGTCGGGGTCTCGGGCGGCGATGCGCTGCTCGGCGAGCTCGCGAAAGTCTTCGTAGCTGGCTGCGGGCTTCCATGTGACCGGCATGACCTGGAGGGCGGCGATTAGGAGCGCTTGATCGAGGTGACGCTTTTCGGCGAGGCGCGGGAGATGGCGGGCGACCTCTTCGCCGACCGCTTGTGTGGCGAGGATCTTCGGCGCGCCGGGGGAGGCGATGACGAGGCGAGCTCGGCCACCGATCAGCGCGGAGAGGAGTACGTTCGCGTCAGCGACTACTACGGGAGGCAGCGAAATCGTCCAGTACCTCTGACTCGCTTGCCCCCGACGCGGCTAGCTGGGCGCCGATCTGCTCCGAGAGCCGCAGGAAGACCTCTCGGCGAACCTCGACCGGTAGCTCTGGTGTGTCCCACGGCAGGAAGAAGCCAGCCGGTGTCCCTTCGCGTGTGACCAAGATCACGTCGTCAGAGCGAAACATCTCGGTTGCGTGGTCGCGGAAGTCACGAACGGTCACGACCTTCATGTGGGCACCTCAGTGGTCACAGACTGAGGATAGCATCGTGTCTCGGTTGTTTCGGCACCTACGGAGAGCAGGTGTCTTGCCCTCGTGCAGGCTCCTGAGTTGACGCAGCGCCTCGACGAGCGAAATGCACTATCACGTTGTCTGAGGCCGACAGCTTGCACGCATCGTCTGCCACCGCTCGCCGATCCGCCGGCGGGGACGGGTTGTTTGTCGGGACGACGACGGTTAGGATCGCACGAATGGCAGCAAACAATTCGAATGTGGTTGCTAGATGGACGGATCACGCGATCGACGCGCTAGCTGAGCGGAAGGCCGAGATACTAGCTACGGCCGTCGCACTCACCGCGATTCTGAGCATCGCCGCGCTCGTGAACGCGAGAAGATGTACGACCGGATAGCGAAGCTGCTGGATGAGAGGGCAGGCGGCTCAAGGAAGATGGCTATCTCCTCCAGGTCTTTCGTCCCGACTGGCGTCGGTCGCGCCTACTCCCGTTCTACGATCCCTCCAAGATCGGGCCGGAGGACGGCTGGGCGATCACAACCGCGGCGCCGCAAGCAATCACCGGGTCTGCGTGGGTCGCTCGCCAATACACGTTTGCACAGGAAGAGAAGCTCCGTCACGCCGACCTCCGGCTCACTCCCGAGCAGCAGGAGCGCTACGCAGATCTCACAGGGGTCGCTGCGCTAGGGCGTTTTGTTGTAGATCAAGTGGCACCGCGGTTTGGGTGATGTGAACCGGAATCGCTGTTCAGCGATCTCTGTGACCTGCCCGGTGTCGCGGCACTGCGTATAGACTTCTCCGGACGTATAGCCAAGGAGGTAGGTGAACGGGCAGTCGATTTGATACGGCGAGTGTCGCACGCATGCTGATTGCGGTTGGACTTCGTCGCTGCTCGGCCTTGAAGGCCCATAAGCGTGGGGGAACGATTCTGCCTCCTTTGCAACGTGACGGGCGCCTGTCACGGTCACGGTCCACGCTTGGTGCACCGTGAGAGTGCGCCAGCGATGACCGGACGTCGCCTGCGCGGCCCCGGGCAGAAGGGGCGCCAAGCACAGAACCACCGCCGAGATCATGGCTCCGCGTCGCACAACGCGGGCGATGATACCGGCTCTGGTTGCCGGAGCGGTTAGGCACGCCTCCGCGACGCTTGCCGCGACACCTGCGGGTTGCCGGGGCTCTCGCCCGCCCCTATTCACTCGGTAGTGGCTCAGCCTCGGGCGTTTGTGGTCCGGCGCTGAGCAGCGTGAGAAGAGCGGGAACGTGAGGACTTCGGCGAGCTTGTCAAAATGTGCGTCGCGTGGAGTACAGCGACGCCTCCGTGTTCGGCGGCGGCCGCAGCGATCAGCCTTGCGCGAGGGCCGAGCGCGTCTGCTGAGCTGCTTTGGAGTGATGAAACATCGAGCACTGATATCCAGCAGGAAGGAGCAGGCGACGTGGAAGCACCGACAGGCGCGATAGGCCGATTTACCGATCAGGCATACAACGCGATCCTGTTGGCTGAGGACGAGGCGCGGATGCTCGGCCACCAGCGCACGCGCGATTCGAACCGCTCCGTCCCATCTTGGAGGCAGTCTCTGTTGAGGCGCCAGCTCGTGTGTTCTCGCACCCGGCGAACGCGCCGCACGCAGACTGCTGCCTGCGAGCACGAACGCAGGAGTCGGGAATAACACGCCGCTCAATCCTGCCCCGGACAAGGACCGGGTCAGAGGCACAGCAAGGCGGACGCTTCCGCTCGGCCCGGGGCAAGCAGGCGCATGCCGATCCCCAGCCGTTGCGCTCGAACGTCGTCCGAGGCGGTCGTCTGCCGTCGCGCCTTACGCGCACCCGCTCTTTGACTCGAAGCGACGGTCTCGCGCTGACGCTCGCGTCTCCACCAGAGCGGAGCGGTCTACGAATCCGCCTCCGAAGCGAGGCCGAGCTCGGTGAGCGCGCATTCGCGGTCCCAGTAGAAGACGGGCCTGATCACCTTGCCGCCGCGCCCTGGCTCACCGTGTGCGAACGCCGTGTGCCTCACGTCTGTCCTGGGAGCTTATTGATAAGCCACCCAGTCGCCGTCTTGCTCAACGTGACCGGCCCCTAGTGGAAGCTTCCCACTTTGACGGTCACTGTGGCATTAGTACCTGTTATCGATACCGCAATGACCTTCGTATCCGCGAGGGGTGCCATGTCGACGCGACGGAAGAATTCCACGGCTTCGGGGCACGCGAGGGCCGGGTCAGAACGTCCGAGTTCCCGCTCGTCGGATTCCACAACCGCAACCATTTTGTCTTGGGCGCTTTGCGTCAAGAGCGGGCAAAGTTCGGTCCCGCTGCCGCGGGCGAAAGAGGAGAAGTAGCGGTGTACCACCGAGCTGACCTGCTCGCTTTCCCGTATGTCGCCCGCACCCTCGCTCCCACACCCGCTCACGAGTAGGGCGAGCACCGTCGCGAGTGCCGTCAGCCGCCTCATCAGTCATTGATCGGCCATCTCGAGGCGGAGCTTTAAGTTGGAGAGGGACCGCCGTTATTGCGCCGCGCTCCCGGAGGGCATAGATCGAGCGCACGAGGTCCGAGTTCGCCGAGGACGCCGACCGATCTGCCCGACGAGCCATCGGAGCCTGTGCCAGCCTGGGCGTAGCAAGGTCCGAGCTGCCGCCTATACAAGCGCCTTCATTGCTCGAAACCGCCAGCTTGCGCTTCGCCACCAATGCGAGCGCTTCATCACCTCGGCGCCTCGCTTGCGCTTTGGACGAGCTGCAGTCGTACGAGCACAGGCTCGCAACACGCTCGCTTACGTTGGGCGAAGCAGGCGTCTCGCCGTCCTCGGCCGGCGCTACCGAGTTTCGTTCTGAGCAGCACTGACGGTAGCGACGACCGCTTCGCCACCTAAGCTGGCACATCCCGGAGACAGCCCAACCTAAGCAGTCGCCTGCCCAACGGTCTCCGTCGAACGGTCCCGGCTTGGCCACACACGCGTGCGGACCATGAGACGTCACGCGTGGCGGGTGGGAGGACCGGGTCAGCTTGAAGGAGGTATACGGTTGTCTGTGTTGAGACCATTCCAGGAGTGGAGGAGCGATGACTCGGAAGTACGTTGACTGCCGGGAGATGCCGAGCGAGAACAACTGCGATCTGGCCATGGCTGGGAGCGAGGAGCATGTGGTCGACGCTGCCGTTATTCACGCTGTTACGGCACACGGCCACGAGGACACGCCAGGACTGCGCGAGCAAATCCGGCAGACCCTGAAAGACGAGGTCCCGGGCGCACTCGCGTAGCTGGCTCCCAGTGGCAGCAACCGTCGCGTTGATGGGCGCCGGCACGGCGGCGGTCACCGATCGCCGATCGTCGAGGTCGCCACGGCGGCGGCGCTCCCGACTTCTCCCTCTTGCCGCAGGAGTCGGGGGCACCCCGTTGCGCTAGCTTGCTCTCGGTCCAAGACACACGCAAAGGGAGGCATTCGATGCACGCAGTCCTGACCGAGGTCGATACGAAGGGACAGCCCGACCCGCAGGTCGGGCTCAAGGCCCTGCAAGAGCAGATCGTGCCCAACGCCCGCAACGCGCCCGGATTCCAGGCCGGATACTGGCTCAGACCACTCGAGGACGGCAAGGGAACCTCGTTGGAGCTTTACGACACGGAGGAGAACGCCCAGGCAGCTGCCCAGGCGCTAGGCGTTGGAAGCAGCCCGATGCCCGGCGTGACCGTGGTGCGCAGCGAGGTACGCGCGGTCGCCGCCTCGGCATGACTGAGGATCGGTGCTGGCTGCGCCTCGCCGCCGCATCGGACGGGACGGGCCGCCGGTCCGACCGCGCTGTCGCCCACGACGCCCAGAACGTGTCTAGGACGCTCGCTGAAATACGCTCGCTTACGCCCGCCGACACAGAAGTGTTCGACCGGGTGCCCACCAGTGCTGGAGCTCGTCCTGAGCGAGCGCTCGTTGCGTCCGTCGGTGCCGACCCTCATGCGCGGAATCAGCCCGTCGGGGGTTCGAGGTCTCGCCCCAAGCTTCGGTGAACCCGGGCCAGCACCCAAGCCGCGGAGAGCTACAGAGTGCGATCCGTAGTTTGGTCTGATGCCGTCGCGCCCAGGGTGGTGTAAGCCGATAGGTGGAGAGATCACCGAGAGCCAGAGGGGAAGAGAGACGATGTATACAAGCGTGCGCCACTACCGGATGGGCGCGGGCTCGATCGATTCGCTCATGCACCGCGTGGACGAGGAGTTCGCGCCCGCCATCAGTCAGGAACCTGGGTTCGTCGCATATTTCGCGCTCGATACGGGTGATGCAATGGTGGAGACCGTCAGCATCTTCCATGACAAGGCGGCAGCCGATGGGTCCAACGAGCTTGCTTCTGACTATGTGCGTGAGAACCTCGACGAGTTCGAGTTGACGCGTACGGAGGTGAGTGGCGGCGAGGTGTTCGTGAGCAGGGTGACAGCCGAGGCGCTCGAGGATGTAGACCGTTGGGCGCACCGAGTTCGCTCACGGCGGCGCGCCTCGTGAAGCCATGAGCGAGCACCTGACAGCCCTGGACGCGACGTTCCTCGAGCTGGAGCAGGCCGACGAGAGCGCGCATATGCACATCGGCGGGGTCCTGGTCTTCGATCCTCTGCCGAACGGCGGGCCGCCCTCACACGAGGAGCTGTGCGAGCACCTTGCGAGCCGGCTGGGACAGCTCCCGCGCTATCGACAGCGCCTGTCGGAGCCGCACACGGGCGGGCTGTCGTGGCCCGAATGGGAAGACGATCCCGCGTTTGACATAGGCATGCACGTCGCCCGCGCGGCACTCCCCGCACCGGGAGGCTATGAGGAGCTCCAGGAGTGGGCATCGGGCTTCTTCTCCCAGCGTCTGGATCGCCACCGGCCGCTGTGGGAGATGGCGCTCGTCGAGGGGCTAGCCGACGGTCGTTGGGCGCTCGCACACAAGACGCATCACTCCATGGTCGACGGCGTCGGCTCGGTCGACGTCGGCCACCTGATACTCGACGCTACGGCCGATACGGTGCCGAGCGCTTCGTCATCGCCGTCCGCCGTGAGCGGCGGGAGCGGCGGCCCCGCGCCTTCGTCCCTCGATGCCAACCGCCCGACGTCCACCGCTCAGCCCACCGCCCCCGGCCCGCTGGCCTCGCTGGCGCACGCGTGGGCGGGACTGCTGCCGGTTGAAACGATCGTTCACGCAGTCCAGATGGGAGCCCACGGCGTGCTCCACCCACGTGAGGCGCTGGGCAGCGCGCGAGCGGCGCTCGCGGTGATCGTGAGCGAGGAGCTGCACGCGGCGCCGCGCACGAGCCTCAACGTACCGATCGGTACCAGGCGCCGTTTCGATGTCGTGCGCGTCCCGCTGGCGGAGCTGAAGGAGATCAAGAGCTCTCTCGGCGGCACCGTCAACGACGTCGTGCTCACGGTCACCGCGAGCGGGCTGAGGGCGCTGCTCCACTCCCGCGGCGAGGCACTACCGGCGCAGGGGCTGCGGGCGATGGTCCCGATGAACGTCCGCATCGCGAGCGAGCACCTCGCGCTCGGGAATCGGATCTCCTCGCTCTTCCTAGAGCTGCCCGTGGCGCAGGCCGATCCGGTACGCAGGTATCACGAAACCGTGGCCCGCTCGAAGTCGCTGAAGTCCGAGGGGCAGCAGGCCGCAGGCACGACCGCCGTGATCGAGATCGCCGGACTGGCGCCACCGGTCCTCCACGCCACGATCGCGCAGGCTCTCTACGCCACGCGGCTGTTCAACGTGACCGTCACGAACGTGCCCGGTCCGAAGCAGACGCTGTACGCCTTCGGGGCGCCGCTGCGCGAGGTCCATCCGCTCGTGCCGCTCGCCGCCGAGCACGCCGTCGGCGTGGCCGCGCTGAGCTATGACGGCAACGTGTTCTTCGGTGTGGTCGCCGACCGCGACACCGTGCCGGACCTCGAGGTGTTGCTGAGCGCCCTGGGTGCCTCGGTCGAGGAGCTTCTGTCTGCGGCCCGAGCGGGCGGACTGGTGCCCGCGGACGGCGCTCCTCGAGCCACGCACGCCCGCCGGCGACCCGCGGCTCGCAATGTGGATGGCGCGCGCTGATTCCGCCTCACACCTCGCTAGTCGTGTCTGCGGCTCGCGTGCGTGCCGAGCCGCCGCTCGCAGATCGTCTAGGTGCTCTGCGGACATATCGGGGTTGAGTCCTCAGGCGGGCTCCAGCCGGCGCGCGCGGAACAGAGTCACCGGCTCACGGATGCCGTGCAGGCGGTGCTCACCCGCATTGGACCAGCGGTAGGCCTCGCGCGCGGACTCGCGCATCTCGCGCTCGACCAGCAGGCTCCCGGGGCGTGCGACGTGGGTGATGCGGCTGGCGAGGTTGACGGGCCGCCCGAACCAGTCGCCGGCGCGCGGGAGGGCGGGTCCGAGGGCTGCGCCCGCGCGCATCTGAGGGAAATCATGACCCTCGGCGTCCGCTGCGTCGAGCAACCGTAGGGCGGCGTCCAGCAGCGGCTCGGGCTCGGCCGAGGCGAGCATCGCGGCGTCCCCGATCGTCTTGACCAACCGCACGGGCGGCTCGGCGACCTCGGCGGCGAGTGTTTCCAAGCGCGCCGCCAGGCGGCCCAGTTCGTCGGGCGGGACTTCCTCACCGAGGCGGGTGAAGCCGACAAGGTCCGCGAAGCAGATCGCCACTTCGCGCGAGCCGGGGAGACGTCCCCCGCTGCGCTCCATCGCGTCGACCGCGTCGCTCTGTGCAGCATGGCGCAGGTGCAGGGCGAGCAGGTTGCGCAGCAGGGGGTCGACCAGCGGATAGAGCTGTGACGCGATCTCCGTATAGCGCTCAGCGAGCTCCTGCTCGCTGATTTCAGGTTGGAGGGCGAGCCTCAGCGGAAGCGCCCGCAGGCTCACGGCAGCCAGGGATAGTCCGCGTCCGAGGACGCGCAGAAGGTCGAGGATCTCCTCGTCGGAAATCCCGGCGTCACGCGTGGCGTGGATCATCTGGGCCGACTCGAGATCGGCCTCGGTGTAGGCGGCCTTGTCAGGCTCCGCAATAGGTAGGCCCATCGCACGGCGGGCCGCGATGAGGAACTCCAGATCCACGCCGCTGAGATTGGCCACCTGTGCCGCGGTGTAGCGCTCGGTACCCAAGATCGCCCGATCGGCCGACAGGAAGATGAGCGTGCCCGCCGCCGTTGCTCGGCGCAATTCGGCCAGCGGCACCCCTTCGGCGGCGAGGTGTTCGAGCAGTGCCATGCGCTCGGCGCGCCGCTCCCCTTGCCGACCGTCGAGCAGGCCCTCGGCGGCGAAGTCGATCTGCCCAGTCGTCATGACGACCGCAGCGTACGGCAGCCAAGCGTCCGACGCAGGCGCAGAGTCACGCAGCGGGATCGTCCTTGGCATGGATCCCGGCTACGAGCGGTTGCGCGCCGGGAGGCAGAACATCGACCAGCTCAGCCCAGGCCACGGTCGCCCCTTCGATCGTGGGAACGACGCGTCATTGCGACCACTCCAGCCATCGGACAGGCCTTGCGGCCGAGAACTGTGAGAACCTCGGTGGCAAAGCGTGCTGCAGTTCCAAGACAAAGGAGCATCGATGCCGCCAGTAAGTAAAGCCAAAGCTCGGAAAACCGCCGCTCCCAAAGCAGCATCCACGCGTAAAGCGACCGCCAAGAAACCGGCTGCTCGCCCACGAGTGACCGCAGCCGCGCGTGCACGTTTCGAGCAGAACGGACGTGCGATCGCTCGAATCAAAACAGCACTCGAGGCCACCGAGAAGGAGCTGGGTGCGATCCGCGGCAGCATCCGGACAGGCAGAAAAGATCTTCGCAAAGACGTAGCGAGGCTCCTGCGGGACGCACGTCGCGACCTCGAGAAGATGAACAAGGCCGTCCTGCGCGACCTCGAACAGCTGCAGAAAGATCTGAGCTCGCCCGGCACAGCAAGTCCTGCCGCGAAACCGAGCTCGGCCGCCAAACGAGGTGCATCCAAACGGAGTTCAACCGCGAAACGCACGGCGAGCAAACGCGGCTGAAGCGACGAGGTGAGAGCTCCGCGCTGCTGCTTTCTTGGTACGAGCGAGCGTCCGAGCAAGGGCCATGATCACCCACGCTCAGGACGAAAGGGAGGCGTCGTGCCGGGACCTGGTCGCACGCCTCCTTTCGCGGAAGAGCGAGCGTGTCCGGCAAGCCAGATATGTGCGCGAACTTGCGAGCGAGACCACCTAGCTGCGAGGTCGAGCCGCTTTGCTCGGAGAGCGGGATGGGCCGAGGTTGCCGGGGGCGTCTATGCCACGTCCACGTCGACGCCCACGTCCACGTCGGGGTTGACGTCCACGTCGACGTTGACGTCCACATCCACGACTACGTTCACGGCGCTCCGCAAGGCGTCGCGCATGAGGTCGTACTGCACATGGAGCAGTCGCTTTGTCATCTCCAACGCGGCATCAACTACCTCCCGCCGCTTCGACAGACCCACGACGTCCACAGGCATGGCCTTGTCGACTGTGTCGAGGAACATACGTACCGGCACGAGCGCGGTCTGCGCACCGTCCTCTAGCAACTTGACCACATCCTCAGACAGCTGCGTCGTCAGCTCGACTGCGCTCGTCGCGTCGGCCGCGCGAGGCTTGCGAGTAGGGGCTTGCTTCCTTGCCGCGGGGCGGCGTTTGGTCGTCGGCTCAGGCATCAGCTTCTCACCACTTTCGCGATCCTAGGTTCGTTTCATCGGGCCGGTTTAGCCATACCCGGCTGCGGGCTATCGACCCGCCGGTCCTCGTGGGTGTGACGCTAGGTCCGCGCGTCGGCCGTGCAATCCGCAGAAGCTCCCAGGTTGGTCGAGGCAGACTACGTACTTATGGCCACCACTCCGTTTCACGGGCCGGTTGGGCTGTCGCGTCTATTCGGGAAGACCGTCGCAGAGATCGAGCGCCTACGCCGCCAGCTCCGCGACACCCCAGCTCCACCAGCCACCGCGGACGCCGAGGAGGTGATCGCCGCTGCAACCTGCGCGACCGACTCGGCGCCGGCCGCGCAGGGCAACGCCCTACTGCCCGTCGCCCGGTCCGCTCAGCGCCTTGCCTGCACTGTCCACAACCTTGCGAAGGAAGTCGTACTCCGTGTGGACCAGCCGGTTGGCCAAGTCCAAGGCGGCGTCGATGATCTCTTGCCGCGTGGATGGATGCTCGTCGCCGAGTGACGGCAGTTTCTCATCGACGGTGTCGACGAACTTTTGCACCGCGTCGATCGCAGCCCGCTGGCCCGACTCGACCGAGTGGAGCACCTCGTCGGAGAGCGCGGTAGTCCGACCAACTATGCGCTGGGTCTGGGTCTCTGGCATTGGGATGTGCCTCCTATGGGGGGACGTGCGCCCCGTAAACACTGCATTCACGGAAGCCGCCCGGCGGACACTCCCAAGTCGCGGGCTCCGCTTCGCTGCCGCCGTCTCGGCGACGACCATAGGCCAGCCCGCCGGCGGTGCCATCCGTAGAGAATTCGGATTGCCGTGCTCAAGCTACGCGCCGGGAATGGCCGCCAGCAGCATCCGGCTCGCTCGCGCTTGGAGCGATCACCGAGAGCTCTCTGCACGGGCCGCCAGAGTCCCGCATCTCGTACCCTGCATCGGCTGGACGGCCTGGAGGCGCGGAATCCGCAGCTCCGGGAAGCTGACAGGAAAATAGCGTTCAGGCTGCCACTGCCTCGTGCAGGGTGACGGTGTGCCCGAGCGCTTCGAGCTGGGTGATGAGGCGTTTGGTGGTGCGTTGAGGGTCGCGTTT
>Ga0187890_10000918_pt1 | contig 21424 bp, 17 predicted proteins | sample June2016WEW_21_1_FD_133005 | JGI IMG/M metagenome (GOLD analysis project Ga0187890, IMG submission 133005) | Peatland microbial communities from SPRUCE experiment site at the Marcell Experimental Forest, Minnesota, USA - June2016WEW_21_10 | ecosystem: Environmental > Terrestrial > Soil >... | reverse complement strand
GCCCGGTCGATGCGGACTCGACAGCGGCTGCGGTATAGGGCCAATTGCTGTGCATTCGGCATATGAGTGGGAGGCGGAAAACGATCCTGATAGAGGTTGTATAGGAGCTCCAGTCTCGCCCTGGCCATAGGGCGGATTTTGGTCTTCGTCCATCCGGCTAATTTGCCAATGGGGCCCACGCGTATCAGACGCTTGGGATCTCGCAGTAGCAGCTTGACTGCCCGAAACGAAGAGCTGCGTGGCATTTCGTCGGTCGAGGCAAGACGAGGGCCCGGTCGTCCGATCGCGTCCGCGATGCCCTTGAAGAATGCGCCCCATGTTGGCGGAGCGGGTCCCGATATGAGATAGCGTCGTCCTCGCGCGCCCGGGACGACCGCGGCGCGGATCATGGCTTGACAGACATCGTCGACATAGACGGCGTTGCACAATCCCTCGCCCCTTTCCGGCAAGACCACGGTTCCCGACGCGAGCTGCTTCGCGGGAGCTAGGGTCCAGGCGTTGCCATAAGGGCCATAAACCATGGCAGGTACGACGATGCATGCATCAAGCGATTGCGTCCGCATGGCCGCCATCACCCGCTCTTCGACTTCCAGCTTCATTTCGGAGTAGCGGGTGCCGGAACGTGCCAGCGGCATCGTTTCGTCGAGATCACCATCTCGCAGAGGCTCATAGACAGCAAGCGTGGAGACATGTACCAGCCGCGCACTGTATTTGATGCAGGCTGCCACCAACGAATCGATTCCGTTGATATTCGATTGTCGATCGCCGCGATTCATGGCGCAATGGAATACGACACTACAGCCCGCGACCGCATTGGACAATGATTCAGCATCCCCGAGTTCGCCATTGACGAGGACGATGCGGTCGAGCCCAATGCGAGCGAGCGATCCTACGCGCGACTGATTGCGCAAGAGCACTCGCGGCTTGGCCCCACATTCGAGGACGAGCCGTTCGACAAGTCTTCCGCCGAGAAATCCAGTACCACCGGTCACGAGCACGCGCGCTCCTGCGAGCATGGGAGCGACGTCGGCGATGTCCACCGCGCAGGCCCTGTGGTCAAACATGTTCATCGCCAGACTCTGCGGTACCGACGTGGGAGTACATTTCTCGTAGCTTACTTCGCGTCCAACGGATCATGCTAGATATCCGCCGCACGATGTGTAGGAGTTTCTGAAATACTTGAGGGCACAGCGTGCTGCGGCAATTATCGCAAGGATGCGTCTGATTGAGTGTTTCTGTTATGATGGGTTCACTGATTTGTACAAGATTTTTCACTGATTTGTACTAGATGGGATAGCTTCGCGCTCCCAGGTCAGATCCAAAATCCACATTATCGAGGGAAGCGATGGGATATCAGCCTATGTTGGTATTTGATATCGGCCTTCATAAGGGTGAGGACACCAATTTCTATCTGAAAAAGGGATATAAGGTCATCGCATTCGAAGCCAACCCCGTTCTGGTGGAATTTTGCCAGAATCGCTTCAAGAACGAGATCGCGGAAGGGCGGCTGCATATAGTCGAGGGTGCGATCACTTCGGATCTGGGCCCGGGTCCAATTCGTTTTTACAAGAACGAAAAAGCAACCGTTTTCGGAACCATACATCCGGATTGGAACAGACGGAACGAGGCTGTTGGTTCCGGAGGCGCAATTATCGAAGTGAACCGGGTGAATATCGCGGCATGCCTCGAGAAGTTCGACGTCCCGCATTTCATGAAGATCGATATTGAAGGTGCCGACACGGCGGTCCTCAATGCGTTAAGGGGCTTCGATGAACGCCCAGCCTATCTGTCGATCGAATCGAACAAGGTGGACCTCAATGAGGTTCAGAAGGAACTGGATGTCTTGAGCGGCCTGGGCTACGTGAGATTCATGGCTGTCCAGCAAGCCGAGGTCCCAAAAAAACGCATTACGACCACCGACATACATGGCAAAGAGTTCACGTTCGTGTTTGAAAAGCATGCGTCCGGCCCCTTCGGCCAAGACTTGGGACAACTCTGGCTAAGTGCCGAAGCATGCATGGCAGCCTATAGAGAGATTTTCAAGCTTTATCGGATCTTCGGCGACGAGTCACTGTTTCGCAAGGTTCCCGGCGGGCTCCGCTTCAGGAAGTTGCTGGAGATGGGATGGGGTCATCCGCTGCCGGGTTGGTACGATACCCACGCCGCTTTGCCCCCCGCGAAAGCGCGATGAATGACTCACCGGAGATGACCGCGCCGTGACGGCGCGGCCCGATGCGGCGAGCCGCGCGGAAAGCACCATGAATCTCATACTCATTTCGACGACCGACATGAAAGGCGGACGTGCCGATGTGCGTGACCGCATGTTGCAATCTCTGGTTGAATCGGAGCGCACGCTGCGTGGCGATCGAATGGTGTTGGCATTGCTGCTGCAAAATTGCCCACCGGAGGAATTGCGTACCTTGGCAACGGCGCTACCGGCATTCGTGAGGCCCGTTGCCGTCGCGGGCCGAGTCCCGTTGTCGACCGCTCGCAACGTACTCCTACGTCAGTTGGCGACCGACGCCGCTATCGGGACTGATACCTTGGTGGCGTTTCCAGACGACGATTGCTGGTACCAACCCGGATTTCTGGTGCAGGTGGCGGCCCTTTTCGATCGGCACCCAGAACTCGACTTCTGGTTCTGCCGATATGCCTCCAAGCCCAGCCAAGCAAGGTTTGCCGAGGCCGAGCCTGGCATCGCTCGCACCGCAGAAATCGTGCGTAACGCCTCATCGAATACTATTTTTATGCGCGGTCGCGTCGTAAATGCAATCGGTGAATTCGACGAAGGGCTGGGGGTCGGTACTCCCATGGGAGGCGCCGAGGATCTTGACTACGTGCTAAGGGCTTGCCGCGCGGCGCGAAGAACGGCGTACTGCGACGCTGCGCTGGTGGGGCATCGGGACAAGTCCCGCCAATTGCTTGCGCGCTATTACGCGAGCAGCCTCTTGGTGCTCGCACGACATGCGCGTAACGGCGCATCCAGCGAATTTCATCGGAAAATCGCAGTCGGCATATATTACGTGTTACGCCGACGACTACCGCTGGCTGAGTTCGGCCGGGCTCTGCGACGAGCATTCACCGAGCGCCGCAATGCGAAGCCACCGGCAGCGCTCAATTTTGACCGCTGATGTTCTGGGGAGGCCGACTGCCCAGCAGGGGCGGGGGCGCCGCGGGGGAGTAGCCGCTGTCCTTGATCGGCGTAGCGCTCTCGCCACGGCCCGCAAATGAAGCGACTGTGAGGATGAAGTAAATCTGCGGTGCGGCCAAGGTATTGTCGGTGAGCGTATAGAGGTAAAAGGCAGCGGCGCAGACCAGGAACATGGGGTCTCTTCGGACCCAAGCGGAATTCCATACCATGAAACAAATGCCGAGCGTGAGCAGGAAGAACATGATCGCACCCGGATAGCCGAGCTCCACGGCTATACGTAAATATTCGTTGTGACCTGCAATCGTGCCGACTCCTTGCCCCTTGAGATCTGCGGGCATTAGCAGTTGCTGGTTGCCAAGCCCGACCCCGAACCAGGGATGAGCATCGAGCTGGCGCTGTAGAGCGGCCCAAATCAGCTCGCGTTTAGAGAGCGAAGTGCTCGTCAAGTGCCGAAGCATATCCCCACCCGACAGGAGGAACGCCATCGCGGCGATGCTCAGCAACCAGATGGGCACGAAAAACTTCAACAGGGGAATTTGTCGAAAGTTCCGCAGGTATGCTATTCCGCATACGAATACGGCCGCCCCAAATGCCATGCGGCCGCCGGCAAGAGCCAAAATGATCACGTCGAGCGCGAACAACGCCACATATCCGAGGTGCCGCCGCTCGGCGAGCTCGAGTGCAGCTACCGTGCCGACGAAGGCCGCGCCAGCGATAAAGGCAGGGCCGTCCTGACTACCACTGAGACGGACGCCGCCCAAGCTGGTATCCAATGACAACATCGGTGCGATGCCGGCCAATTGATACAGTGCGCCCAGCAGTGTCATCAACACGGGCAATGCCGCAAACGCCAGCAGGACGAGTTGGCGGTCTCGGGACTCGGGTTGTGCGGTCATTAGGGCGAAAGGCGCGATGATACTGACGAGGCCACCGATGTAGAGCCGCCACTCGAATCCCGGCCACTCCGTTCCCACGGCGCACACGAGCGTGAGGATCGCTATCGCACAGATGGCGAGCACGACGCCGCGATGCATGGGCCGCGTCGCTGCCAACGCCACTCCGGAGAGGATGATCAGCAATTTTTGGGCGACGTTGCCGATGTTGCCGCCGAGATGCAGCGCAAGCTTCGGGTTAACGAGCATTACGAATGTTGTGAGAAGGAACAGGAGTCTGAACAACGAAATCGCGCCTACTTACCCATGCAGCACGCTTTTCTGGGGCCCGTTCCCGATCCCGTGGAATAGCACGCATAAGCTCCGGCAAAGCACATGTTGTCTTGATTTGGTCGACAGCATTCGGTGCCGCCACGGCCGCAAGCATAAGATCCGGCGGGATGACCAATGCATTGGTTGACGACGGTGCGTTCGAGCGTCGTCGGCGCTGCCGACGGTTGCGCGCCGATGGCAAGCCCGGGACCGGCGTTCAGGTATTCCGGCTCATAGGGCTGCTTGAGGACGCAGACCACCAGATGCGGCAGTGACTGTGCCTGCTGCGCGTGAGGTACTTGATAGCCAAAAGGACAGTCAGTAGGCCGCTTGATACGCAGTTTCGGATTGGGATCGGGCCTCGCATCGGGCCGCGGCGCCCCAAACAGTGGGGGGCCGGTGTTGGGGCCCAGGTCCTGCGGATTCGACTGGTAGACAGGATTGGCGACGTTGTTGGGATTGTTCTCTGGATTGCGGACCGGCGGCGGTGGCTGGGCAGTTGCCGAGGTCAATAGGCCCACAACGGCCGCGAGCGCCAAAAGCCCGATGCGAGTGTTCACCGGCGCTCTCCGGGCACGATAGCGGGGCGGCCGAAATCGGCCATCGTCCCGAGCAACGGTAATCCAAGTAACGCGTTGACTTGCCGAGGCGTATTGAGGCGTTCATCCCAAAACTCGCGTAGGAATGCTCCACTGATTCCGAAGAGGAGCCCGAGGAAAGTGCCGCCCGCGATGATCAGGGCTGTTCGGGGCCTGGTAGGGGCCGAGCTTTTCATATGTGGCGGATCGTAAACCGCAACGGTCGTGCCCTGGGACTTGTTGAGATCGTCGGCGATGCGGGCCTGCTGCACCGCTTGAAGGTAAGCGCGATAGTTCTCATCGCCGACCTGATACTCGCGGACGAGATCCTGGTAGGCCGCCTGTTCGTGCGAACGTTCCGCGAGCCGCGCCGTGATGCCCTGGATCTGCGTCTCCAAGGCGGGCTGTGCTTTGAGCGCGGCCTCCAAATCAGCCTGCGTTTGGAGGAGCGATGTCTGGGTCGCCTGATAGGTTCCGTTCGGTGCACTCTGTACGAGCGGCGTGCGGGTTGGATAGGAATTAATGAAGCTCTGTACCTTGGCGATCTGCGCCCGGGTTTCCACCGCGGCAGGGCTATTCGGGCCGAAGCCGGTGCTGAGTGATTCTTGCCGGACCTGCAGATCGACGAGCTGCGCGCGTGCTGCGTCGAGTGCCGCGTCGCGGTCCTCCTGATGCAGATCGACGGTCTGCTTCAGCGTCTTGAGCTGTTCCGTCAGCGCCGTGCTCCGGCGTTGATCCTCCTCTATCCGCACCTTGTTCGTGGCTAACTGTGTCTCGAGATCCGATCGCTGCTTGAGCAGATAGGAAGTCTCCTCGTCCATCGAGGAGATGTGGTTCTTGGTCTGAAACGCTTCCATGGCAGCCTGCGCGTCGGCGACCTGCTTCTTGTAGATGCCGACCTGAGTTTGTACGAAGGCCAATTGAGGGTCTCGGCCAATCTTCCCTTGCTTCTCGAGGTAGCGGTCGATCAGCACGCCCAGCGCACGCTTGGCGATCTGGGGATCAGTATTGAACAGAGAAATCTGGATAACCGTCGATTCCTTCTGTATCTCGATCTTTATATCCTTGGTCGTGAAACGATAAATGGCGCTCTCCATGGGCGTCCTGCCGTGAAGGCCTAAAAACTCGCGCAAGCTCCACGTGCTGGGAGCGACCTGCTGCTCGTACAGGTGGGGATACATTTTGTCGAAGCCCACTTCGTTGATCACTTCGGTAGCGAGTTCGTCGCTTTGGAGCACCAAGGTGTAGGAGTTGACGAGCTCGTCTGTTCCGGCTGGAGTCTGCGCGGCAGTGCGATCGCCTCCCACGTCGCCGGTTAGCTGCCGATTGAGATTTACGACGACCGCCGCATCTGCCTGATAGCGCGATGTCGCCATCAAGCAATAAGCGATGGCGAGGATCAGGAAGAATGAAAAGCATCCGAGAATGATCCATTTCTGGCGAAAGAAGACGTAGATGATTCCCGGCGTCGACAGTTCTATAAGCATTGTGCCAATTCTCGAGTTAGTTGGTGACGTAGTAGCCGGAGCTGAAGCTGAACGGAATCGCATTGTGGATCCGCTCGAATACGAGACTCACGTTGCTGATCCGGTCACGCGGCACATACAGCACGTCATAAGGTTGCAGCAACACGTCGGCGTTCGGGTCTTTACCCTGCATCGCTGCGAGCAGATTTAGCGCGTACAGGTGAGGCTTATTGTTCTCGTCGCGGCGCATCAGCACGACCTCGGTGCGTTGCGCGGTAATCTTAAAGCCGCCGGCGCGGGTGACAGCACTCAGCGCAGAAATCTGGCCGTTGGCGATCACCTCGGCGGGTGCCGCGACCTCGCCCGTGACATACACGCGAGTACCCACCTGGCTGCGCAGTACGACCTGCAAGTCGTTCTTGGTCGTCGTGCCATACGCCTGATTGAGCATATCCGTGACTTGCTGCAGCGAGCGGCCCCCGACGATCAAGCCAGGTGCAAATTGGAACGTAACTCGATTATCCGGGGCGACGATCACTTGCTCGTTGAGCTCGGGATTGGAGAGGATGTGCACCTCGATCACGTCTCCGGGCTGCAACCGATAAGCCGGTTGCTCCGTGGGAGGCCCGATTCCGATCTGCGGTGCCGCCGGGAGAGTCTCGGTTACGGAGGCGCAAGCCGCCAGCATCGAGACCAGAGCGAGCGCAGAGCAGAAACTTCGGCCACTCTTCAAGATGAGCACATGTGAAGTCCCAAAACGCTGTCCCAACAAGTGATGTATCAAGCCTGACGACCTCCCGGAAGTTGCCCTGGAGCAGCGGCGTCGGCTGCTTTCAACCGCAAGAATTGCTGCATTTGCGAGAAAAATTGTGACACATTCCCGGTCAAAGATACAGAGCGCAAGCCTTATGTCCAGCCGAGTGAACATGCATTCGCCCTGCCGCAGCCATCCTTGGACGCATCTCGGCTGACGCGCGTCGGCCAACTCCTACGCGCTAACGAGGCGGACGAGCGTCATCTCGAGTCCAGCGGCCCTTTTTGGTCGACCTGTCCGCGCGAGTGTTGTACTGCCACGGCGAGACAATCCCGGGCTGTTAGTGCATTCTTCGCTGCATGCAGCAGCTGAGCAGGTCAAATCGGACTCGCAGGAGCGGCGCAGCACTCTGTCTCGCTCTGATCGCCGCAACGCTATTTGGCGCTGCGCGCGTCGACGCGAAAACCGAGCAATCGTGCGTGCGGAAATTCAATCACCCCGGGCTCCTGACCGACCTGGCAGAGCTGGCGACAGTGCGCAAGCACATCCTCGCCGGCGACGAGCCATGGCACTCGGCGTTCCTCGCGCTCCAGCATTCGCAATACGCCAAGCGCGATTATGCGCCGCGCCCTTTCGAGGTCGTTTCCTCGGGCATCCTGGGGCACAATTCCAAAGGCGCGTACGAAGAGTGGGACGATTCGGTGGCGGCCTACACGCAGACGCTACTATGGATCTTCACGGGAGAAGAGGTCTTCGCGCAGAACGCCGCGAAGATTCTGGATGCGTGGTCGTCGACCCTCAAAGTGCATCAGGGTCAGAATTGGTATCTCGAGGCCGCGTGGACGGGCTCGACATTCCCCCTGAGCGCCGAATTGCTCCGCGCCACTTATCCAAAATGGACGCGGCAGCAAATCGCACAGTTCAGCCATATGCTCGTCGTCGCATTCCTTCCCGAGCTGCATGGCCGGATAGCCTATGGCAATCGCGAATTCGCCGTGATCAACGCGATGATGGCGATTGGCGTCTTCAACAACGACTCGGCCGCCTTCTGCGAAGGCCTGGCGCATTGGAAAAGTTATGTGCCCGATTACATCTATCTTTCGAGCGACGGGCCTGCGCCCGCGAGTGCGGACTATTGGACTAAGACGCCGGATGATTCCGAGCTGAAAGCGATGGATGCCGGCCTCGCGCCGGGGAGCGCCGATTGGATCGCTGCTTCCGTCCAAAGTTACGGCGACGATCGTGGAATGCTCAACCACACCTTGCAGCAGAATTGGAATGAGCCCGGCGATAAATTCGTGGACGGCTTGTGCAGCGAGACAGGCCGCGACCTGGGCCATGCGGAAATGGCCTTCGCCGGGCTGAGCAATGCCGCCGAGATCGCACGGCATCAGGGCATCGATCTCTACAGGCCCAATGCCAAGCGCGTGGCCGCCTTCATGGAGCTGCATGCCGCCCTGCGAATGGGCGCGCAGTTGCCGGACGGTCTCTACGGCGGGCGCCCCCTGAGCTTCTCGGGTCTGATTCCGGCGTACGACATGGCCTACGGCCGTCTTGTGCATGACGAAGGCATGCACCTCCCCCATACGAAGGCGCTCCTGGAGAACGTCGTGCGCCCGGTCACCGGAAAATCTGCGCCGCCGCCGTCGGGCATCAAGGCATCGGACATCGCGGGCCCGGCAACTATCACGTCGGTCTGGATGACATTGACCAACGCGCGCTAAGTCCAACAATGTGATGGGCACAGGACAAACGCAGCAACGGAAGCGGCTATGCACGTACTAGTGGGCGTAGCCGCCATGTCATTGCTGGCCGTAAGTTTCTTCGGGTTTGGCAGTATTGTCAGCGTTTCACTGTACAAGCTGAGCATTGGGCAGTGCGTGGCGACAGGCGTCGCCATCTACCTTGCACTCTGCGGCCTTCTGGAGGCCACGGCAACAGCAAGTCCCCTCGCAGTTTTTGCGCTCAGTTCGGTTGGAATAATCAGCGCTTTCCTTTGCCTGCGCCGGCCGCCGATCTCATCCGCAATCGGGCGCCTGGGTGAGGAATTGAAATGCTCCCCGCGATGGGTCAACGGCGCGGGGATCGCGGTGGTGGCCTGTTACGCATTCTTCGTCCTGAATTCGGCGTACTGGGACTTCTGGATTATCGACGATGTGCGCGCCTATCTTTTGCTTCCGCTACGCGTGTTGCAGGAAGGTAGCGCAAACCAAGACCCGTTCATCTATCGGCGGATCGAGGCTGGGCTCGGCGGCTCCAGCTATCTATATGCTTCCCTGCTGGCCTATGCGGATTTCACGACCGCGAGATTCATGGATCTGGGATTTGGTACCGCGCTGCTTGCCGTTTTGATTGTTGAAAACCGACCAAAGCGAGTTACCGTGCTTCTGCCGGCCCTGATGTGGACATTGTTTTTAATCGCTACGTGGCCGAACTTCAACCTTTCGCCCGACATCGTCGCTGTCGCGCTCGCCTACTCTTTGGCGATCGTTCTCTTCGACGGGCAAATCGACAAGACACGCTCGATTTCTCGCGGTGTCGTAATCGGCCTTCATGTCTTCGCCATCGTATGTCTCAAGACGACTTATGGGCTTGCAGCGGCCGTCATACTTCTCGCGGGTTATGGAGCCGAGATTCTCGCAGGGCCGACGAAATTGGTAGTGCGCGAAGCCAGCGTCGCTGCGGTCGTTTGCGCGCTATTGATGATCCCTTGGATGTATGCGACGTATAGAGTCGCGGGCACGCCTTTTTTTCCCATTTTGGGAACCGGCGATGCAGTCGTCACGGAGTTCAGCCATTTTGCCGATTGGAGCGTCCTCTGGAAGACCTATTTGCGATGGGCCTTCTGTATCGCCTTTCCGTTAGCGCTTGCGATCACCATCTTGCAAAATTCGAGTGAAGTGTCCCTGAAGAGGCGGACGTGGCTGATCGTCATCGTTGCCGTGGGCCTGATGGCCTGTGCGATACCTAAGATCACAATCATGGCCCTTCGTTACCTATTTCCCACGATAGCAATTTTTAATTTGCTGATCTTCCTTATGTTTGGCCGGTCCGGTTTGGCTTGGCGCCGCTCATTCTTCGCTGCCATGCTGCTGTCGATGGTCGGTATCACCTACTCGTACGGAATGCACCGTCTTCCGACACTCTATTATGGATGGTTGTTCGAGCCGCTGGCGCGCGGAATCGGATTGCAAGCGGGTCCCGATCCGGTCGTGCTGGCATACGACACTCACGTTTCACGCGACCGCGATAGCTTGGCCGCCGGTATTGCAAAGCTGCAGTCCGCGACCGCACCCGGCGCCGCAGTGCTCGCTTTCATCGACGCTCCGTCCTTCCTCGATTACAAACGAAACAAGATAAACACCATGGACTGGCCCGGCGTGATCTCTCCTTCACCGGGCTTGCCTTCGTCGGACGATCCGAAGGATTGGCTTGCTTACCTGCGCGCGCGCCGCATTCGTTATGTATTGGTCGCCGGCGAAAAGGATATGGGCACCGTACCGCTCAGATATTACCCACCCGGGGAGCTAGGCCACTCTCCATGGCAAGACCTGCTTTTCCGCGAATTCTTCCGCGTCCGGGACATTTTGGATGGCATGCGCTCCGTCTGCGTCACGGTGTTTCAAGACGACAAACGCATGGCACTGGATTGCGCGCCCGGCGGCGAATTGCCGCCATAGATTCAAACCGCGTGGATGCGTCGCGGCTATTGTTCGAACGCGTAGCGCCCCGCCGCAACGTAATTGACCAGCATCCCCGGGAGCGAGCCGGCTGCCACACCGATAACTGGGACAGGGCCACGAGGGTTCGGCGTGAGCCGGTCATCCTTTCAATCCGGGCTATAGCGCTTCGGGCTGCTGCAGATAGATCAGACGTTTCATCTCGCGGCGCCCGAGCGTCACCGTGCTCAAAATCAGCCCGCAGGCGACGCTGAGAATAGCGGCGAGGACGAGACCCGTCGCGAGGACGGCCGTCGGAAACCGACGCACGAGCCCCGTTTACAGATACTCGATGTATACCGGAATGAACAGCACCACCGCGGCGAGAAAAAGCACCAATCCGATCACCCCAAAGAACGACAGCGGCCGCTCCTCCTTGAGCGGCTCGGTTCGAACGTGCGCACCGGCGGCGGCCGCCGCCGCCGCGGTGCCATCGGTGGAGTTATTGTGTCATATACGTAGATCAGCGCGCTGGGCAAAGTGTGCTGAAAGTCCTTCACCACATCGGCAACCGTGACGACCTCGTTGTAGCACGGAATCAGCAGTGCAATTTGCGCCGCGTCCACGGCACGCTCAATGCTCGGAACCGAGAGTGAAGTCATCCCGGCGTCATTCCGCTATCCAGTTCATCATCCTCTACCAGTTGATCATCCTCGATTAGGTCAGCATTCGTACGCATCTGCACACCCGAGAAAGAGAAAGTCTATGCGATCGCCCCCGAGGTCCATCAAGTGAGGTCGCACATCCGCGGCGCGTGACGCTTCCCTTCAGCTCAGCACTTGAATGTATTCGATCATGACGCCGCGCGTGAACACCGGATTGATGAAGTTGCAAAGGAAATTTCCGGCGCCCTTGAGCGGTTGGTCCTCGATGAACTTCATTCCTTGGCCGATGAGCGCCGCCTGCGTCGAGCGTATGTCCGGAACCTCGATCGCGTAGTGATGCACGCCGCCGAAGCCCTGGTTGAACTTCGCCAGCGGTCCGCCCCAAGGAATCACCAGCTCGATCGCGGTCGGCCCGCAGCTGCGAAGGAAAATGCAGAGCACCTGCCATTTCTCGACGCTGCCTCGATAATCCACCTCATAGCCCATCTGGGCAATGAAGTCGGCGGCTTCCTCCTCGGACGGCATGATGATGCCAACATGATGCAGGTTCGGCGTCATTTTGCCTCCTGGGTTCCGGTTCTGTTCTGGGCTTCGGGCGAAACGAGTCGAGCAATACGATCGGCAAGGCGGCGAGTCAGCAGGGCGGCGGCCGCTCGATTGACGTGGCGGCCGTCCCAATAATACTGATAGCTCTCTCGCGTCGCCTCCTCGAGCATGATGTGATCCACATCGACCAGCGACCTGTAGAAGTCATAGTCTAGAGGTTGTTCGGGACCGCGAAACATCGGAACATAGTAAAAGTAGACGGCGCAATCGTTGCGCCGGGCGAGTGCCACGATCTTCCGGATGCTGGCGCGGGAGACAGCGAATTCCCGTTCGCGAAGCGTCGGCGGAAGAAGGGGGCGGTGCACACCGGCCCAGTATTTCTTTGCCAGCTGCTCGATCTCCTGCTCGGCGTGCGGTGACTCCGTATCGATCGATGTGCCGTCGGGAAAACGTTCCGATCCGGTGGTATCGACTGCCGAGCCGGCATATGTCGCAGGATTGAACGTGTCGGTATAGCCGAAGAATTCGGGCGCGCGTCCAATCAGCCAGAGCTTGAGTTGACGGTAGGCAAGGTACAGCGCGTCGGCGAAATAGTCGCGATTGAGCAGCACTGGATTGCCATAGACATCGGACCGATCGGCCAGATCCTTGAAGGCGGGATGGCCGAACCGGTCCGCCTGCTCGACGACGTTGACCAGCAGGATCTTGGGGTGCTTGGTCGCGAACAGCTCTCTCGTGATGGCGTACATCAGATCGTAGCCGCCCTCCAAATGCGACAGATTCGCCACGTGCAAGCCCGGAGCGCCATTCTGATCGAGCGCGTGTTCGAGGAGCGGGGCGCTGATCGCGAACTTGGACCGCGAGGTGCCGACGATCGCGATATCGATCGGCGTCGGATCGAAATGCAGGCGTTCATAGGCCCATTGCGAGCGATACAGCTGCCCATCGTTCAATTGCTGGTAGCGTATATAGCGATTGTCCGGAAGCGCAACGCAGCCGGCATAGACCAGGACGCTCGCGGCGACGAAGCAGCCGAAATAGGCGAGGACACGGGGCCGCAACCCCCGGAGCGAAAGCCCGCGGGCCGCAGGATTGCGCTCCCGGCCTTCAACGCCGGTCACTCTGACACCTGCCGCGAGCCATGATTTCGTTTCACATTAAAGCCCAATCAGAACTTGAAGTAGATGAAGCGTGCCTCGCCGCGCATGACGAACACGACGCCGAGGCAGAAGATGACGCCTGTGGCGAGCGCGGGAAGGGACTTTAGGCGCCACTGCCAGGTGATCCACGGAAGAGCAACGTGTCGCCATTTTTCCCATTCGAAGACCGGGCTGTAGCGCTGTAGGATCTGCTGCGTGTTGGGGAAGATCAGCACGATCGCAAACCCTAGCAGCACCGCGAGCGCGTTGGGCAGAGCGCCGAGCGCCGGAACCGCCGCGGCAAGGTGTCCCGCGCCGAAGCCCAGCATGCTGCGGAATATCGCAAGCGCGGTGGGCACGTCGGCGGCACGGAACATGACATTGGCGAACAGCACGGCGATCAAAGTCAGGCCGTTGGCCCAGAGATGCCGATAGTCGGACTGATCGATTACAGGCGCGCGCCGTGCGTCCCGCTTTTTACGTTTGTGGGCCAGGCGCCAGAACTCGAAGACCGTCAGATAGACGCCGTGCATGAGGCCAAACACCACGTAGGTCCATCCGGCGCCGTGCCAGGCGCCGATGATGACGAAGGTCACCAAGGTGGGCAGCGCCAGCGAGACCCAGAAGGTCGGCCAACGCTTGAGATCGCGGTCCACCGCCCAGCGCGACAGCGGAATGACGAGCGGCTGGAACAGATAGCTGACCAGGAAGCGCTGCAGCGTCATGTGCCAGCGGCGCCAGTAGTCGGCGATCGAACTGGCGCGCAAGGGAGAATGGAAATTCAAGGGCAGGCGGAATCCGAACATGCGGGCGATCCCGATCGCCATGTCCGAGTAGGCCGAAAAGTCGAAGTAGAGCTGGAGGGTGAAACTTGCGGCGGCAAGCCAGCCGAACATGAACCCGACGCCCGCGCCGTGCGCGGCACTATCGAAGACACGGTCGGCATAGATCGACATCGTGTCGGCGAGGACGGTCTTTTTGAACAGTCCGATCGAGAAGATCGCGAGACCGATCGCAACATTGGTAAGGGCGCGGGAGCGCCGGGGCGGCAGCTTCATCTGCGGCACCAGTTCCTGATAATGGACGATCGGCCCAGCCAGCAGGTGCGGAAAGAACAAGGCGAAGGACAGGAAGTACCACGGGCGCAGCCGCTTGATCTCGCCTCTCGCGACATCGACCAGGCTGGCGATGAATTGAAACGTGTAGAACGAGATGCCGAGCGGCAGGATGATGTTCGCGTAAGGAATCCTCCAGCCGAATATTCCGTCGAAATTGCCGATCAGAAAGTTCGTATATTTGAAGTAAATCAAGTAGAGGACATTTGCCACGATGCCCGCCGCAAGCACCAGGTTCATCGTTTGCCGGGCGTTTCGGTCGCGAAACTGCTGGATCAGGCAGGCAAGGCCCAGATTCGCGGCGGTCGAGACGGCAAGGATCAAGGTAAATTTGAACGAGCCAACGGCGTAGAAGCCGAGCGACGCGAGCATAAGAAACGGTTGGCGCCAGGCCTCCAGGCGCGGCTGTGACAGCACGTGGTAGACGACCAGGCAGAGCGGCAGGAAGACGAAGATGAATTCCAGCGAGTTGAACAGCATTCCGCGGCTGCGCTAAGGTCGTTCGAGGCGAGCGGTCAGGAGCCGAGCGCGACGCGCGTTTCGCGCCCGACTCGCCGGCCGTGATCCGCGCTGACGATTCGCATGGGTAGCGATCGATCTTGGTACTCGGCGAGCGCGAGCCGCCAGAGCGAACCACCGTCGGGCTGCCGCTCCGTCAAGCTGAAGCCCAGCTTGCCAAAATGCTCGGCGACCATCGCATTCTTGGCGCTTGGGATGTATCGGCCGACCAGCGCCTCGGCACCTTCGGCACGCGCCTGTGCGACGACGGTCTGCAGGATCGTCTCCTCGACCCGGCGTCCGAGCACCCGGCAGCTCATCAGCCAGGTGTCGCAGTGCCACTCCGGGCCTGCTTTCTTGAAGATGACGACGCTGATCATGCCATTGTCTCCGAACCGGTCGACCAGTCGAACCTGCAGGTGAAAGGAACTGGGATCGTGCTCGATCTCCGCAACCTGGACTTCGGTGTAGCGCTTGGTGGTCAGGTTGAACTGGTTCGACTTGTTGATCAGCTGGGAGATGCGGGCGCGGCCGACCTCGTCGAACGGCAAAAGCGTGCACTCCATATCGAGCGAGGCGAGGTACTCATCGATGCTGCCGAGCTTGCGCATCTCGGCGCTGCGCATCGCATTATTGCGGTAGAAATCCGCCCGACGGCGGTCATCTTCGGAAATGGTCAGCGCCTCGAAGTAGCTTGCGGCGGCGAGCGTCTCAGCATAGTAGGCGGGATCCTCAGGAAGTTCGGGGACCGCGACGTCCGGGAGCATCTGTCGGATCCGCGCCCTCTCTGCCGGGTTGTCGTCGACGAAGACCAGGGCGTCGATGCCGATAGTGAGCGTCTCGGCTATGGCGCGCAGATTGGAGGCCTTGTCGATCCAGTTGGCGATGAACACCGCGATGTGATCCTCGCGCAGCAGCATGTCCGGATGGGTGCGGAACGGCTCGCGCGCGTTCGCCTCCTCGTTCTTCGAGCATACCGCGAGCACGATGCCGCGCGATCGGCAGGCGAGCGCGTAGGTCTGCACCGCGCGGAACGCCTCGCCGACCGGCGAACCATTGGCGAGCTGGATTCCCTCCATCCCGTCGTCGCCGATGACGCCGCCCCAGATCGTGTTGTCGAGATCGAGCACGAGACATTTACCGGACTTACCGCGCAAAGCCGCAATGACCTTGGCGAGATGCTCGGCGAGGTGCGGCACGAAGTCGAGGCTTTGAGCTACTTTCGAGGACTGCCACAGATTGGCGTCATGCCACCGGGCCAAGCCGATCGAGGCGGCGAGAAACTCGATATCGAGAAGCGGACTGCGCGTCTCGATACAGAGATCCCGGATACTCTGGTTGATCGCCGCCACCTGGCTGCGCACCGAGCCGGGGTAAAGCGCGTCGAAGCTTCCGGTCCAGCCCCCATTCGGCTGCGGCAGGGTCTGCAGAATGCACGGTACCGCCATGGTCGATCTAATCTGCTCGACCAGCGATCGCAGGAGATCGACCGTACGAGCCACAATGGACCGCGCGTTCTCGGGGTCGACCAGGTTCTCGACGATCCCGAGCGGGCGATGGTCGATCGCCAGCAGGACGGCGTCGGGATTGCTGTGCCGCAGCGTCGACCCGCCGTTAAAAACCTCTTGCGCCAGTTGGTCATAAGGCGTCTCGGTCACATCGATAAGCACACCGTGCCGCGGCCCCGTGGCGACCAGCGCGTCGCTCAAATAATGCGTGGTGTAGTTACCAAGAATCGTCAGGCGGAACGAGGACGCCGCATCGATTCCAGAAATCTGACCTTTGCGGCCGCGGATCACCCGCGCGAGCGAAGACAACTGATTCAGATCGAGCCGTAGGCGGCACAGTGCCCGCAGATCCGTGAGAGAGATTGCCGCTTTGCCCGCCAGGAGTTTGCAGCGTGCGCGAAAATCGGATTGCGGCTCCTCCAGCCATGACATCGTAGCCGCTGCGTCGAACGACATTAATAGGCCTCCGCGCTTACCATCAAGATAGCCGAACTAGCCGACCTTGGTTGTTACCAAGCGGATGAGGTCGCCGACATTCTTGAGGCCTTCGATTTCCGAGTTGGAAAACTTGATCTTGAACTGCCGCTCAATCGTCACGATCAACCGCACATGGCTCAGGCTGTCCCATTCCGGGATGTCGCCCGCAGAAAGGTCGTCGCGCAGATCGAGATCGTCGACATCCAATACGCTCTCAAAAATGGGCTTGAGTTTCGAACGAATCTCATCTTTTGTCATAACGTCTCTAATAGCGGCCGTGGCGATACTGAACTTACAACAACGCGAACTGGATATGCCGAGAATGTCGCGTCGTGTCCGTCGGACACCGCAACTCGATCGCGTCCTACAGTGAGATCGAGCCGTGGTCGAGGCCGACGTCGCGCCCACCGGCGTGCTCCTGCGCTTACATGCTATCTCAGGTTCGCGACATTTCCCACAAGATCCCCTTGCCTGAGATAATGGCGAACTACGGCCGGGATTTGTCCGCCATTCGAATGGTTCCATGAATGAAATTTCGCCACGCCATCATCACACGCTTCAACGTGCGCTACCGGGAGACCGCACACAAAGAGGCCAAGGGGGTGAAGCCGGTGTGGCTCGCCGAGCGATTCGATCTCTTTGAGAATTACTGCTTGCCAACTGTTTTGGCGCAATCCTGTCAGGAGTTCGTTTGGTTCATTTATTTCGATAGTGCTACACCAGCCGTATTTGTCGAGCGCGCTCACCGTGGGTGTGCCGGCCGGGACAACATCCGTCTCATGTTTTGCGACATTTACGACCAGGGATTGCTGGAGCGTGACCTGCAAGGCGAGTTCGTACCGGAACCGGAATGGCTGCTGACCACGCGGCTCGACAACGACGACGGCTTGCGACGCGATTTCGTGAAGCGATTACATGAGACTCTGCGGTTCTCGGGTACGGAGGCGCTCAACTTCCCGAACGGAGTCGTGTACACGGGCCGAAGAACGTATTTGTTTCGGCACGAGAGCAACGCATTCCTATCCTTGCTGGAGCCGTTTGATGGTTTCAAGACAGTGCTGTTCGTCCAGCATCCGGAAATGCCGAAGGTGGCACCTGTACGTCAGATTGAAGGCGATCCAGCTTGGCTCCAAGTCGTTCACCTAAGCAACATCTCAAATCGCGTACGCGGCCGGCGTGTTCCCGCCGCCAGCGCGCTCGCAGGGTTCGCCATTGCCGGCGAGGGAACTGCACAGCGGCGCTCAGAATCTCCTCTGACGCTTCTGTTGGACAATCTCGTATACGGGGCGTGGCGGCTTGCAAGAGACAAGTGCATCGAGATCGCGAAGTGGCTGCGACGTGCTGCGAAGCCGCGGCGGAGCAATGGCCCATAGACCGGCAGTGCGGGAAAAAATTACGGTGGAGTTGGCAGCGATGTCTGCGGACTAGCTGTTGCTGAACTGTCAGGCACCGGAAACGGATGTGCGGACGAGTAATACCGGGACGCATACTTGACCCGATCATTGCGGGGCCGCATGGGTCGGCGCAGAATCGTCTCCAGAAACTCATCGAACCGAGTGTACGGATCGGATCGGTTGATCGTCCCGGTATTCTTGAGGATCTCTATGGTGATTTCGCCGGTCGAGACGTGCCCGGCGACTCTCCAGCCGAGCTTTGGATAGTCGAGTCGATAGTCCGACACTTCAACCGGTAACCGACCGGGCGCGTCCGTCCAGAAGCGATCGCCGGCGCCGTGCATAAACGCCAGCACCAGCGATCGCAGCCCCCATTGGCAGCTGCCGCCCCCCGAGTATCTGTCGAGAAACCGAAGATCGGACCCAAAGTATCCCTGCGTCAGTGCGCCGTCTCTGATCGCGTCGTGGGCGATGAAATAGCGCCACACGGAGTCGAGTGCGCGCAACGCGACTCCGGGTGCAGCCTGCGGCGGGGTTGAGAGACTCGCGGCGATGACCGGGACCGGCACCGACGTCCGGTAGCACACGCTCCTCCCCATGATTGGGACTCCTTGGGGACTGATCAGGTGCTCGGTGAGCGTTGCGCTGTCGGCGATAGCGCGCGTGATGAATTCCGGATCAAAGTCGGAGGCGATCTCATGAATCCAAAATAACTCGTAGGTTATCCCCCACGTATTGTAAAAATCGATTCCATCTGAACCGTCCACGAACCATCCGCTTTCGGAATAGAAACGCTTATATTTCTCGAAGTCGCGATGCGCGCGGGCGGTAAGTTCCGCGTTATTGGCAGGTGCATCCAAGCTTGCGAGAACCAGGTCGACGGTGATCGGGAACAAGATCCAGTTGTTTTGAGGAGTAGCCGCACGGGTCGCGGGTAGCAGCCATTGGGTGATTCGGCGTTTCTCGTCTTCACTCAAGTGCTGCCAAATGCTCGCCCGGGTCAGCCACAGAGTCCGTGCAATGTCCGCCGCTTCGACGATGCGCTGATCGTTGTCTCCAATGTCCCCCCAGTAATCGCGCGAACGCCGATCGACACCGGCGAGGATCCCTCTTTTGAGGATCGCGGCCAAATCGATCGGCTCGTGGGGATCCTGGACTGTCCCGCGGCCGGAGTACAGCCAAGCGGCCAACAACGGCGCGGTGCGCGCAAAACCCTCGAGTCCGCTGATCGCATATGAATTGAAGCTGCCCGCGCCGCAATATTGAACGCGACTGAAGCCTGCAAGGTGGCGCAGGAATCCCTGCGCGAAATACAGAAATGCCGCCTGATAGCGCTCCTCGGGAGGGGCATCGCTGAGGAGCTCGGCGCGCAAGCGGCTCTCCGCGCCTCCGCCGGCGGCGCAAGGCGCATACTGCCGCCACGGCTTGCTCGCCAGCCTGTAGGCCGCTGCGCCCGACAAGAGCGCAATCAACGCCGCGCTCGCCCATAGCGCCCTACGACGACCGGTCATGTCTAGCGCAGCTGTGCGAGCTTGCCGACTGCCGCGAACTGCAGGCATGGAGGCCGCTTAGCAAATCGATCAGCGCTGCGGCCCGCTTTGCACGCATCAATTCTTGTTCCTTCGCAAGCAACCCTTACAAGAGTAAGTGAGTCCAGCTTGATAAGCTACATGAAGGCGCCCGAATCTCATATGCGAGTGGCCTAGCTGCTGGCGGCGCGCATCCAGTGCGTCAGAACCGTTCTTCCGAACCGCCGGAGCCCCGTTCTGATCATCCGCTCTGGATAGAGTGTTATAGCTAAGGACAGCGCAATCATCAGCAGCATCGTGAGTGGCAACGCAGGCGCCCAGGGTATGCCCAATCGATGCAAATATCCGCACACCCAGAGGGCGATCGGGGCATGGATCAAATACAGCGGGTAGGTGGCGAGCCCGAGATTGCGGATAGTATTGGCGTATCCCCGGAAGAACATGGACAACTTGTCATTCCAACGAACGGATACGGCGAATATGCCGAGGCTGAGGAGCCATACCGCAGCGGGCACATAGAGATTGCTTGTGCCGAGCCGGGTACCTTCTCCTGCGATCTGGGCAATGCCGGCCAGACCGAACAAGAAAAGCCACATCACACGTGCCCTTTTGGAGCCATGGGCGAATTCTGCCCAAAGCAGGGTGCCGATAGCGAAAAAACACCCATGCTCCAGCAGAAGAAGTTGAGCGGCCCGCTTGAACAGGAATGCGTTGAGCAAGATTGCCGTGAAAGAACGTGGATCGAAATAACGCGCGACGACCCAGGCGAACCAGAACAGCGAACTGACCGACCCGATCACGATAACGGTGCGCTCGATATGTCGAAATTTATTCGCCAACAGCAGCATCAGAATCACCGCATAAAACGCGATCTCGATCCAGAGGGTCCAATAGACTCCAACGATGTAGGGCGACAACGGGAAGAAAAACGCGCTGCGAAGATAGAGCCGCAGGATCGGACTTGGATCATGGATTGCCAGCAGAAAAAGCGCCGACAGCGTGGCGCAAATCCAGGCGCCGGGTATAAGTCGCAGCACCCGACTCTCCAGAAATAGTCCGGCGGTCGAACTTTCGGCGCTGAAAGCAATGACGTATCCGGAGATGACGAAGAAGATTTCTACGCCGATCCAGCCGAATTGCGCGAAGGGCCTTAGGCCCGAAAAGACAGAGAAGTCGACGCCGATCTGTTGGGAAAATGGCGCAGCGAAGGTCCACGAGCCGTAAGCGAGGTGATACCACATCACCAGTAGCGCGGCGGTAAAGCGCAGAACGTCAAGCCCAAGTATCTGACGTTTTTTTACAATCGTTCCTGCGCTCGACACGGAAAATCCTTATCAGCATGGGGCCGGATTTTTCGAACCGTTGCCGGAGCAGGAACTGACAGCGTCGGAATACTAACATGCAATTGCTGCTCGGCACCGACACTTTTCTCTGGTGGTCGCGATTGATTCGGCTTCCGTTTGTTTGGATACCCACATGAAGTATCTAAACGGGCACGAGTCACGAGTGGGCGACCGGATACGGGTGGAGATTCCTTTGGCGTGGTTGTGTGCTCAATTCACAGCGACGAGTACTTGCCAGAGTTCCTCGCGAGCAATGGAGTCACTTGGACAACGAGTGTGATGATCCAATTTGCGCGACCATGACTTCCCATTTCTCCGGAACATCGACGAGCCCGATGCCAAACTCGCCTTGCTCATACGAATTCACAATTTCTTCAGTCTTGAAAGAGCGCTTAAT
>Ga0187890_10000917_pt1 | contig 21462 bp, 46 predicted proteins | sample June2016WEW_21_1_FD_133005 | JGI IMG/M metagenome (GOLD analysis project Ga0187890, IMG submission 133005) | Peatland microbial communities from SPRUCE experiment site at the Marcell Experimental Forest, Minnesota, USA - June2016WEW_21_10 | ecosystem: Environmental > Terrestrial > Soil >... | reverse complement strand
CCAAAAAGCCAAGACCTTCTTAAGATCATGTTTTTCTTAAAAAATTTAGGAAAAAAGAAAGGGTCAAAAAAATAACGCAAATCTCTTTTTTTGCTATCAATTAAAGAAATTACTTGATAGTTTAGATTTAAAGAAATCATTTGGTTTCTTAAACCGAAAAAAACCTATCCAGAGGTACTTATGAGTGGAAAAAATCCATTAGGTCTAGGCAAAGAGCCACAAGCATATGAAGGAATAAATGTCATCGTCCCAGTCGGCGGATGGAACTTCGTAAAAGCAAAAATCGATCCCACAGGCAACTTAAACGCTAAAAAGAACCCCGTCGGGACAATTTGGCTTAATACAGTTCTGCAAAACGTTTGGATTCAAACACAGCCAAATGTTTGGACTCTCATAGCTTCCGGCGCTGGAGGCGACATAGTCGCTATTAACGGAACAGCTAATCAAATTACATCTACCACGTCCGCAGGCATTGCTACACTGTCATTACCATCGGCTGTTACTCTGCCAGGTAGCCTTACAGTAACTACATTATCTACTCTTACAGGCGGTATTAATACAGAACCAACAGTTGTTGCAGCAGGAGCCACCCCCTTAACTTCAAATAACAGAACTGGCCAGGTGACTTTCAGCGGTGTAAGCATTGCCTCAGGCGCTACGCAGGCTTTTGTCATTGATAATAACACGATCACCGGATCGGGAACTGTTATTCTTTATAGCTGGTTTGGTGCAACGGCCGGATCTGCTTTATCGATTGAAAGTGTAGTTAATGCCGCTGGAACTTCAACTATTACAATGACAAATGGAACTTCGGCCACAATGGTCACAAGTACAGCAAATATTACTTTCGTTTATGCCGTTTTAAACTAAGGATATTTATGTCACAAACCAATCGCATAACTTGGGAAAAACTTAGGTCATTGGATACCTCAACAATGTCCAGCAGTTCAACATATTATAAGGTAGGAACGCCTCTACTTTTCCCCTCCTATAAATTGAAAATGGTCAATAACAGCAACGTTTTAGTCACTGTTTCAATCGATGGAATAAATGATTATGACGTTTGCCCGGCTGGTTCTTTTTGGCTTTATGATGAAACACAGGCAGATTTTACTAATTTCACTCCTTTTATCCCAGAAGGAACGCAAATCACTTGTAAATCTGCCACGGCGGGCGTTGGGCTCATTTATTTAGTATCTCAATATCTTATCAAAGGTGTTTATTAAATGAGCCAAGCTGGTGCGTTAGTAAATGAAAGTGGAGGGGGTCCATTTATTGAGACCCTTACAGGAAATGACGGCGTTCCCGTTGGGCCTTCGGGTGGAAATATTTTTGTAATAGGCAATGACCCCAATCCTGACGGTTATGGAACATATGTCTCTAATTCCGCACCAAATACGGAACTCGTCAGTTCCCATGGACTGGCTAAATGGGTAGTTAATCCGGTTGCAGGACTTGGGACCCATACGACAATCAGTGCAGCCATTGCAACCGCAGCATCCGGAGACGACATTTTCGTCACGGCCGGAACATATGTCGAATCACCGACACTAAAAGCTGGCGTCAATATCATTGCTTTTGTTCCTGATGCAGAAACACCAACTGTTATTATTCAGGGTACTGTCACAGCCTCTTATTCAGGGACTGCTACTATTTCAGGAATAGAAATTCAGGCAAATGGTGGCTTTGCGATAGTCAATTCAGGTTCTAGCGCAACTGTACTTAATCTAAATCTTAGCAATATTTTAGCGGTCAATAACACAGCGATAAATTTCACCAATTCAAATGCTGCGGCTGTCATTGATCTGGACAATTGTTTTGGTAATTTACAGACGACAGGAATCACATATTTTACGCAAACATCTAACGGAACACTATCATTGACAAATTGTCGTTTTTCAAATAGTGGACTTTCTTCAACATCCTCTACAGCTTCCGCTGGCATTGTAAATAATAGTTATAGTGGTTTTAGTTGTCCTATAACTTTGTCGGGAACATCGGCAGGAACATTTTATAATATTTCAATGGCTTTATCAGGAGAAAATGCAACTCCAATAACTTTAAGCCAAAGTGGTCCTTTTGCTGCTTATGATTGTCGTTTATTTAGTGGAACGGCAATAGGATTTGTAAATAATGCTACTGGATTAGTGAAATTGCAAGACAATGAAATTATGTCCAATAGCGCAGGAACTTTTGCCATTACGGGAAGCGGGACATTAACCCTTGGTAAAAACAATTTTACAGGGACAGCCATTTTAATAGCCGCTACTTTGACAATTGTACCTATCTTTTCTGTCATTGGAACTGTCCAAATGACGGGCGGCATGATTCAGAAATATGTTTCGACGGCGGTTTCTTATCAAGTTTTGGTTACTGACTGCATTATTGGTGTCACATCCAATGCGGTAGCCAACACAATCACAATGCCACCTACAGGAATGATTCCAGGTCAAAGATGGACGATTAAAGATGAGGCTCTTACTGCTCAGAGTGCAAACAATATCACAATCTCGGGCAATGGACATAATATTTTGGGCAGCACATCGGCAGGTACTTTTGCCATTAATACCAATGGAGGAGCTGTAGATGTTTATTGGAATGGCACAAATTACGTTATAGCTTAAGGATATTTATGTCATATAAACCACAAATTTTAGCTGTAGCGGATGGCGGTACAGGTGCTAATACGCTTACGGGTTTAGTGCTGGGGAATGGCACATCAGCCATGACGGCTATTACATATACCGGTGTTACATCTTGGACGCCAACTATCGCTATTGGAGGCTCATCAACTGGAATTACCTATTCAACTCAAAATGGTAATTATTATAGATTAGGTAATTTGGTTATATTTTGGTTTAATATTACTTTAAGCTCGCTTGGGGGATTATCTGGAACTGTTACAATTACCAATATGCCCATTGCAACAGGAGTTTCGGGAGCTAATATCTATATTCCTGTTAATTTCTATGTTTCTTGGACAGCAACAGCAAACTATACTGCAATGTCATTAAATCTAGCAAATTCATCGCAAGTAGGCACATTTTATGAATCAGCAGTTAATAATTCTGCGGCGGCCGTTGTAACTGCAGCTATGCTAACTAATACTTCGCAATTTGCAACATGCGGATCATACATAATAGGATAAAATGGCTTATAAACCCCAAGTTTTATCAGTTTCTGACGGCGGTACAGGTGTATCGACTTCAACAGGACTATTAAATGCGTCTGGGACTTCTGCTTTGACTAATATTACTTTTGTTGATGTGACTTCCTGGTCTCCAAATGTGCTATTTGGAGGTGCAAATGTTGGTCTCACATATACAACTCAATCAGGTGGTTATGTCCGTTTCGGTAATATGGTCTATTTTTGGATTAATATACTCCTTTCCTCAAAAGGTTCAAGTACCGGAAATATTACGATTTCAAATTTTCCTTTCACCATTGCTGCAACAACCAGAATTCCAGTGAATTATTGGACAAACATTTCCACACCTGCAAGTTTTCCAACTATGTATTTTAATGCCGTTGGTTCATCAAAAACTTTAACACCTTCATGTGTGAGTGCTTCTGGAGGTGGTGCTTCTGGAATGGCGAATACTAACTTTACAAACACCAGTGGCTTTGCGACAAGTGGAGTGATATTTATATGACATCATTTCAGCAACGGCCTATACCGTACAAGGGACAATTTCTTATTACATAGAATAGGATTTAAACATGAATCAAAGCGCCTCTGACAGTTATAGAAATCCTCTCAGATATCAGGGTCAAGATTATTCATTTGCTCCCCGTTATGTGCGCACTCGCGATCCATTGACGCCAGCTTATGCAAGTACCGATATTAAGCCGAAAGAAAATCAGGGATATTATCCTTTAGGTTCAATCTGGAATAATACCGCTAATGGAAATATGTGGTTTTTGGCAGCCATAAAAAACAATCTTGCTAATTGGGTCCTTTTAGGGACAGCTAACGGAAGTTTACTGACTTTATCAGATGATTCAAATAATACTGTTGAGCCTAGCGAATCAAATGCCACACCTCCTGACAACATTCAATTAACTGGGCATATCGTCGAACAAACAGGAGTTTTCTCGACAGTTGTAGCGAATGCAGGTTCTCATAGCATTGCCATTAATCCAATGAGCTCTACAAGGTGGATAGTCGATCCACTTGGTACTAATGGCACTCATACCACAATACAGTCAGCGATAAATTCGGCTACTGCCGGGGATGATATCCTGATCATGACTAATCCTAATCACTATTCGGAAAATTTGACTTTAAAGCCGGGAGTCAATCTTACCGGATTTAATGGTGATAATCTTACTGGTCAAGTTGTTGTTAATGGTAATCTTTCATATAATTCCAACGGAGCAATCTCTTTAAGCAATATCAGCTTTACAATAGCTGTTGCAAATAATCTGTTGAATTGCTTGCCCACTGGCGCAAATGTCTCAACAATGACATTTAATAATTGCAGCTTTACAGCGGGCGGGACAGCCAGTTATTTTCTAATTAACACATCATCTGTTTCAGCTTTTTCCTCCGTAAATTTCATAAATTGCAATTTTGATCTTCCAAATGCGAATGCAGGCTATTATGCAAATTCAGGTAATGGACAAATTTCATTTCAAAATTCTTTTCTCGGAAATTCCGGAGGATCAACCGTTTATTCTAGTTGTTCGGCGGGTGTTGTAAATGCGACTAATACGCAATTTTCTGCTCCTCTACAATATTCTGGGAGCGGAGCTGGAACTTTAGACGGTTGTGTGCTTAATACTTCTGCAATTCCTTTTACTGCTCTAGATTATAGTGCAACGACTGGAGCAGTAGGATGCAAATATTGTCGAATTTTGACTGGAAGTGCGAATTCAGTCATCGTCACAAGTCCAAGCGTATTACAATTCCAATATTGCGATATTTATAACACTGGCACATATGCAATAACAGGTAACGGAATAGTGGAATATGCCCCGATCGCCTTTACAAATACGACATTTGCACTCAATACAACAATTGTTCAGTCTCCAACTCTTATAGGACCTGTCTTACAATTAGCTCCCTTTTCAGGAACTTTGCCAGTACAAATTATGGGAGGCAATGGAACACCTAACGGGGTTGTAACGGCGCCTATTGGCAGCCTATTCAGCCGTACAGATGCAAGTTCTGCAACAACAAGACTCTATATTAATACAAATGGCATGACTGCCTGGACAAATATAACATGTGCCGCTTAATGCGTATCGAAAAAATTAAGGATATCTGAATATGCTTCAATCTTACCCTTATGAAAAAGATACAGAGAGTTTAATTCCCTCAAATTCAATTCGGATTGTTTTTTTTGGGCTTTTATATAGTGATATATTAATGACGATCGACTTTGTTCAAAATCTTCCCAGTGCTCTGTTGTGTCAGGGATTAGTATTGTTGATAAATTAACATCCTCGAAAAGATCCTCGCGCAACTGAGCTGCCAGGCTTGACGATAAAAGAATGAAAGATATAAAAATTGTTTTCATGATAACCCCAATTGATTGGAGCTAAAGAATGGCAAAAGAAACAAAAAAAGAAAAGAAAAAAGTGACCAAGGTCATGAAGGAATTTGGAAGAGGCGAATTGCATTCAGGATCAAAGAAAGGAAAGAAATAATGACAGAAAAGAAAAAATGGATTCAGGAAGCACTTAGTAAAAAGGGAAGCAAGGGTAAACTTCACCGAAAATTAGGAGTTCCGGAAGGAAAAAAAATTCCTGAATCTAAAATCAAGAAGGCGGAACATGCTAAAGGTGCACTTGGTAAAGAAGCGCGCATGGCAGAAACTTTAAAAGGTTTAAGAAAAGGAAAGAAATAATGCCTAAAAATACATTCAAAGAATCTAAGCCTGCAAAGGCAAGAGAATCTTCATATCATGATAATAAAGATCATAAAGAGCCAAAGGTAATGACAGGTGCGGATTATGCAGATCGCACGATTTTTGCGCGTAGATCTGCTGAATTTCAAGCAGGTTGCAATCCTATGAAGCAGACAGCATTTGAACAACAAAGAGTAAGCCAAGAAAAACTTGAGCGCATGGATCATCGGGAAGAATATATAAAAGGCATTCAGGGAAGAGACGGCGGTAATCGGTTAGATTCTTATGAAAGAACATTTGAAGACGGGCCGGAAGTAAATTAATAGGGGAGGGGACAGATTGTCTCCCTCCATGTAAAGCCGCTTTACATTACCTTTTATCAATGTGTTCAACAAGACAATCATAATTTAAGTTATTCATATTGAATTGATTATAAAATTCAACGCGAATTTGCTCTTTCAGATCATTATGTAAAACCGCTATTTGTGTATGCAGAATGAAACCTACTAAAACAATTGATAGTAAAATTATCTTATTGGTCATGACGACACCTTAACATTTTTAGATTTCCATTTACCAAAATCACGTACGAATTTCTCATGATCGCGGTATTTGCTTAATACATATCCTAAACTTTGCTTCCAATGATCTTTCATAACCCCGAAAAATGTTTCAATATTGTCCGGCAGTTCTTCAGGATATTGAGCTAGGAAGTTTTGCAATTCTTCATAATCTTGTTTTTCCTGATCTTGCTTCAATTGTTCAATCTGCAATTTAGCAACAGAGTTGTCTGAATCTCCGCAATCTGAAATCTCACAATCGGCCTGTTCCATTTCCTCTTTTGTATAGATTCCGCTCAGATCGTTTGGAAATGCCTTACGAAGGGCTAAGGCTTCCGCACACTTCGCAATCATCGTATGACCCATTTTAAGCCAAAATTGAGTGGGTTGTGATGGTTTACCCTGATATTCCTTTGTCATTTGACAATATTCTTCAAAAAAAGCAGTCGCGGCCACTTCGTGCCAGGTGCCATCATCCGTCATTTTTTTAACAAATGCGGTAGCTGAAATAATTTTGCCTTCTCCATTATAGGAATAAGTAGGCTCGCGACCGGGTGAATATTTGCCCGTTCTCTCAGCAATCAGACGATATCCGTCAATCCCTGTTTGAATTGTCATGTCTTCAGTGTTTGTTTTATAATTTTTGCGCATAACAGCATAAATTTGTCTCATAAATGGATCTAGCTTTGTGCGCTTGCAGGCATGTAAAAATATTTGAAGATTATCGTTATCTAATCCTCTGAAATACATGTTTTTAATGATCTCAATGTTTTTGGGTTGGAAAAGGTCAATTTCATTCATTTTTTATCTCCTAAAAATCGGTTATTTTGGCAGTTTTATTTTTAAAGTATTTCCTGTAGATTTCGAGCATGATTTTAAACTCGCTGAAGTGGTCTTGAAGATTTTCGTATCGGTATACAATGGGATTGGCTCCCGATTTATCGAGTTTGATAAATTCCAGCCGATCGATAAGGATACCTTTGACAAATGCCAGGTAGTCATAGGCGCTTCCTTGTAAAATCCACGAAGGCGATTGTTTAGCCGGAGTTTTAAGGTCGAAAAGAACAATTTTTCCGTTTTCATCATAGAGTCCATCGCATTCACCTGTTAACATTAAAGTTTCATCGAAAAATCTTTCCGGTTTCGGAAGGAATTTTTTATCTTGCGCCCACAGCTTAAAGCTATCAACATAACTTAAATAGTCCGGGTCAATATCATCCATCGGAAGATCCAGAATGATAGAATCACAGGCATTATGCACAGCGGTTCCCCGCTGTGCAGCTTTCCTTAAAATTTCCGGATTTACCGATCTTAAATCACTGAACTGAAAAAGAACGTCTGTGACTCTATCAAAGCCATTAATCTCTTTGTGCGTTGTCATACAGCCACTCTCCAATTTTTGCCTGTTCATCTCTTATCCATTCTTCCTCATAATCTGCCTCATCCCGCAGAATAGCGTTAAAATCCATTGGATATAAATTTAACTCTTCTGCTATGGTGATGGCTGATGTAAGCTCGTTAAAATAGGCCCTCGCCAGGTTAACGGCAAATTCATCGGTGCAATTTGGATAAGCCAGCGTCAAGCGTGTCAGAGCTACTTGACGTTGGTTTTCCATTTCTTCTCTGATATAATCATCCATATGTATCCTCCAAGTTTCTACGAAATTCTTCCTTGTTTCTATGAAATTCATCCAATAATGCAGCATAATAGCCCTCTACAACAGCCTCAAAAATAAGTTCGCTAGAGGATAATATGTGTGTAAGTCCATCTGTTTTTTCTTCAACTATTTTGCAAATTTCTTCGATTCGATGATACCTTTCTGACATCTTAAACTCCAAAAGTTTCGATTATTTCTTTTAGGTCATTTGTAGTACGCCAGATTTCCCAGCTCATTGTCTCCAATTTGCTTTGCAACGTAAAGCTAAAGTCCTTTTCATTTTGTGCGCAAACTGTCAATGTAGCGCATAGCTTGTCGCAAGTATCGATTAATTGTTCTAGGTCTGTCATAAATCCTCCTTGACATTTTTTTGGTGGTTTGCTTATAATTCCAATATATTCGTAAACAATAATATTAATCAAGAAAAAAGGTTAGAAAAAAATGAAATTATTGCAATTCCTTAATACTCATGAGATATCGCAGCTTAAATTTGCTAAAAAGATAGGTATAACGGCCGTTAATCTTAACAAAATTGTGCATGGAATGGCTGCGCCAAGATTAGATACCGCAGCAAAAATCGTATATGAATCCTATGGAAAAGTGACCTTTGGAGATCTCTTAAACACTATTTTAGATAAAGAAGGCAAAAAAAAACAGCGCAGCAAGACCAAGGATCGCGCAAAAAAGGCGAAACTCCGAAGAATCAAAAAAACAAGTGTATAACTCAGCCAGAAACGTTTTCATATATTTCCTCCCTAAACTGAAAAATATATCTTGAAAATAATTTTGCTTAAGGATACTAAATGGTGTTTTGCAAAAAAACAGGTACACTATGACCAATATTTTTAAATTAGACATACCACCATATCCATATCTCAGTCAAGTCCTAAAACACTGTCCCTTAGCAGCTAGTACTTATGTAGAGCTCTGGAGGCATAAAAATAATAAACATCAGGTGGTAATTGATAAGGATAATATCAGGAATACATTCCTGGTTGCCCCTACTAAATTCCGCAATGATTGCTTTTCTCTCGTGAATGAGGGCTTGATTAATGTCGATGAGACTAAAACTAAAGAGGGAAGCTGGTATAAAATGCTGATCGAGCTGGTAAATTTCGAGGACGAATGATTGTCGCAGAATATTGTAAGACATGCTTAAAGAAAATTGATTCTTTAACCGCCCGGGTTTTGCTCGTAAATATTGTGAATATTTGCATGAAAGAAGAGGATGCTTGCATTTTATACGATATTGACTATGATTTTGAATCGACAAAAGCCTTGCGTTTGCTCGAAAATCAAGGATTTGTGATATCAACGGAGATATGCACAAATAAGGTTTTAGCATTTCCTACAGTCATTAATCATGTAGTATATTCTGAGAGTCCTTTAGATGAGTGTTATCAGATTTGTCTTGATTATGAGAAACATTTTGAATGCATACAGGACGAAAATGAAGAAGAAGAAATTTAACGGAGGAAAAGAAAAAGCCCGGTAGGAAACCGGGCTAGACACATACACAATAATAGAAGTAGGAACCTTAAATCACAGGAACCAACTTAATATAGGAACTCAACCACTTCCTATTATTGTATATGTGCCACTTTTTCGTCAATACATAGACATTATTTTATTTTAGGGAGTTCGAAAATGGCAGAAAATCAAAATATCAATCTTGTTTTAGATCTACTTTCTCATGACACATATCGTCAATACAATGTAGTTTTAGCCAAACGTTTGGGCGGCATTGAATATGCCATTCTTTTAAACGACCTGCTCGATCAATACAAATATCTTTTGCGTTCAAATCAATTGGTATCTCATGCAACTCATGGCGATGGCCTCATGTATTATACCCAAAACCAGGCTTATGAAAGATGCGGCATTAATAAAGATTCATTTGAAACTGGCCTTAAAATTTTCGTAGAATTAGGCTTTATTGTTCATATCTGCAAATTTGGAATGCCTCAAAAAAGATACCTAAAGCTAGATATATCAGCGATTTACGGGTGGGCATTTTCAAATAATGTTTGCAGAGTGCGGAAATCCGCTAACAAGTTAGCGGAAACCCGCAAACATGTTAGCGGAAATCCGCTACGTAACGATAAAGAAAACGATTCCTATTCGATTCCTAATAATCGATTATGTGATCCTCCTCCTCCTAAACCCATTCCAAAAAAATCGCCCTCTTTAAAAAAACATGAAGCCGTTTCTTTTGATCCGTTTTCTTATAAACTCAAGGACGGCAGTCCACTTCAGGAGATAACAGCCAAATCTTTTGCAAAGAAAATGAAAGATCCCAAGCAAGCTTTTCTTATTCTTTCCAATGTCGAGTGGTATGAAAAACAGGTGGAAAAAGGAATTAAACCCAAATCCTCTCATGAGCGATTTTTGCAATTTGCAATTTCAAATGACTTAGCCAGTAAAGAAAATATTATTGCAAATAATGATTTATATGCTCAATTTGTTAAGGATGAACATAAATTGAATGGTATAAAAATTTTAAAGACTTTAGTACAGTTGGATAAAAAAAATGGCTCTAAACCTGAGTCTATCTCTAAAAATCTTCCTGAGATAACATTTTCGAATATTATTGACAATTATGTTAAACATATGAAACTTAAGGAATAACATTATGAATTGGATAGCGTTTTTGTGCGGCTGGAACTTTATTCTAACGCTTTATTGCGTCCGTTTGCACAATCGGGTGAATATGGCGGGATATCACTCTGAAAAAATAACTGAATGTATTCTAAAAATAGCCGAAATTTTAAAAATTGAAAAAAATGAATTGGATGAAAAAAATGATCGATAAAGAATTTTACAACTCTCGAGAAGCTGCAATGCTTCTAGGTGTGTCCGTGTTGAGAGTATATCAAATCATCCGCGAGGGTCGAATTTCTGTCATCCGCAGGGAAAAAGAAATTCTTATTCCAAGCTACGAACTGATAGCTTATCTCAAATCAAAACATTCTAGATCCAGGCACTTTACGGATGAAAAGATCAGCGTAAGGACTGCCTCAAAGATTTTGCAATGCGGCATACAGAGAGTTTATTATCTCGTTCGAAAAGGCGATCTCCATGCAACACCTTTTTTACGTAAAAACTATTGGCTTAACCGAAATCAGGTTGAAAGATACAAAATGATTTACAATGCCAACAGGAAAAACGCCGAAGTGCGAAAATTCCTCAAGAAACAGGCCTCTAAAGCAAAAAAACCAATAACCCTAAGAAAGCTAAGGTAAAGTAATTTTATGAGATCCTATTCAAAGAAAACCGTAAATTTAACGATTGGAGAATCATTATGTTAGTTGTATATGGAGATGAAGCATTAAACATTAGAAAGTTCGTTTCTTTCACAAAAGGAGAAGATCGGGTGATTCTATTTTATTTAGATGAAACACGCTATATCGTATGGGATTTTAAAGACAATTCTGAAAGAGATGAAGTTTATGAAAAAATCATTGAAGCTTATGGAATTCAGAATGTGCTTTTTGTATAAAAAAAACCCCGGTGAATTGGGCACCGGGGCCAACCAAGGAGAAGGAGGGTTTTTAATCCTCCACTATCATGAAAAACATTAACTAAAGAGATAACATATGCAACCCCAACATACGAATTTGCCTATTAATCGTCAATGCGATATTTTTATTCGAAATTCAGCCACATTTAAAGTCGTAAGCGAAGCGAACTTAGGTGAATTTTGGGCTAAAAAAAGAGCTCGGGTGACTATGCAGCATAAAGTTGTTTTCTGGGAATTGAGATGCTTAAAACCTATCCTGATTGTCAAGCTTCCGTGCAAAGTCATTATGACGCGTTTTGGAGCAAAGGAAATGGATAGCGATAATCTTATTTCAGCCTTTAAACATATTCGTGATGCTATTGCTAATTATATTCGACCTGGGCTCGCACCTGGTAAAGCAGATGACGATAAACGCATTACTTGGGAATGTAAGCAAGTCATTGTAAAAGATCGAAAACAGCAGGGTATCAGGATTGAGATTCTTTAAGAAGCTCATCGGCAAAATTTTGTAACATTTTTTCTTCATCACGGGCGCATTTAGCAGTGGATTTTAAAATATTGATTAGAATCATACAAAATTCAGCTGGAGAAATATCGTATGTTATCACCATTTGTAAGATTTCAGCAGCCATTTTTTTATGATTAAGATTATTCATAATTTACCATTGCAAATATTCCTTTCGATGATGTCCATACGGTTATGCAATTCCATGTATTTATGAGCTAATTCTCCGTAGCGTGCAAATATGCACTTCCTCACTTTATCGGAGCTTTCACGTGTTTCCTTAGCCATTTGCTTGACATATCCCAGTTCTTTAACAATAGGATCTGGCTCAGCCTCTAAAAACAAATCTAATTGAATCATTTTGCACCTCATTCAACCTTATTTGGTTATGTACAATGTCAGAGTATAGCATTTCAAATATTTACACATCTAGAAAATTGTTATTGCTATCAAAAATAAAATGATTTAAAAATAAAATTTGTCAAATCATAGGGCTATATGACTGCAGTTAAAACAAATAAATCAGGACGACCGCGGAAATTTGAAGTTGATGTTTTATCCGAAATGATCTTGGAATGGGCTGAAAAGCCAAGTTCTATAAATTTATGCGGTTTTTGCTCTGAACATATGATCGATCCGGTTTATCTTTATGCCTGTAGAAATACTGTAGGATTTTCTGAGGCGTATTATCTGACTAAAATAAAAATTGCTGAAAGACGTGAAATGTATCACAATTTAGGCCGTATAACTCCAACGGCTTACGGAAGGCAATTGCGGAATTATGATTGTTTCCTCGACCATTTTGAAAAAGAAAATTATGAGTATGAAACTTCGGTTTCTAAGAAAGCTGAACAGAATGCACAGCCTATTGATAAGATTGAAATAGTGGATTACAAAAAGGCTCTCGATGTCTGAAAATGTTCTCAGATTGCCTTATAAATTCGAGCCCCGTCCTTATCAATTACCAATTCTGTCGGCATTAGATTCAGGTAAAAAAAGAGTTGTTGCTTGTTTGCATAGGGGAGCCGGAAAGGATCTTTTAGCTCTTAATTGGGTCATTAAAACAGCGGTACAGAAGCCAGGGGTATATCTCCATTGCTTCCCGAAATATTCTCAAGGTAAAAAGGCGATATGGAACAGTGTACACAAAACAGACGACGGCGAGTCAATGAGCTATTTGGATCATATCCCTTCCTGTCTTATAAAAAGCAAAGACAGTTCAGATATGCGGCTAACATTAACAAATGGCAGCGTTTATTGCGTAATGGGAATGGACGGAAAAAACGCGACACAAGCCAGAGGAATGAATCCTTCATGCGTTATTATGAGCGAATATGCCTACATGGATCCCGAAAGCTGGTATACATTAGAGCCTCGTGTAAGGCAAAATAAGGGCACTGCAATATTTCTCTCGACTCCCAATGGACAAAATCACTTCTATGATCTGTTTAACTATGCTAAATCATCCGCAGCACAAGATTATTATTCTACGCTTTTGACGATTGAAGAAACGCATGCGGTCGATCCAAAAGAGCTCGATGATCTTAGAGAACAGGGATACCCGGAAGATTTCATCTTGCAGGAATATTATTGCTCGTTTACAAGGGGAGCTGCAGGGTCATATTATGGCAAACAGATTCAGGAGGCAAGAGATGATGAAAGAATCACATCTATTAATCTTGACAGGTCTATCCCTTGTTTCACTGCTTGGGATATTGGCGTGGGAGATAGCAGCGCTATTTGGATAGGACAGCAGCATAGTAACGGCAAAATTTATTTCTTGGATTATTATGAAAATCATGGAGTTGGTCTGGAACATTACATCACTTATCTTGATAATTTTCGCATTAAGCATAATTGCATTTGGGGGACTCACTACGTCCCGCATGACATGCGTAATCGTGAGTTTACTAGTGGCATTTCTCGCATGGACATTGCCGAGAAGTTAGGCTATAAAATGACGGCAGTTATCAAAGATGGTCAGGCTTACGGATTAGATGCCGGAATTAATTGTGTACGATCAACCCTTTCACAATGTGTTTTCGATGAGAAAGGTTGTAAATTCGGTATAAAGGCATTAGATTTGTATCGAAAAAAATATAATGAAACCCTTAAGGTTTATTCGGACGAACCATGTCATGACAGATATTCGCATGGTGCGGATGCTTTTAGAATGGCATGTGTCGGAATTAAGGAGATCGGAGACAGTCGTAAACTATCGGCTGAACAGATCAAAGAAATGAGACAAAAATACCTCGGATATTAACCTAAGGATTACAAATGAAGAAATTATTTTTATGCGGCTTGATTTTAGCTTTGCAATTTGGAACGCTATCGGCTCAGCAATATGTTGGTGTTAATTTTGGTGTTAACGATTTAAACGTTACCAATGAAAGTAAATCGGGCATGAAAATGGGATATAAAGCTGGCGTTACTTATGGCCATGCTTTTGATTCAGGATTCAGAGCCGAAGCGGAAGGATCCTTTCGCGAAAACCATTACAAGACGCGCTATGATATGAGAGGCGAGGATATCATCTCATCTAAACATTATCGGTCTAAACAAAGCTGGTGTTTGATGGGTAACGTATTTTATGATGTCAAATCATTATATACCCGTGGTTTCACTCCCTTTATTGGAGTTGGTGCTGGTTATGCCAATAACACAGAAAAAAATAAAGTGAAGTATGGCACGATTACTCATAATGATAAACTTAGAGACAATGGTTTTGCATACCAAGCAATTGTTGGGGCTAAATATCCATTAAATGATCTTGTTGATGTTGGAGTTCAATATCATTACTTTGTAGGAAATAACCACCAGAAAGCTCATAACCTAGGTGTTTCCTTACTGAGAAACTTTTAAGCGTTGTATCATTCCAGCGTTTACGTAATTGGCCCGCTTACGTTAAAAAGGGCCACAATTTTATGAAAGAAAAGATGATTCATTATTTAGATTGCATTTGTAAAAAATGTGAAAGGAAATGGTATAACGTGGATAAAGCTTACAAAAAGCTCGGCAAAGAAGCCAAGAAGATCGAGAAGGATACAAAAGAAGTTTTGAAGAAAGATAAATCGCGTGACAAATTGGTTGCGAAGGGTAAAAAAGCAATGAAGAGAGGATGCTAAAGGATCAGCATGAAAGAAGCGTTATGTTTTGGTTTATTTTGCGGATTAATCATTTTAATGGTTGGTGTCCTTATCCTACGCATTAGCTAAAAAAATTTGTCCCTATTATCAAGTAATTTATTTAAAATGGAGGAATCCAATGACCACCCCAACCAGTAACCCAGTTGCGCGAGAGCTAGAAGATTTTTGGCAGCAAACCCAATCGCTTGCACAACAATTCTGGTATGAGGCCGATCTGGATACTAAATTCACTGTAGGGATGCAGGACTACCAAAACTATTTCTATGGCACAAACTATCAGAACCGCAAGCAGCTAGTCTATAACAAGATTATCCGTCTTATCAACATGGTCGGAGGATATCAGAGAGATAATAGGCTTCAATCGATAATGCAAGCGGCAGATAATGACCCCGATATGGGTGAAACAGCCGATATGAGAACAACTGTTTTAAACTGGGTTAAAAGACAAGATAATACCTATGATAAAATTAGTGACTGTTTTGAAGGATCGACGGTTTGCGGGCAAAATCTACTCAGTATCTGGATGGATTTTAGAGAAGATCCTGAGAATGGAAAAATATGCACCTCGAGATTGCCTTTTTCATCATATATCCTTGATCCATACTTTACTAAGCAAGATCTTTCCGACTGCGGCAGGATATGGACAAGAAGATATTTAACGAAGCAGCAAATCGATGCGATTTTCCCGGGTGCTTCTAAAGAGGTGCCAAGCCTGCAAACAGGATATGCGAGTATGGATGGAAAATTCCAATATCTTGCTCAAAATTGGTATCAATATAACGTACAAATGTACGCCTATGACGAATATTGGGTACAAGACTATAAAGACACTCGTAAATTACTCGATACAAGAACAGGTGAAGTGGCGCCCTGGAATGGGACAAAAGAGCAATTCCAGCTACTCATGCGAATAAATCCTAATGTCAAACTCATTAAAGCCCGTGTCCCTACAATCCGCCAATATGTTTTAGTGAACAATAATCTAATGTATGAAGAAAAAAGCCCTTGGGGGTTAGATAGGATGCCTTTCGGTATTTCCCTAGCTTACTTTTTCCCTGAAATTCAGAACTATGCCTATCGCTTTTTTGGATTAGTAAGAAATATCCGCGATCCACAGATCGAAACAAACCGCCGACGCAATCGTCTTTTGGATATGCTAGATGCTCAAGTGCAATCAGGAATGGCTGTTAAAGAAGATGCTCTTGTTAACCCTGAAGATGGATTTATGCAGGGCCCTGGGCGAGTAATGTTCTTTAAGAATTCTGCTAATCTGCAAACGGACATGAAAGAGTTTATGCCTCCTCCTGTTGGTGCTGGATGGCTGGAGCTTATTCAAACAATTGAAAAAGAGATAATGGACATTGTAGGTCCCGAAGAGTTATTTGCCCAGAATATGGGTGCTAAAGAGATGTCAGGCGTATTGATGAAACTTAAAATGGGAGCTGGCTTAACAGGTCTCAGATCATTGTTTGATAGACTGAATACATTCCAAATTAATGTGTCTCAGATTATGGATGATCTTATCGTTAATAACTTCTCAGAGGGAAAAGTGGCGCATATTTTAGGAAAAAAGCCTACGGAACAGTTCTTCGATAAAGAATTCCAAAAATTTAATTGTGTTGTGACAGAAGGGGAATTAACTGATACACAAAGACAAAGAAAGCTTCTTGAAGCCCTCCAAATGAAACAAATCATGCCCGATGCAATCAGCGATGATTATATCATTAAGCTTTCATCACTCCAAGATAAAAAAGAGCTCATGGAATCACGAAAACAATCTGCTGAAATGCAATCGCAAATGCAGCAACAACAAGCTCAGCTTGAAATGCAACAACAAGCTATGTTGGCTAAATCACTTGAAGCAAAGGCAGAATCTGATATGGCAGCGGCTCAAGAGCGAAGAGCCCGTTCAGTTGCAGATCTAGGGCTTGCTCAGCAACATTCAGCTCAGGCTGTGCATGATAGAGCCGCTTCAGCTTTAGATAACGCCAAAGCCTTAAAGGAACTGGACGAATTGGACGAAAATAGGCTAATCAAACTAGCTGACTTTATTCTGTCTATTCAGGAAAGACAACAGAATATTGCCCTCCAGGAACAACAACAGGCTTTAGATTCAGCAGAACAAATTGGAAATCAGCAAGAAACTGCTAATATCTGATCTAACCTTGAAAATATTAATTTTATAATTTGTCATAAATTCAAAAATATCCTAATCTTGCCCTTTTACCAAAAGGGGAGATCATGGAAGATAGACCAGATTTAGATGAAATGGCTCTTGTGCTATATGAGAGATTGAAAACTCAAAGAAAAGTGACGCCTTGTCTTGTTCAAAGACATGCAAAAGTTAATGGTGATACAGCTTTAAGATTATGTGAGCGCATTTGGCGAATGTTAAGAAATGATGCTCGCAAATGGGCTGAAGAGGTTTATAATCGATGAAAGGAGAAATGACATGGATTTAACTTTTTTACTATGGATTTTAGAAGGATAAGTGTTTTGGAAGAAAAAAAAATGACTTATAAAGATATGTGCGAGCTAATTTCAGAATATTGGGCATGGAGAGGTTACCATAAGACTTGGAAAGAGATATGGGGATATTCACCAACTGGTGAAATAAATCGAATTGTTTATTGGTATGAAGAAGCTAAGGAATGGAAAGAATCGATGAAGAAATAAATGATGAATATTGTTCTTCTTCTGATATTTTTTTAGCAATGGCTAAATATATTGGAGAACATAAGGAACATCTTTTAATAAACAGAAAATGGATCACAAAAGAAGAGGCTAAGGAAATGTTTCCGGATAATCCAAAAGATGAGGAATGATGGAAAACTGTGATATGTGCGGATCTAAAATAATTGATTCTAAATGTCCTTGCGGTACATGGAAAAGCAAAGAAGAAATGGAAAATTCTCCCTTAAAAAAATCCATTGATTATTTTCATGAAATGAAAAAATTTTCATTGACCGCCGATGCTCCATATCTTGGATGTGCAGTAGTGTTTTTTAGAGGAGATTATATAGATTGCAAGAAAGTTGAGCAATTTATTTATGAAATGAAGGGAAGACCTTATTATGAGGAGAAATGATGGAAGAAAAAAAACCTGAATTTGCATTTGAAAAAAAAATTGGAATAGCTGAATGCTTATACAGAGATATTCCCGCAATACATAATCTCATAGGTAGATTGTTGTTTTTGATTCAGGAATCCAATAAAATAAATAATGTAGAATGTGAGTTTTTTAGATTAGATTTTCGATATCCTTTTAGGGACGAAATAGATCAATTTCCTTATGGATCGCTTATTTTGGATATGAAATGGGGATCGAAGAAAGAATTGGAGAGGCCAGATAAACATGAAAATTAAAAGAATTTACTCCCCGTCGTCTAAAACTAGCTATGAACTAGAAGGACGTCCGACTTCGAGTGCGGGAAATGCAGGCGAACTTCCTGTCGGGGGTTTTTAAATTTATTAATGGTATTTAGCAGAGGGATAATGGAAGAAAAGAAAATAATTCATGTTGAATATTACAATAATGTGATGAAATATCATGCAGATAATTTTAGGGTAACAGAAAATGGCCACCTTGAAATTATGAATAATCATTTTATTGTGGCTTCCTATGCTCCTGGTGTTTGGGATTGGGTTATGGAATTAAAAGACAATAATTCGTAGAAAAAGGAAAAAATATGCCCTGTATGTGCTGGTATGATCCTCCCGAAGAATCAAAAAAGATTGTAAAAGAAGCCTGTAAAGTTATTGTGAATGAATTAAAAAAAATGAATGAAATAGGCGACCCGATAGGATACAAATTGTCTAATGTGAAACAATTATTAGATCATTTATGGGATCCTGAAAGTTGCAATGAGAAGAAATAATTATGGAAAGAGCAGTTGAAATCGCTTTAAGATATGGTATGATTGATGGGTGTCATCATAAACATTGGGTCATTGATCAGATGTTAAGGGAAATCCTAGGGGATAAATACGATGAAGTTATAAAAGAATACAATTCTGATCCTGATTATGAAACTTGGGACATAGGCATTGAGCCTTGATTAAAGGAATGATTTAAATAGAGGTGGTGGATGATGAAGATTAATGATATTCCAGAGGATCTACGTGTAGAATATAAAGCAAAATGTGATTGCGGAAAAGTACACACAATTCTTTCCCAAAGAGATTCTTTCCCAGAATATGAAACTGAAATTTATCTTTTATGTGAATGTACTGAATATGTGGAATTTATTTTACCTGTGAATTAAAAGAATGATCCGTATTGAGGAGAAGGATGATGGATAAAGAAAAAAAGTATCTCAGGATAACATTCAAACCAGAAGCTAAACATAAATTGATTGATTTCCAAGTGAAATATCCTCATATTGACCATTTAATTGAAATGTTGATTGATGGAAAAAGAGAATTAGAAGGCAGATTGCCTAAAAATTGGGTTAAAATAAATTAATTTATCGTATTGACAAATAAGTAAAAATGAATGACCGTAAACTTTATTTTAATGCAACATAATTTACATTATCGGACGTAGATTCTAAATATGAGATGTATTGATAAGAATTCAAATGAAATTGATCTAAATCAATGGGAAATACTTGGTAGAATGCCTTATAAAGAAGATGTTGATATATTATATTTGAGAAATAAGTGGAGAAAACCTGATGAAGAACAAATATTTTTAGTGGGATATCAGAATAAAGAAAGTGATGAAAATGCAATGGAGCATATTTCCATAAATAATCAGACGTAGGTATACAAAAGGACAGAAAATGGATGAATTAAATAAACTGGATCAGATATATCAGCATGCAAGACAAATTTGCGATCCTATCGATTTTGCTCAAAGACAAAAAAACCTATTATATGCTGTTTGCGATTTTTTGCTAAAACCTTTGAATGATATTGAAGAAAAAGATGAGACTTAGGAAAATATGGGCATGTATTGTTGTTGTGGATGGAAAATGACTGGATCACTCCATAAAGACCCAGAATGGCAAGAAACCAAAGATTGTCTATCAAGATTCATGTTACGCGGTAATTTCTCTAACGAGCAAATGTTACATGTGATGGGTGTATTGATTGATTATTATGAGAAGAATTACCAGCATATTCAAGAATGCATTAAAAGAGTGGATTTAAACCCTACCCCTTACATGGAATCGTCAAATGAATGGCTAGATATTTGGGAATGTGAACCACCTGCTTATGAAGATATATATTTTATAACAGGTGATAATGTTTCTCATTTTGGTCAACTTATAGGTTATGAAAAACTCAGAAAATGCCAATTTTTGGATTTTCGTTCATATAAAGAATATGATTGCGATGCGAGTGTTGATTTAAATGAGCGTGTCATAAAATGGGCAAAAATCAATCAGCCTTAGGAAAATATGGGCATATATTGTTGTTGTGGATGGAAAATGTCTGGATCACTCCATATTGATATGGTTAATAAAACAAGTACCCATTATGAATCCGATCCCAATGGTTGTACGTGTGATTGGGAAAATTGGAATAGTATTTATGATTGGCCACCTGAAAGGAAAAATAGAGATAAACCATTATGTTTACCTTTAAATGAGGGCAAGTATTTGGTGAGAATTCAAACACAATATGGAGATAGATATGAAGATGAATCAGAATATAAAATTAAACCTAGAATAATAAATTGTGGATATACTGGAAATGAGATCGAAATCAATTGGTCAGGAGATGATGAAACGCAACCTTATGCTTGGAAAGAAAAATAATCAGATGTAGGTTTAGAAAAGTTTTTTGGAAAAGGTGAAAAATGAACAAAGATTTAGAAATTCGATGTTATGAAACTCAAGATGGTCTTAAATTTCAAATTATGGATTGTTCCGCCCTCACTATTATGAAAAAGCAATTTGATAAATTGGAGAGCGGAGACTTGGAAGGTGCAATAGATGTTTTAAAAGAATTAGATAGGCAATGAATGGGCTGGATCTTTTTAGCGGCATTGGAGGAATCTCACTCGGGCTCAGAGACTACGTGCGACCAATCGCCTATTGAGAAATCGATAGATATTGTCGAGGAGTATTGCTTTCTAGAATGGTTTCTGGTTTATTGCCCGAAGCACCCATTTGGGATGATATTAAAAACTTACGGATTCAATCACCTGCAGGTTTAGAAAATGGAATGGATATCAGTCGAAGATGAATTACCAAAACCATACGAAATTGT